>Ga0233425_10002038_pt1 | contig 41769 bp, 47 predicted proteins | sample Watercolumn_Towu_2_FD_181712 | JGI IMG/M metagenome (GOLD analysis project Ga0233425, IMG submission 181712) | Freshwater microbial communities from Lake Towuti, South Sulawesi, Indonesia - Watercolumn_Towuti2014_140_MG | ecosystem: Environmental > Aquatic > Freshwater > Lake | place...
CCATAGAATGATTGGTAATTATGAAAATTTTAGCGGCCGATTCCTGCTTCCCTGTCAAGCTATTTTTTGCATTTTTCTAAATATTTCTCCGGGTTACGCTGCAATTTTCTAACCGGACAACACTGGATTTTATTAGCAATAAAAATCCTGGCATAAACATATATTGTTGACTGTAATCTCAGACAGCCCAGGTCTCTCGCCACCTGCGTCGCACTGCGCCCAGCGTGACATTTCTCCGAAAATAGTTCAGAAAAACGGTAGCCATGGGGCGCGATACGCATCTTCACCGTCTCACGTTTTCTAAAGCCCTCTCGGATAAGGGAGCAGTTTCGCCAGCGCGAGGTCAACTTACCCAATGCAGGCCTCCCGGTGCAGCATTGACAGGGGCAGACGCAGGCCCTACTCTATCTCTCGGGCGATGGCGCGTGGGACGGATCAAACAAACGAAACAAGGACAGCTCTAATGATGGTGGGACATGAACGATTTGCCGAGCACATGGTCAAGGAAGAACCCTATTATCTGCCCCAGGGTCAGGAACTGCAGATAGCCCGGGCCGCCTATGAAAACAGAATCCCCCTGATGCTGAAAGGGCCCACCGGCTGCGGCAAGACCCGGTTCATGCGGCGCTTGGCGTGGGAGCTTTCGCGGCCCTTGATCACAGTTTCCTGCCATGACGACCTGTCCACCAGCGACTTGGTAGGCCGCTACCTGCTTAAGGGCGGTGAGGCGGTATGGATGGACGGACCTTTGACCACGGCAGTCAGGGCCGGGGCCATCTGCTATTTGGACGAGATCGTCGAGGCCCGGAAAGACACCATGGTGGTGATCCACCCCTTGGCCGACGACAGACGAGAACTGCCCATCGAAAAACTGGGCGAGTTGTTGATCGCACCCCCGGAATTCGCCCTGGCGGTGTCCTACAACCCAGGCTACCAGAGCGTCTTGAAGGATCTTAAGCAATCGACCCGCCAGCGTTTCCTGGCCCTGGAGTTTGCCTACCCACCCCCTGCCCTGGAGGCGGAAATCGTGACCAGCGAGGCCGGGGTGGCTGCCAAACTGGCCGAAGACCTGGTGCGCCTCGCCGCCATGACTCGGCAACTGAAAGACGCTGGCCTGCAGGAGGGCGCCAGCACTCGGCTGCTGATCCACGCCGCCCTGCTGATCAAGGGAGGCGTACCGGCTCGCCAAGCCTGCCGGGCCGCCATCACCGAGGCCTTGACCGACGACCACGAAATCGGCGCATCCATAGCCGAGATGGTGTCGGCGATCTTCTGACGGGGCCGGAGAACACCGGGAAGACGCTTGCGCCGCCGCTCGTATCGCCCGGCATCATCTTGATCCCTCCACCTTGACCACCCCATGATCACACGCATCAACGAACAGCTCGCCTTGCTCCTAGGCGATGGCGTTTCGGAGTGGGAGCGGGAGGAGCTGGCCGAAAAACTGGCCCTCTTGCCCGCCGAGGCCCGCGCCCAGGCCTTGCGCCAGTTACCGGTGGTGTGGCCGGTCAGCTACGCCCTCTACTACTCCCTGGTCGATCAGGCCGCCAGGGCCGCCATCTGCCTGCACCCCAGCCAATTCTCCGACTGGGTCAAGGCTGCCCTCGACGTCTACGAGGCCGATGGACTGCGCCAGGCCCAACACTTTCTGGAGTCGGTGGAAGATAATTTCCTCTGCCAGCTCCGGGGAGAGGCGGGCGTCCGCCTGGCCGAGGCCGAGCATCGGCTTTTGCCCTACGCCCGCGGACTCCTGGAACGGGACGTCACCTTGGCCCCGGCCGCCCGGGCGAGCTTCGACACCAGCACGGTCTTTCTGCCCGCCGAGGTGGATGCCTTCCCGTCCCGCGAGCACAACGTGCTATTCTACAAGTTCACCATCACCTTTCTGCTCTCTCTGGACCGAATGGGAACGTTCCGGGCCCGGGAGAGCCATCACGGGCCGGAGGAGAGACACCCCCTCGCCGCCTTCCTGGCAGGATTTCCCGACTGGCACCTGGCCTGCGACCTCTTCTACCTGGCCGAGGCGGTAAGGATCACGGCCCGTTTGCATACCGACTTTCCCGGCTTGATGGCGGATATGCGCGGCATTGGCCCGGCGTTGGAGCGGCTGGCTCCCCAGGCCCCCGGCACGGACAAGCAGAGCGATTTGGTCCTGGCCATACGGCGTTGGGTGGTGGAGCGCCTCCTCGGCCTGCCCCTGGCCAGCTCATCCCTGCCCCAGGCCATCGCCGCCGAGGTGGCGGGGCATTACACCCTGGCGCGGACGGCGGCAGGGAGCCTGACCCTGGCCAGGGCCCTGTACCGCCATGCCGCAGGCCTAGCCGGCCCCTACCAAACTGGGACACCCCTGGCCTTCATGGGGGAGCTGGCCGTTAGCGCGGCTTATGCAGACATGGACAGGCGCCATGAGGAACGCCAGGAGAAGATTATTGACGCCATGAGCCGGATGCTGGCCGACCAGCAGGCCGCCTCTCCCCAGGATGGGGACGGCGACACTGAAAACGAGCCCCCGGGGCCGGGCCGTCAACCGGCGGAGGACGACCAGGCCTCGATGCTGCTCGGCCAGCCGGGGCAAAAGATCGAGGGGCAAGAACTGGAAGAACAGCTGGCCGCCGGGGTGTTGCGGCTAGGCGGCATGGAGTTTGAGCTGAGCGACGAGCTACGTGCCTTGCTGCGGGAGATGGCGGCCGAGGGGGGCAGCGTCCCGGCCGAATGGATCGTCAGCGCCATGGGCCGGGCCGGCAGCGGCCTCCCTCCCGGGGCCAAGGACGAAGACGACGACCAGTCGCGGGCCGCCGGTCCTACGGCGTATGACGAGTGGGATTTCCGGCGGGCTGGCTTCCGCAAACAGTGGTGCCAGGTCCAGGTCAAGGAGATCGTGCCGGTGGCCGGCACCTTTGTCGCCACGACCTTGAGCAAGTACCGCGGCCTGCTGCAGAGCCTCCGCCGCCAGTTCGAGATGATGAGCGTCAACGAGGCCATGGTCCGCCGCCAGCGGGATGGGGATGAGATCGACCTGGACGCGGTGATCGAAGCGGTAACCGACGCCCGGGCCGGGCTCTCGCCGTCGGAACGGCTGTACATCCGCCTGCAGCGCCATGAACGGCAGATCGCCACCCTCTTCCTCCTCGACATGTCTTCCTCCACGGAGGGCTGGGTGAGCACAGCCCTAAAGGAATCCCTGATCCTGATGTGCGAGGCCTTAAGCGCCTTGGGCGACCGCTACGCCATCTACGGCTTCTCCGGGATGCGGCGGCTGCGCAGCGAGGTCTTCACCATCAAGGAGTTTAGCGAGACCTACGACAGCACCATCAAGGGCCGGATCGCCGCCATCACCCCCAAGGAGTACACCCGCATGGGTCCGGCCATCCGCCACGCCACCCAGCTGCTGGCCAACACCGAGGCCAAGATCAGGCTGCTGATCACCCTCTCCGATGGCAAACCCGAAGACTATGACGGCTACAAGGGCGCCTACGCCATCGAGGATACCCGCCACGCCTTGATCGAGGCCAAGAGCGCCGGTATCCATCCCTTCTGCATCACCGTGGACAAGGAGGCCCATGCCTATATGGCCCACATGTACGGCGAGGTCAATTACATCTTCATCGATCAGGTCGCCAAGCTCCCCCGGCGGATGCCGGAGATCTACCGCAACCTCACAACCTGAGCACCGAATCAACCCAGCGATTCTATGATTATTTTACCCTGGAAAAGCCAAGTGCCTCAGCCAAGGCGCTATTGGTGATTTCGCCTCGGCTGGTGTTCTGCGCCGACCTGATGGCCGGGTCGGCGGCGATGGCGCGGTCGACCCCGTGGGCCGCCAGCAGTTTGATATAGGGGAGGGTGGCGTTGGTGAGGGCGATGGTGGAGGTCCGGGGATAGGCGCCCGGCATATTGGCCACGCAGTAGTGGACGATGCCATCCACCGTGAACACCGGCGCGTCATGGGTGGTAGGCCGGGAGGTTTCGGCGCAGCCACCCTGATCCACCGAGACATCGACGATTACCGCCCCTTGCTTCATCCTGGCCAGCATGGCGCGGCTGATCAAGACCGGCGCCCGGCCGCCCGGGACCAGCACCGCGCCGACCACGATATCGGCATCGGCGAGCTCGTGGTCGAGGGCCTGGGCCGAGATGGGGAGGGCCTTGACCCGGCCCTGAAATAGCTCGTCAATCCGCCGCAAGGCAGCCGGATTCTTGCCGAGGATCACGGTCTCCATGCCGATCCCGTCCCCGACCTTGACGGCATTGGCACCCACCACGCCTGAGCCGAGGACCAGGAGCTTGCCTGGCCGCACGCCGCTGACCCCGGTGGGCAAGATCCCGGTCCCTCCATGACACTGCTGCAGGAAGAAACAGCCCATTAGCGGCGCCATGCGGCCGGCAACCTCGCTCATCGGCGAGAGGAGGGGCAAGCGGCCATCTTGCTCCAGGGTCTCGTAGGCCAGGGCGGTTATCTTCTTGGCTAGAAGCAGCCGGGCAAGGTCTGGGTTCGGGGCCAGGTGCAGGTAGGTGAAGAGGGCGGCCTCCTGGCGCAGGAGCTCGAACTCCGCGGGCAGCGGCTCCTTCACCTTAACGATCAGCCCGGCCTCTGCAAACACCGCCTCCCGGCCCTGGATCGTTGCACCTGCCGCCACATACTCCTGGTCGCTAAACCCGCTGCCCACGCCGGCCCCGGTCTCAATCAGCACCCGATGCCCCGCCTTGACCAGCTCCCGCGCCCCGGCTGGCGTCAGGCCCACCCGGAACTCTTCGCGCTTGATTTCCCTCGGCACCCCGACAATCATCTCCGCGAACTCCTTGAGTCCCCAGCCAGCGCTGGGCTATAGCGTTTCCATGGCCTGAAAGCGGCGCATGAACCGGCGGTCGATCCGGTCCTTGATCCAGAAGGCGGCCCTGCCCGCCATGGTCAGCCAGCCCTTGTGCAGCACCCCCTGGCCCTCCCCCAGGTTGAAGATCAGGAGGTATTTGCCGCCGGGGGCAAAGGGCAGCAAGGGGCGTCCGTCGAGCCTGGCCAGCAGGTTGTGGTAGAGGATGGGGTTCTCGCGGACGGCGTAAACGCCGACCTTGTCCAGCGGCTCGTCGCCAAAGTAGATGCAGTCGCCGCCCCCGAAGATCTCTGGGTGCTCGACGGCTTGCAGGAAACGGTTGACCAGGAGACCGCCCTCGGGGCCCGTGGCCAGCTGGGAGTCGCGAAAGAGCGGCGAGGGCAGGATGCCGGAGGCCAGGACTACCAGATCGGCGGCCGTGCTGCCGGACTCGGCGACCACCGTCTCGGCGCTGACGGCAGTGACCCGCTGGTTGACGATTTCAACCCCTCGGTTGGCCAAGGAAGCGATCACCCGCTGCCTGACCCCCTCCGGGAAACGGCCCATCAAGCCATGGCCGGCAAAGATGACGATCCGCGGCCGGTGCAGGCCGGCCCGGCTGGTGAGCTGTCTGAGGTTGCCGGCAATCTCGGCGGCGGAAGGGCCGCCCCCGGCGATGGCGATGGTGAACGGACCGCGGCAGGCCAAGTCGAGCACCCTGTCTCTTGCCGCCTGCAGGCGTTCAATGGGTTTGACCGTGACGACACCGGCCCCGTCGCCCCCGGCCAAGAGCGTCTCGTCCACCTGGCTGCCGGTGTTGCAGGACAAGACATCGTAGCAGAGTGACTGCCCCGAGGCCAGCTGGACCGCCTTGGCCGGGGCATCGATCCGCGCCACCCGATCCAGGACGAATCGCCCGCCCTGCCGCTCGACCACGGACTGGGTGGCGAAGCGGATCTCCTCCGGACGGTAGGTGCCGCCCAGCATGCCAGGCCCCATGCCCGAGTAGTAGTGATGGGGGGATGGCCCGACCACCGTTACCTGGTGGCCGCGGGCGGCGATACCGGCCAGGTTGGCCAGGACGGTGAGATGGGCATGGCCGCCGCCAGCGAGGACGAGATGGCCCATGGCAGTGTCTCGTGGTTATTTTTTGGTGTGACTCAAGGTGAAGACCCGCCGCTTATCGTCGGCCAGTTTGGTCCCCACTTCAAATGAGTAGGCCCCTGGCGCAGTGATGGCCACATCGGCGCCAAAGCCGTCCCCCATGAGCACCATCTTGATGGGCTCGCTCTTCGCCCCTGTGGGATCGGTGATCTTGACCGCCACGGTGCCCGTGGTGATCGGCGTCCCGTCCTTGCTGTCGGTGAACATCACCATCATGTGGTGGGTCTCCTTCATGCCGTGCTTGGCCATGTTCTCGCTGACATCGTAGAGATGGGCCATGGCGGAGACGCCATCCTGCTGGACGGCCTCAAGCATGATGGTCTTCCCCGAGCCCATGTTCATGCCGGACATATCCTGCTCGGCATGGACAGCGGGCAGGGGGGCGGTCAAGATGAAGGCGGCAAGGGTGGCGACAAGGTACTTTTTCACAGGCTATCCTCCTGGTTAAATGAGTGCAGAAGACAGAATCCAGTATGCAGAATCTAGAAGAAAGACGGCCAATAGTGCCAAAGTTCGAGGCAGCAGAGCGCCATCGCACGCTGATGAGCGCCAGAGGCCGGGGCGTCCCAATCATCCCCCGTGCTGATTCCTGTCTCCTGGATTCTGGATTCTGGATTCTTCCCTAATCGTTACTCCGCAGCACCCAGTCCGGAATGCGGTGCAGGACATACTCCACGGCGGCCATCTTCACCTCGTCGCTCTCCTGACTACCGGCACGCCTGGCTGGCATCCCCTGCCGCACCTCGGCAAGGACCTCCTCGGCATCGAACCAGCAGAGCTCGCGGCCCTGCAGGTCATAGGCGGTAAGGATGCGGCGGTTCGCCTCATGGAGGTGCTCCTCCTCGATGACATTGCCAACGATCCGCTTGGCCTCTTCGTAGGGAATAAAGGTAATTTCCTGGGACATCGATCTCTCCTTGGGCTGCTCTTCATCATCCCTTGCAGGGCGATGGGCTGTGTTTCAGGCAAAATTCTTGGGTAAAAAGATCTGCTGGTACAAATTCTGGGCAAAGCGGTCGGTCATGCTGGCAATATAGTCGCAGACCCGCCTGGTATGGGAGGCGCTGGCGGCGAAGCCGTTGATCTGGCGCTCGAACAGCTCCTTATGGTCATAATAATAGCCGAACAGCTCCTTGACGATCTTGGAGGCCTTCAGGAATTCGGCATGGACCTGCTCCGAGCGGTAGACGTTGTGGAACAGGAAAGTACGCAGGTGCTGCATGGCCGCGCCCACCTCGGGATCGACCCCGAACACCAGCCGCCCGCCCTCAGGCCTGGTGCCGGCGATCACCCCTTGAATCATGGCCAGATTCCGGCATGAGTGGCTGGAGCCGAGCACCTCGTTGCACTCCGGCGGGATGTCCTGCTGGGTGATGATGCCGCTACGGATGGCATCGTCCAGGTCATGGCTCAGATAGGCGATGATATCGGCATAGCGCACGATACACCCCTCGGCGGTTTCCGGCATGTCATGGCTGTTGGCAGGGATCACTTCGCCGTAGCCCTTGGAGTGCTTGGCGATGCCGTCCCGCACCTCGTAGCTGAGATTCAACCCAAGCCCGTCGTTTTCCAGGACATCCACCACCCGCAGGCTCTGCAGGTAGTGGTGAAAGCCGCCGGGGGCGAGCTCCTTGAGCACCGCCTCCCCGGCATGGCCGAACGGGGTGTGGCCCAAGTCGTGCCCCAGGGCGATGGCCTCCACCAGGTCTTCGTTCAGGGCCAAGGCCCGAGCCAGGGCGCGGCCGATTTCCGAGACCTCCAGGGTGTGGGTCAGCCGGGTCCGGTAATGGTCGCCGCTCGGGGCGAGAAAGACCTGTGTCTTGTACTTCAGACGGCGGAAGGCCTTGGAATAGACGATCCGGTCACGATCCCGCTGGAAGGCGGTCCGCAGGGAACAGCTGTCCTCTTCCCGTATCCGCCCCTTGCTCTCGGCGCTGAGACAGGCATAGGGGGAGAGGGTATTGCGCTCGTTCTGCTCTATTCGTTCTCGAATCAGCATAGGATGAGATGGTGGCCAAACCTGAAAAAATCCTTGTCGCCGCGGCTACGGACGGCTATCTTGATCGCTGGCCATGGCCCTTGCCCGAGGCCGAACAGCCCCGCGCCGATGGAACAGAACCCAGGCCCGGCCTGCCGCTTGTACTAATTGGACTGTTGGCCAGCTCTTGTCAACACTATTCTTGCCAGAACCGGAAAAAACACCATGCCCAGCCACCATCAGCCCTTCATGGAAACTGCCCTTGCCGAGGCAAGAAATGCCCTGGAAAATGGGGAATTCCCTGTGGGCTGCGTCATGGTCCACAACGGCGCGGTCGTCGCCCGCGGCCAACGGCAGAACAGCGGCGCCGAAGCCGGCCGACCGGCCAATGAGATCGACCATGCCGAAGTCCTGGCCCTCCGCGAACTGCTGACCCATCATCCGCAGGTTCCACCAGGCGAGGTCACGGTCTACGCCACCCTGGAGCCCTGCCTGATGTGCTATGCCACCCTTTTGATCAGCGGCATCCGCACCATCGTTTACGCCTACGAAGACGCCATGGGAGGCGGCACCGGGATCCGTCTTTCCGAGCTTACCCCGCTCTACCGGGAGATGCAGGTCACGGTCATCCCCCATGTCCTGCGCCGCCAGAGCCTGGCCCTGTTCAAACAATTTTTCCGGGCCAGCGGCAATGACTACCTCGGCGACACCCTGCTGGCCCGATACACCCTGGAACAGCCATAGGGTGGCGCATTACCATCATCCCCGCCAGGCACGAAGCGCCACGACCTCACCCCCTAAGACAGGAATTCCATGACCAGCCACCTCCAACCCCGGACCCTGGCCTTCCAGGGCAACGAACGAAACGTCTTCTTCCATATCCTGACCGCCTGCAACCTGGCCTGCCGCCACTGCTACATCAATCCTGCCCAGCACGGCGCCAGCACGCTGCCGGAGGCGACTATCATTCAGTGGCTGCACCTCTTCGCCGCGCCAGAGAAAAAGACCAACCTCATCCTCCTGGGCGGCGAGCCGACCCTGCACCCGGCCCTGCCCGCGGTGATTAAGACGGCCAGGGGCCTGGGCTACCACTCGGTCACCGTTGACACCAACGGCTTCCTCCACCACGACCTGCTCGCCAAGATCACCCCGGAGGAGGCGGTGCTGAGCTTCAGCCTGGATGGCCCGAGCGCCGAGGTCAACGACCCGTTGCGGGGCGAGGGCGTCTTCGCCACCTGCACCAGGAATCTCGCAAAGGCGGTGGCCATAGGCTTTGAGGTCAGCGTCATCTACACGGTGAGCGCCCTGAATATCAGCCACCTGCACGCCATGCCCCGGCTGCTGGCAGACCTGGGTGTCCGCCACTTCTTTATCCAGATCATCGGCCTGCGGGGCAACTCGGCGACAACCGGCGGGCAACCGCTCCAGATCAGCCATGAGCAGTGGCTGGCCACCGTGCCGGAAGTCGCAACCGAGGCCGCCCGCCTCGGTCTCCATGTGATCTACCCCAAAGTCTTCCTCGCTCAGGAGGAGGTCTTTGCCTGCGCCGGCAACGTGGCGGAAAACTACTTCATCTTTCCCAACGGCCGCGTCTACTGCTGTCCGCTGTGCGAGGACTTCCCGGTCCACTCCTACCAGATCGAGGACAACGACCTGCGCCCGCGCACCGGGCTGATCGAAAAGAACTTCTTCTCCCTCCAGATCCCCGAGGGCTGCGTGATGAACAAACTCCTCCAGCCCGGCAGCATCGACTACCGGCCAGACGGCCAGCCGCGCCACCGCATCTCCTGCTGCCTGCTGAAGCAAGAGATCAGGCCTTCCCACTCCCCTCGCTGACCCCATTCCGCGACCGCCAAATTCGCCAGGACGCGCCAGCAAAAACCATAGGCACGGAGCAGAAGGAGCAACGAAAGAGGCCATTCGACGTTGCAAGTGGATTATTGGAAAATAGTCAACGTCAAAGGAACAACAAAAGATAACAGCTGAGCTCTGGGCTGGCGATTAATGGGACGGCAAAAGCTGGCCCGCCAGGGCGGGAGATGACAGGAGCAACGGCAGAAGGAATCCGTCTGGGAAGGAGAGGCCAGGGGCCCTACTCCTCAAACACCTCGGGGGTGTGGCGGACGATCTCGGCATTGACCAGATAGATCACGTCTTCCGCGATATTGCAGGCGTGGTCGGCGATCCGCTCCAGATGCCTGCCGATGGAAATGGCGTGCAGCAGGGCGTTGATCCGCTCGGGCTGGGCATGGACAAACATCTCTTTGACCCGGCTGTACATGTTGCGGTTGATGGTATCGATCTCCTCGTCCTGGGAACGGACCTTGAAGGCCAGCCGGACATCGAGGTTGACCAGGGCATCGATGCTCTTGGTCAGCATCCGCTCCACCTTGGTGGACATCTCAACGGCATCGAAGGGCAGCTCCATGGGCTCCTGGCCGTTCAGGAAGATACTGCGCTCAGCAATGTTGACTGCCAGGTCGCCCACCCGCTCCAGATCGCTGTTGATCTTCAGCACGGCGATGATAAAGCGCAGGTCGATGGCCACCGGCTGGTGAAGGGCCAGCACCTTCAGGCAATCCTCCTCGATCTCCACCTCCATGTTGTCGATGTCCCGGTCGGCGGTAATCACGGCCTGGGCCATGGCCATGTCCCGCCGGATCAACGACAAGGTGGCCTTGTAGACCCGGTCCTCCACCTCGCCGCCCATGGTGACGATCTTATTCTTCAGGGCCTCGATTTCCCGCTGCAGATGTCTTGGCATTGCCTATCCTCCCCGTGAGTCGAAAATCTCTCGCTCCTCAAAACAACACTTAGCCGATCTCCCGCAGCCTGGCCACCTCGGGATCTTCCAGGTAGTCGTCATAGCCCATCATCCGGTCGATGCAGCCGGTCTTGGTGATCTCAATGATCCGGTTGGCCACGGTGGCGACGAACTCATGGTCGTGGGAGGAGAAGAGAATCACCTCCGGATAGGCGATGAGACCGTTGTTCAAGGCGGTGATGGACTCCAGATCCAGATGGTTGGTCGGCTCGTCAAGGATCAGGGCGTTGGCGCCGACCAGCATCATCCGCGCCAGCATGCAACGGACCCGCTCGCCGCCGGACAGGGCGCTGGTCTTCTTCAAGGCCTCCTCCCCCGAGAAGAGCATCCTGCCCAAAAAACCACGAACAAAGGTCTCGTCGTCGGAACCCTGGGGGGCAAAGCGGCGCAGCCACTCGATCAGATTCTGCTCGGCAGTAAAATACTCGTTGTTATCCTTGGGGAAATACGAGTGAGTCATGGTCACCCCCCAACGGATGTTGCCGCTGTCCGGCGCCAGCTCGCCGACCAGGATCTGAAAGAGGGTGGTCTTGGCCAGGCCGTTGCTGCCGACAAAGGCGATCTTGTCTCCCTTGTTGACGGTGAAGGAAAGATCGTCCAGCACCCGCTCGCCGTCAATGGTCTTGCTGATGCCGTCGACCTTGAGGATGATGTCGCCACAGGGCCGGTCGGCCTTGAAGAAGACGTAGGGGTATTTCCGCGACGAGGCGGGCAGGTCCTCGATATTGAGCTTGTCGAGCAACTTCTTGCGCGAGGTGGCCTGCTTGGATTTGGAGGCGTTGGCTGAAAAGCGCTGGATGAACTCCTTCAGCTCGTTGGCCCGTTCGGTGAGCTTGCGGTTCTCGTTCTGGCGCTGTTTGATGTTAAGCTGGCTGGCATGGTACCAGAAGTCGTAGTTGCCGACATAGACCTGAATACGCCCGAAATCGATGTCGGCGATATGGGTGCAAACCTGATTCAAGAAGTGCCGGTCATGGGAGACGATGATCACCGTGTTCTGGAAGCGGAACAGGAACTCAGCCAGCCAATTGATGGTCTTGACGTCCAGGTGATTGGTGGGCTCGTCCAGCAAGAGGACGTCCGGGTTGCCGAACAGGGCCTGGGCCAGCAGCACCCGGACCTTGTCGGTGTCCTCCAGCTCCTTCATCTTCTTCTGGCGCAGATCCTCGGGGATGCCGAGGCCGGAGAGCAGCACCGCGGCATCACTCTCCGCATCATAGCCGTTCATCTCGCCGAATTCGATCTCCAGGTCGCCCACCCGGATGCCGTCGGCCTCGGACAGTTCCGCCTTGGCGTAGAGGGCCTCGCGCTCGATCATCACCTGGTAGAGGCGGGGATGGCCCATGATCACGGTGTGGACCACCGTCTCTTCGTCAAAGGCGAAGTGGTCCTGACGGAGCATGGCAATGCGCTCGCCGGTGCCGGTGGCGATGTCACCATGATCCGGCTCCTTTTCCCCGGCCAGGATCTTGAGGAAGGTGGACTTGCCTGCGCCGTTGGCGCCGATCAAGCCGTAGCAGTTGCCCGGGGCGAACTTGATGTTGACGTCTTTGAAAATTACTCTCTTGCCATAGGAAAGAGAGACATTAATGGCAGTGATCATGGGAAAATTCCTTATGATGGCCGCGCGCCTCTGGCCCTCTTGGAGATTTTTCGGGCGGCAATGACTGGCGGAGCATAAAAAAACCACAGGTTAAGTCCTGTGGTCAAACGGTGCCTTTGTATAGCATCATCGCTGGCTGCGGGCAATATTTTTCGGTGGAGGCCAAGGCTGGCCGCACCCCTCCAGCCTCGCTGCCGACCGACCCTTGGGGTCGCTCGGCTACCGTTGGTTAAAATACCTGAGCAAGCCGCCATAGCCCTCGTCGGCCAGCCGCTCCACCGGGACAAACCTCAGGGCCGCCGAGTTGATGCAGTAACGCAGGCCGGTGGGGGCAGGGCCATCGGAAAAGACATGGCCGAGATGGGAGTTGGCCTTCTGGCTGCGCACCTCGGTGCGCTGCGAAAACCAGCTGCGGTCTTCTCGCTCGACCACAGCATCCGGAGCAATGGGTTTACTGAAGCTCGGCCAGCCAGTGCCGGAATCGTACTTGTCCACAGAGAGGAACAGGGGTTCCCCCGAGACGATGTCGACATAGACGCCCGCCCTCTTGTTGTCCCAGTACTCGTTGCTAAAGGCAGGCTCGGTGCCGTTCTCCTGGGTGACCCGGTACTGGATGGGGGTGAGCCGTTGTTTCAAGCCGGCATTTGGCCCAGCCTGATCGTGCCCCTCGGCAGACCAGACCTTGTCCAAAAACTGATCCCGGCCGGAGCCGCTCCGGTAGTAGCGATAGCGCAACGGGTTTTTCTTGTAGTAATCCTGATGGTAGTCCTCGGCCGGATAGAAGACGGTGGCGGCCAGGATCTTGGTGACGATGGGCTTATTGAACCGGCCGCTCTTGGCCAGCTCGTCCCGGGACTGCTCGGCCGCTTGGCGCTGGGGGTCGGTATGGTAGAAGATCGCACTGGTGTAGGCATGACCCCGGTCGACAAACTGGCCATCGGAGTCGGTGGGGTCGATCTGCCGCCAGAAGACATCGAGGAGCTGAGGGTACGAAATAATCTCCGGATCAAAGGAGACCTGCACCGCCTCCAGATGTCCGCCCGCCGCATAGGTCTCGTAGCTCGGCTTGGCAAGGGTGCCTCCAGTATAGCCTGCGGTCACAGAAACGACCCCGGGCAACGACTCCAGCGGTTTTTCCATACACCAGAAACAGCCCCCCGCAAAGGTGGCGGTCTCAACGGTGCGGGCGGAGGCTGAACTTGCGGCAAACGCGCAACTGGCCAGGAATGCGACACCTATGCAGAGCGTTGTTGGATGCATGGCATTCTTCTCCCGATGTGAGGCGTTCAAGACACGGACACGCCGCTCTCATCCGGCCAATCCCGGTAGACGCTCACATGGCCGCCAATCCGCGACCAGCGCGCCCGGCGCTCCCGGCCGATCCTTCTGCGCCGGTTGGCACCTCTCCGCCGCTCCCGGCCTCCGTTATCAAAATAATCCAGTGAGTATGCACAGCGACGGTCATGGCCGGACCTGCGGTCGCAGCAGCTGCGGTGACGGAGTTTCATGCCAAGAGTCCTTTGCTAGATGATATGAGTGCCGCCCGCGCTCTATGCCGCCCGATGCGGCACAACAACGGCAATGCCCTCGCATCCAGGCCCTAACTGATAGCCCGGCTGACAAGGGCGCCAACTTCATAGAGCCCGCCTAGCGGGATGGCCAAGAGCATGGCGGAAAACGGGTCGCCCGCGGTGAGGACAAAGGCCAGCCCGATGAGACCAAGATAAAAATAGAGCCGCTTCCTGGCGAAATGACCGCCACCGACCAAGCCGGTCTTGGTGGCAGCCGCCATCAAGAAAGGGATCTCAAAGGCCAGGCCAAAGGCCAGCCCGCTCCTGGCAATAAAGGTCAGATATTCGCCGAATTTTGGCATGGGGGTCAACTCAGGAGGGCGGGCAAATCCCATCAGGAAGGCAAGGGCCCGGGGCATTACCACCCAATAGGAAAAAGACGCGCCCGCCACAAAGAGGATGCTGGCCATCAGGATCACGGTCCGCGCCACGGATTTCTCATGGGCATGGAGGCCTGGGGCGATAAAGAGCCAGGCCTGATGGATGACAACCGGAGAACTGGCGGCGAGACCCACCAGGACCGCCAGTTTCATGTAGGAAAAAAAAGCCTCGGTCAGGTTGGTGTAGACCAGGTGGGTCAGCGCGGGACTGACCCGCAGCAGCGGGGCAATGAAGAATTCGGCAATGGGTTGGGCAAAAGCGTAAGCGACACTGCTGCAGACCACCACCGCCGCCATGGCGATGAGCACCCGCTGGCGCAGTTCCGTGAGGTGGGCGCCGCAGTGATCAAAGAATGTTTGCATGATCGCTGCCTGCCGGCGACGGGGGGGCGTCCGGCCCGGGGGAAGGCGGGGTGTCAGGCGCTACAGTCAGCGTTTCACCCTCTTGGCCGTTTGGCATCATGGGCCTAGCGAGGGGAGTGAACTCGGCAATCTGGGGCCTATCAGGAGTGACTTGCTCCCAGGCCGGCTTGCCCTCCCTGTCCTCCTCGTGCAGACTGTCCTTCAGGGCATTGGCGGCCCGCTTGAGCTCAATCACCTGCTTGGCCAGCGTCTTGGCAAGCTCCGGCAATTTTTCCGGACCCACAACAATAAGGGCAACCGCCATGATCAAGATTAACTCGGGAAGTCCGATTCCAAACATGTTGGGCCTGTCTCTTTTGGGTGATTTACGGACACGTTCCTACAGAAATGACCTGGCCAAAATACTTCCGGCTTCTGGATGATTACGAAGCTACGGCATTTGGGCCACGGTGTCAAGCGGCTTGATAGATTGACATTTAGCATGGCTTTGACTATTATGCCCCGCGCAGAGTGGGCTTGGAGTATGCCCGCATCGCCTGGGCCAAGAGCCCACACCGAAGAAACGACCTCTAACTGGAGCACACGACACCATGGCCAATGTGGTAATTATAGGCACCCAATGGGGTGACGAGGGAAAGGGAAAGATCGTCGATCTGTTGACGGGCTATGCCGATTACGTTGTCCGCTTTCAAGGCGGCAATAATGCGGGCCACACCCTGGTGGTCGCTGGCAAGAAGTTTGTTTTTCACCTGATCCCATCCGGCATCCTCTACGAAAACAAGCGATGCTTCATCGGCAACGGCGTGGTCCTCGACCCCGGCGTTCTCCTGCACGAAATGGAGGGACTCAAGGCAAACGGGATGGCGGTCACCCCCCAACGGCTGACCATCAGCGAAAACTGCCACCTGATCATGCCCTACCACCGGATACTGGACCAGGCCTCAGAGGCGGGCATGCAGCAGGGGAAAAAAATCGGCACCACAGGCCGGGGAATCGGCCCGTGCTATGGCGACAAGATCCTGCGCAAGGGCATCAAGCTGGGCGAACTCCGGGACCGTGACCTCTTCCGTGACAAACTGAAAGATAACCTGGCCGAAAAAAAATCGCAGCTTGCGGGCTCCGCGTTGAACCTGGATGACATCTATGCCGAGTTCATGGGCTACGCCGAGCAACTCACCCCCTTTATCGACAACGTCTCGGTGGCCCTTGACCAGGGACGGAAGGCAGGGAAGCATATCCTCTTCGAGGGCGCCCAGGGCACCCAGCTGGACATCGACCACGGCACCTACCCCTTCGTCACATCATCGAACACCGTGGCAGGCAACGCCTGCACCGGCTCCGGCTTCGGCCCTTCCCACATCGATGCGGTGATCGGCATCCTCAAGGCCTACACCACCCGGGTGGGCGAGGGACCCTTCCCAACCGAACTATTTGATGCCACTGGAGATGAATTGCAGCAGAAGGGCGGCGAGTTCGGCGCCACCACAGGCCGGAAGCGGCGCTGCGGCTGGCTGGACGCCGTGGTGGCCCAGGAGGCGGTACGGCTCAACGGCGTCAATGGCCTGGCCATTACCAAACTCGACGTGCTAAGCGGCCAGAGCACCCTGAAGATCGCCACCTCCTACGAGGCGGACGGCAAGCGCTTCACGGCCATGCCCGGAAATATTCGAACCACCAGCCGCTTACAGCCGGTGTACGAGGAAGTGCCTGGCTGGCAGCAAGAGATCGACCAAGCCCTGAGCGTCGACGACCTGCCCAAGGAGGCCAGAGACTACATCAAACGGATCGAAGAACTCACCGAGACACCGGCCTATATCGTGTCTGTAGGCCCGGGCCGGGAACAGACCATGTTGCTGAAGAATCCCTTCCTGTAGACCATAGGGTCCGCGGGGCTAGCCTGGTCCCTGCCTGCTATCCCCTCTAGCGGCGGACGTAGCGCGAGCCAATCATCACATCCGTCATGTCCACCGCCGCCTGGGCCAGCATATTGGTCAGGACCGGAGCGCCCTTGGGCCGTTTGATCGGCGGCGGTCCCAAAGCCCCGGACAATCGACTGACCAGATCAGTGCGGGGGTAATCGTACGGCTGATCCATGGCCTGGCCGATATGCCATACCGTTGTCCCAGTGCTGACGTTCAGCAACCGGACCGTCAGATCAAGACGAGTCCCCCCCCGCTCCGTTCCCTCCACCGCATAGTTGACCTTCCCCGCCAAGACCAAATCGATACCCGCCAACCGGCCTGCCGCCAGGGCCTCAGCAAAATCTCCATACGCCGCCGGCAACACCTTGACCACCGGGAAGGCGGCCTTGGCCAGCAACACATCCTGATAGAGCGCGGCAATCTGCTGCCCGTGCTTGGGGTCCATACCCTCCGGGACCAGGAAAGGAAGCACCCCAACCGTAGCGTGGGCATAGGTCTCCGCCTCCAGGGGGTGGATATATACCACCGGCACCCCTTTTTGCACCTTCACCTCGGCCGAGGATTGCCGCTCGACGGCGGTGGCGCATCCTGCCAGGCCCACACTGGCAGCCAACCAGAGAGCCCATATGCCGATTCGCCGCCAGAGCCGGAGGGGACTCATCGTTCATACCCCGACAGGGGGCCATCGACCTGCCCGACCTGATCTGCCAGCATATAGTTGATGGCCGCGCTACGCTCCAACTCCATCCCGGCCACGGACAACACCTCCTGGGAACGGACATCCAGCAACTTGACGTTTACTATCACCGTCCTCGGGGTCAAAGAGTAGGTCCCGGCGACAATGGCGTTGGCCTCGTACTGGCGGGCCAGCCGGGCGGCATCGCGGCTCAGGATCATTTCGCCATTCTGGGCCTGGATCATGATATTGGCCACCTTGCGCAGCTCCACCACTCCGTAGCCGTGCTGAAAAAGCTGCGTGGCCATGGATTCGCTCATGGCGCGGCCAAATTTCGAAGTCTGGCGCAGATCGTCCAAATTGACCAGGGTGGTAAAGATGAGCCGGCCGCCGTTGTCACCATCCCGACGGTTGGCAAGCAGCTGCCGAGTCAACTCGTCCCCCACGCCAAAAAAATCGGGTGACAGGACGGACACGGCCTGAGGCGCTCCCGCGCCGCACCCATGCACCATGGCCACCATGGCCGAGGCAAGCACAGTCGCCCCTATTGCCAAAAATCGCCGCAGCAATGTCCCGATAGAGTCAGACTTCCCCACACCCGTACTCATCGCTTCGCCTCGATAATGGCCGCAGCCTTGTCCTGCCCCGCCTGGGCCATACCCTTAAGCTCGGGAGTGATCGCCGTCCTTTCAACGATGGCAAACTGCTCCCGGGCCAACTCAAAACGCCCTTCCTCCATAAAGCGCAAGGCGTGGGCATAACGCTCCTCGGCAAATTTCTCCATCCCCTTGCCTTCAGTCGCCATGGAGTGGTACCGAGCCGAACAGCCCGCAGCCAACAACACACTCAACACGAGCCAGACCCAGCCAGCCTGTCGCCTGTTACCATTCTTGCGCCGCATGCTAATTCACCGCCTCCACCGAAATCAATCCCCCGCGCCTGGGCGGAGCAGCTTCATCCTTCAGCATCTGTCCAGTGAGGCCATCCAGGGCAAAGGCCAGGCTGGCATGGGAGATCACCATACCGTCACTGTTCCTCAGCACTCGGGCATTGAGAAGGACCTGACCATTGCCATAGGAATATGTCCCCACCACCATGGCTTGAGAGGCAAAGGCGGGGTTCAGCTCGTTCATATCGCGGGAAAGCCCGTACTCGCCGAGGTTCTGGTGGATCATCAACCCCTTGGCCTTGCGGACATCGATCACCTCGACGCCAGCGGCTTGCAGCTCACCGATCATCTGCTCCCCCAGATAACGGCCCAGCGAGGATGTTTTGTAGAGATTCTCCAAGTTGACGAAACTGTTGACCGTCAGCACATACCCGCCGGCAAAACCTTCTTGGGCATTGGCGACCAGCTGCTTGACCAGCTCTCTGGCCCTGGCCCTGAGCTCTTCGGCCTCAGCCGCTGGAAATTCATGGCCCGTCTCCTGGTCTGTTCTGAAGGCGAAAAAGGCGAGATAATCCCACAGCCTCTTTTCTTCCGGCGGTTCAGCCACTCGGGTTGTCCGATACTGGTAGTCAGGCCGGCTTGCCTGGGACCGGGTCACGGACGCGGCCCCTGCAGCCGCAGGCTCTGACCAGCACGACTTGGCAGGCGTCATCATCGCCACCATCAAAAGAAATACCGAAATTATCTTACCCATGCCCCCTCCCCGCTCATGGCGCGGCCACCGCCTCTGCCGGAAACACCACGGCTTGATACCGGTCAACGCCGATTTCAGGCCAATAGGCCTGCCAGCGATAGGCCCCTGTCGAAACAGCTCCACCCCCCGGGCTGCATGCTGTGGCCAGAAACAGAATAACTGCAAGTCCCACCAATTTTCCCATGAACCACCCTGTCATTATTTTGACGAGGAATTTTTTTCCTCCTAAAAAAATGGCGTTATAACAAAACATTAGCCAAACTAGACCTCGTGTCGCCACTTCCCTGCCACCTCTTGCTCCATGTTGTGCAGAATTTATGCCACCATCCTAAGCCACACTGCCAGGCTGGCTCCGACCCCAGGGCAAGCCCCCTGTCCCCACACCCAGCCTGGAAATGGCAAAAAATCATTGCCAAATAAAAAAGCCCTATTATATTGTTGGAGTTTTAGTCTGGCCATTTTTCCCTAGGGAGGCATCCTGATTCCTTCTGCCAGACCTTCACAATCCCGCAGGCGGTCGCGCCTGACAGGATCGCACTCGCGTTTTTTAGCCTGCCGGTCAAAGTGAACGCGAACGAAAGGAGCTTAACATATGGCACGCATAACGGTTGAAGATTGTCTTAAAGAAGTGGGCAGCGAAAACAGATTCGCCCTGATCCACCTGGCCCTTGCCAGATTACAGCAGCACCGGAACGGGATGCCCTATCTAGTCGAGGGCAAGAATAAAGAAGTGGTCATGACCCTGCGGGAAATTGCCGCCGGCAAAGTGACGGCAGAGAGCATCAAACAGCTTGCAGAAAAAGCCCGGCAGCACACGCACGAGGAAGCTGCCAGCACCGAGGAATAAGCAATTTGCCAAGTGATATGAGCTACTACGAAACGCTGGGGGTTTCCACCTCTGCCTCGGCGGATGAAATCAAAAAGGCCTATCGCAAGATGGCCATGAAGTACCATCCCGATCGCAACCCGGGAGACAAAGAGGCCGAAGATAAATTCAAAGCCGCAGCCGAGGCCTATGAGGTCTTGGGTGACACTGAAAAGCGTCAAATTTATGACCGTTACGGCAAAGAAGGCCTGAGCAATCGTGGTTACCATGGCCCAGGCAACGCCGAAGATATTTTTTCAAATTTTGGCGATATCTTTGAGGATCTGTTCGGCTTTGGCGGTGGCAGCGGGCAACGCCGTCAAAAAAACGGCCCCATCCCCGGCGCCGACCTCCGCTACGACCTGACCCTCTCATTCATGGAGGCCATCCACGGGGTCAGCAAAGAGATCGAAATCACCAAACCAGAGACCTGCTGGACCTGCGAAGGCACAGGACTACGGCCTGGCTACCAGAGCAAGACTTGCTCGGCGTGCCACGGTCGAGGCCAAGTCATGCGGGCCCAGGGATTCTTCCGACTGAGCACCACCTGCCCGCAATGCCAGGGAGCTGGCGAGATCATCGCCGACCCCTGCCAGGACTGCGGCGGCAACGGACTGGTCAACAAAAAGAAAAAAGTATCCCTGAAGATCCCGGCCGGCGTCGACACCGGCGCCAGAATGCGCCTCCAAGGCGAGGGACAGGGCGGAAGAAAGGGCGGTCATGCTGGAGACCTCTATGTCATCCTCCATGTGGACGCCCATGAACTTTTCGAGCGCAACGGAGAGGAAATATTCTACACCCTCCCCATCTCCATGGTCCAGGCAACCTTGGGGGCGACCATCGACATTCCCACGGTCCATGGGACAAAACCCATCTCCATCAAAAAGGGAACTCAGTCCAACGACACCCACACCTTGAAAGGCGATGGCGTTCCCAGCCTCCGTGGACATGGCCGGGGCAACATGACCGTTATCTTCAAAGTGCTCACCCCGACCAACCTCACCAAGAAACAGGAAGAACTCCTGCGTGAATTCGCCACGGCTACCGAGCAGGCCCCCGAAGAAAAGCCCGAGGAAGAAGGCTTCTTCCAAAAACTGTTTCACTGATCACCCTGCCGCGCTCCCATGACCCAAGATAGCCACCACCTGCCCCGCCTTTCCCATTTCGACCAGGATGGGAATGCCATCATGGTCGATGTGTCACTCAAGGAGGAAAGTGTCCGTGAAGCCATCGCCAGTGGGCAGATCATCATGTCACCCGCAGCCTATGCCATGGTGCGCGACGGGAAAATGGCCAAGGGCGATGTCCTGGGGGTCGCCCGCCTGGCCGGGATCATGGCGGCAAAAAAGGTCGATCAACTGATCCCCCTGGCCCACCCGTTAAACATTACCAGAGCCGAGATTACTTTCGGTTTTGACCAGGCCAACTCGGCAATACACATCAAGGCCGCAGTCAAGATCACCGGCAAGACTGGTGTGGAGATGGAAGCGCTGACCGCTGTCAGTATCGCGGCACTGACCATCTATGACATGTGCAAGGCCATTGACAAGGGCATGATCATCTCCGAAGTCAAGCTTGAAAAAAAAACTGGCGGAAAAAGCGGGACATTTCTCGCCGGCCCGTGATACACTAATCAGTAGCAACACGTCACCCTGTTGGAGGATCGATCAAGATGGATAGAGCACAGTTACAGCATTTTAGAAAAAAACTGGAGGCCATGAGCTCCGAGCTTTTGTCTGAGGCCGACAAGACCCTCTCCGACATGACCGTCCAAAATGATAATTACCCCGACCCCACTGATCGCGCCTCCGCCGAGTCTGACCGCAGCTTCGAGCTCAGAATCCGCGACCGCGAGAGAAAACTGCAGGCTAAGATCAAGGAAGCCATTATGCGCATTGATGACGAGAGCTACGGCATCTGCGAGGCCTGCGGCGAAGATATTACCATCGAACGGCTGAACGCACGGCCGGTGACCACCCTGTGTATCGACTGCAAAACCAAGCAGGAAGACCACGAAAAGGCCCATGCCGGTTGATCCCCGGCTTAGACCGAAGCCCTGAACGACTATGCCCGAACTTCGCAAAGATCCTGTCCTTGGCCGATGGATAATCATCTCCAAGGAACGAGGAAAGAGGCCCACCGACTTTATTGTCGAGCCAACCAACACCAGAGGAGGGTTTTGCCCTCTCTGTCCAGGTAACGAAAAGACCACCCCATCCGAGGTGCTTCGCTACGGCAATCCCCAGGCGGCCAACTCCCCCGGCTGGAACCTGCGGGTTGTCCCCAACAAGTACCCCGCCCTGGTCATCGAAGGGAACCTGGACAAGGCTGGCGAGGGGCTCTACGACAAGATGAACGGCATCGGTGCCCATGAAGTCATCATTGAGACCCCGAACCATGAGGAATCATTTACCTATCTGCCGCTGGACCGGATGGCGCAGGTCTTCTTCGCCTTCCGCGACCGCCTGATCGACTTGGCCTACGACCCCAGGTTCCGCTATGTCATGGTGTTTAAAAACTTTGGCCGCGCCGCCGGGGCCTCGCTGGAGCATTCCCACTCCCAGCTCGTGGCCCTGCCCATCCTGCCCCGGATGATCGTCTCGGAACTGGAGGGCAGTCTCGCCTACTACAAGTATAAAGAACGTTGCATATTTTGCGACATTATCAACCAGGAACGCCGCGACCAGGCCCGGATTGTCTGCGAAAACGATCGCTTCATCGCCATAGCGCCATTTGCGCCCCGATCTCCCTTTGAAATGTGGATTCTGCCTACCCAGCACCTGTCGTCCTATATCTCCATGGACAACCGCTCCTACGAGCTGCTGGCAGCAATCTTCTCCGAAGCCCTGCGCCGGCTCGACGCCTGCATTCCCAACGCGCCGTATAATTTCGTCCTGCACACCGCGCCGTTGCGCTCAGAACCCCTCGAGCACTTCCACTGGCACTTTGAAATCGTGCCCAAGCTCACCCAAATCGCAGGGTTCGAGTGGGGATCAGGCTTCTATATTAACCCCACCCCGCCGGAAGAGGCTGCGAAATACCTTCGGGAAGTCGTCTTAAGCTAACGGGCCCTGGAGCATCGCGCTTCCCCTTTTTGTCCGCCGCATTGACTTGACACAGGCTGGCGGATTGACGCACAGACAGCATGTTATTGTAGCGAGTTCCGTTTTTTGTTGACCACAAGGTTCCTTCGCACCCCAAGAAGAGGCCCATCCCGCCGTGAGAGAGACGCCATGAATACCATCCTCCTTGTTGACGACGAAGATTCAATCCACCTGCTCTACCGAGAAGAACTGGAAGAGGCCGGGTATACAGTGCACTCCGCCTTCACCGGGCAGGAGGCCTTGGATCAACTAGGCCAACTCACCATCGACCTCGTCATCCTTGACATCAATATGCCGGGCATGAATGGCCTAGAAGCCCTACGCCGGATCAAGGAAATCAACCCCAAGCTGCCGGTCATCTTGAGCTCCGCCTACCAGGAATTCAAGCAAGACTTGTCATCCTGGGCTTCGGATGAATATCTGGTCAAATCCGCCAACCTTGACGAACTCAAGGAAGCGGTGGCGCGTCATCTGCCCTTGCAATGAAAGACATCCAAAACCAGCCCGACTTCAGACGCATCAATATCCGCAAGGTCGGGGTCAAAAATATCATCTACCCGCTGACCGTTCTCGATAAAAAAAACGCCACCCAAAAGACCGTCGCCTCGGTCAATATGTATGTTAACCTGCCCCACCACTTCAAGGGCACCCACATGAGCCGGTTCATCGAGATTCTGAACCGCTTCCATGGCGAAATCCACCTCAAGAATTTCCATATCATCCTGGCGGCGATGAAGGAACGCCTCCAGGCGGAAGCGGCCCACCTGGAGATCGATTTTCCGTATTTCCTCAGGAAAACAGAAGGGGGGGGGCAACAACTGTCGAGTATCAGTGCGCTATGCACGGCTCTCTGGACACCAAGGACGATCTCGTCCTGACCGTCCGAGTGCCGATTTATCCGCCCAGCCCAACGCAGACAGCCCATGGCCTGCCCAAGTCGCTAGGCCATTGGGGGTATGCCTCGGTCAGTGTCCGCCTGGAGCATTTTATCTGGATTGAAGATCTGATCCGCACAATTGAAGGGGTCACCAACCACAATCTATGCTGGGCAGATGGCGACTCCCCCGGCGCCGGGGAACGACTGGAAGTCGAGGGGATTGCCAAGGCCTTAGGCCAGGCGCTGAGAGAACACTCGGCAATCCGGTGGTTTGAACTGTGTGTCAAGAATTATTCCGAAGGCTGCAACACCTTTACCTCCTTGGCCTGGCCGGAGATACGCAGCAGCGAAGCGCCACGGCATTGAGCTTGTTCCATGGTGGTCACATTTCCATCTCGACTTAGAAGTGGAATGGGCATCAACTCTTTGGCGGGCCTTCCACCAGGCGGGTGTTGATAACCCAGAACAGCCACTCGGCCTGTTTGTCAGAAAAATTCTTGCGTTTCTGCTCGATAAAGGTCTTCAGAGCCTCCACCGAACTGAAGTTCACCGAATAAAAGCCCTTGGTATAGGCGCCATGGCCGAGGAGCGATATCTTGTCTTTTCCTTCAACCCCTAGCATTAGGTCGTGATTCGCATAGGTGATCGTCCCGTTGATCTCCTTGACGGTGCCATGCAGCTCTTTGTCAATGTACTGGTACGAAGCCCAGCCAATTACCAGCAAGAGCAGAATCGCGACTGAGGTGGCGACCTTGGCGACTCGGCCATACACCTGGGGATTAAAGACATCTTTGACAGAAAAAGGGACAAAACGGGCAATGGCCGCCGAAATATCTTTTTCCCTTGCCAGCAGCGGCTTGACCACCATCCCGGTATAGCTTTCCACATCAGAAATCGCTGCATCATCGGAGGGATCCATCATAGCGATGCTGAGGATATTGTTACTCCCCTTGCTCACTGGCACAACGGTATATTTCCGGCACAGATACTTGGGCAGCACCGCTGAAACTTCTTTGGAAAATTCATCGGCCACAGTGATAATCGGCACATCCATCTGCTGAGAAAGGACTTCCAGCAGCTGATCGTCGCTGATCACCCCCATCTTCAGAAGGATATACCCAAGCCTCCGATTGCCACCCACCTGAACCCTAAGCCCCTCGTCAACCCTATCCTGGGAGACAAGACCCTTTTCCACCAAGATTTCGCCAAGCCGTTTCCGCATTTTGTTTCCCTCCTCAATTGGCATGCTGCATCACTCTTCGTTGCTGAACATAACTATATCGCACGGCAAGAAAAGTACGCAAGAAAAATAACTCCCGCCATATGACGCCCAGGCCGGGCTGTCCTGCCCCGCCCGCCATCTCACTCCGTGGCATCAGTGCTGATCAGACTCCATTTATCGCCTGCGGCCATTCGCTTGATGCGCCATTCCCGCCGTGCCGCCATGGCCCTCGACCCTGCTTCCTCAACGTACACCAACCGCACTGGCTGCCGGGACTTGGTATACCGGGCCCCGCCGGTGCTGGAGTTATGTTCGGAAACGCGGCGGGTTACATCGGTAGTAATTCCCGTGTACAGAGTTCCGTCGCGACACAAGACGATATAGACCTGCCACACCCCCATCACCAGGCGTCTCCGGGATAGTAGCAGCCTCGGCACGCTTCCCGCCCGCCCCGGTTACGCCTCGGAATACACATGACAGGCTCCAAGATCAAGATATAGTTCAGGGTCGAGAAAACGAATGTCATCAGAGCTCACGATACGTGGCCAAGTCAACGGCTGCGGCAAGGGGCCGCCTGCAACCAGCAGAGAGACATGCAGATGGGCAGGCACCCTTGCCCGCCGGCTTTGGAAGAGCCTGGCAACCATGGTGCCGCCTGGATAGTCCTGACCGGGGACAACGTGCGGGGCAACCTCGACGTGGGCGACGATGGAGTACAGCTGCCGCCCCTCCTGGTGAAGATCCTCATGGATCATGAGGAGAGACTGAGCGATAAGGTCTGGAAAGAGGCCGGCCACCTTTCCCGGCAGCACCGAGGGGATCAAGGCCCCTGGCCCAAGGCAGTGGGGCTGACCTGCCGCATCGAGGTACCGATACAGGTCCACGCCTTCATGGGGCCGAGTCCTGGAGGCCTCATCCCCCCACCAGACCTTTGCTGCGCCGAAACGCATTCCAGGGTGGAGCGCCCAGGCCGAGAATCCTCTCTCCCGCAGTTTGTTGGCGGCGACAAAACAATCAGCAAATGACATGGCGGTGACGACGATGGCCTGAGATCCTCCTACTCAACAGAAGGAAATTACCCACGGCAAGCAGGGCAAATCCTGCATAGACCATGGGGATCCCCAGATCCTTGACGATCTGAATCCCGGCATAGGGCCGCCCCGAAGGGTCGATTCCTCCGCCGGTATGAAAAAAACGCAGCCCCTGCCAGACAAAAGGATGATTGACCTCCGCCACTCCGCCCACAGGAGGGACTGCAGGAAGGGTGATCAGCAGATCGACCCACGTCCGTCTAACGGCTGGCGTCTTGAAGCCCACAAGCTGAAAGACCGTGCCGCCCTGCTGCCCACCCTCCTGGTTGGTTGCCACGACCTCGGAGCGAGCCCCGCCGGGAGGAGTGACGGCAAGTCTCAGGGCAGGAGGGGCTGGCTCGAAGGACAAGGCCTCAATGGCCATGCCGGCGCAGGTTGTACTCTCTCCGGTGGTAAATTCACACAGGGCCACGGGCTCGCCATCGATCCGCACGCCAACCCTGAGTCCAGTGGGGTAGTAATCGCGATGGATGCGGGTCACCTCCAGGGTGAAGCCCAGGTCGCTGTCCTCTTGGCGATCCCAGCGAAATGCTGTGGCAGTAGCGCTCCCCTCATGGATGTTGACGGTAGCGACATAGCCGAGATGCCCCACCACCCCACCGGCGATGATAGCCAAAATACCTGCATGGATCAGCACGACGCTCCCGGAAAAACGGCGCCACTGGCTAACGGTGCACACCAGCAGATTAATGCTGAGGGCTGCCAGCAGGATGCGGCGGCAGAGCCGGAACGCCGTCGGTTCGAGGCCCAACGTCTCAGGAATCAGGGCCAAGGCCAACCCAATCAGCAGGCCCAGGGCAAGCCTCTTTGAGGCGAGGAGGGTCACCAAGGGTTACGAAAAACTGAGCCCATCGCTGAGGCTGCTCCAGGTCTTGGTGATCTCAGTGTCGAAGGTGGCAATAAATTCTGCAACATTCACCTCACAGAAGGGGCGATGGTGCTCTTGAATGATCGCCCAGGCGAAGGATTCGGCGATTGGCGGCACGCTCTGGTAAGGCCCGGGGCAATGACCGACACCCCGTTGCACGGCAAAGGCATCGGCGAGATGGATAAGGGCCACCGATAATTGACTGGAGCGGGCCGCGGCCGGGGCATGATGGAATCGCATAACTTCGAGGTAGCTTTCCGGCAGGCCGATGCTCTCTCCCAGCAGAGCCCCGGCCTGACCGTGCTCGATGCCAACGTGGGCAAGCTCCGCGGCGCAGAGATCCTGGCAAAGCTCCGAACTCGGGTCAGTCAGGTGGGGATAGAAATGCGGCTCGATGCTGTCAAGGGCCAGCATCCCGATGTCGTGAAATAGCCCGGCAAGATACACATCTGAGCTCAGACTGAGTCGCAGGACATCCCGGAGGAGCGCCGCCAGCCGTGCCACCATGACCGAATGACGCCAGAAGGCCAAGGCCACCTGCCGGTGACCGCTAAAGGCGCTTCTCCGCTGCTTGGCGTTGATAAATGCCGCCAAGGTCGCCTGAATATTTTTGATGCCAACGGTAATCATGGCGTGGGGGACGGTGCCAACAGGGATACTCCTGCGATAATACGAGGAGTTCCCCACCTGCATCACCTTCCAGGACAGGGCTGGATCCATCTGCACTAAATCGGCGAGACGGAGGGTGTTGTCGTTCTCCCCGGAAAGCAGTGGCGTAAGACGATCGCTGACGCGGCGGTTGAACGGCAGTTCGAGAGCGGCGGTAAGCTGGCGCTGAAGCGCCCCCTTGACCACGCGCTCCTTTTTGGGTGGCAGGGGCGGCAAGCTGTGCCCGCTGGCAAGATCGACGGCGTTGCTCAACTTTTCCGCCACCGCTGGTTGGGCCGGCTGTTGGCCCGCCGCGAAGGAAAGTGCGGGGGGCTCGGCTGGCAGCTTGATGGTGAGCATCCGCTCCGCCGGTAGTGGGGCATTGACACTTGACATCCGCTCATTGGCGGTGATCAATCGGCTGACCAGTATTTCGCAGAACCGTTTATAGAACTTGAGCTGCAGAAAGACGTTTGACGAGTTGATGATCTCAGGCTCCACCATCAGCAGGAAACAATCACTGCGGGTAATGACCCCTGCCGTCCGTTTGACATCCATCACCAGGGACATCTCGCCGAAACAGGCCCCGGCGTGCAGAGTGGTGAGCTCGACGGCATGAACACCGTCCTCCAGGGTCTTGAAAACCATGACCTCACCCTTGACCAGGATGAAAAAGACCCGTTCCGAGGTGTTTTCCCTGATCAGCACGGTTTCAGCGCCTACCTTGAGCCACCTGGTCACCGACAGGAACTGCCGGAGTTCATGGTCATCAAAATTTTCGAAAAAATCGATCTTTTTCAGAAAATTGATCTGTTGGTCAATATGAAATCCCATTGGGAATGCCCCCTGTGCGCACCGGCCTTAAGATCATTCCAAACTGCAGGCAAACGTTGCCTGCCAATACCCCCTTCCACAGGAGTTGAGCTCGCTCACTTCCCGATACAAAACTCGCCAAAGATGAGGTCCAACACATCCTCGGTCGTGGTGTAGCCGACCACCTCGCCCAGAGAGTCGAGGATGGTCTGGAGTTCGATCGCCAAGAGATCAGGCGACAGCTGCACGCCAAGACCGGCCAGGAGCCCATGGCAGCCGTCCAAGGCCTTGGCCAGCGCCGCCCGGTGCCGGGCATTTGGCACCGTGGTGTAGCCAGGGTCCCAACCCTCCGCCTGCCCAGTCACCGCAGAAAAAATCGCCTCCTCCAGATCCCGAATCCCGGTGCCGTGCTTTGCCGAGACAGCGATCACCGGGTAGTGCCCCAAACTCGCCTTCAGACCATCCATCACCGCCACTGGGCACACATCGCTTTTATTGGCCACCACGACCAGGTGCTGCGCAGAGGCCGCCTCGGCAATCAGGTCGCGATCCTCCTGCTGCAATGGCGCTGCCGCATCGATAACCAGGAGAACGACATCGGCCATGGCCATCTTTTGCCGGGAGCGCTGGATGCCGATGGCCTCCACCGAATCTCCGGAATCGCGGATCCCTGCGGTGTCAATGATCCGGACTGGCATCCCATTGACCGTGATCTCCTCCTCAATGGTATCGCGGGTAGTCCCAGCCTCTGCGGTGACAATGGCGCGGTCTTCCTGGAGGAGGACATTGAGGAGGCTCGACTTGCCGACATTGGGCCGGCCAACGATCACGGCGGTAATCCCATCTCGAATTATCCTACCATTGTCCGCCGCGAAGATCAAACTCTCAAGCGCCGGAATGATGTCCATGGTCATGGACCGTCTGATGTCACCCGGGTCAATGATCTCGATCTCTTCGTCGGGGAAGTCGATGGCCACCTCGATAATGGCCCGTAACCGCCGCAGGGCGTCAAGGATCTGCTGAATCTGGGCCTGCAGAGAGCCGTGCAGTTGGTCCAAGGCCAGACGCAAACCCTCCCGGCTGCGGGCCTGCAACAAGTCCAGCACGGCCTCGGCCTGGGTAAGATCCAATCTGCCGTTGAGGAAGGCGCGTTTGGTGAACTCGCCAGGGTCTGCCAGCCGCGCCCCTGCCTCTTGCACCAGGACCAGAATGTCCTGCAGGATCAAATAACTGCCGTGACAATGGATTTCGATGACATCCTCCCGGGTGTAGGTGTGGGGGGCGGCCATGAAGACTGCCATCACCTCGTCAAGGGTCCGGCCGGTGTGTGGGTGTTTGATCCAGCCGTAGGTGAGGCGATGACTGGCCAGGGATGATGCACGTTTAGGGGTGAAAAGGCGAGTGAGGATGGAGAGCGAGGCTGGACCGCTGACGCGGATGATGCCGATTCCGCCTGGCCCTGGCGGGGTGGCGATCGCAGCAATAGTCGGCTCGTTGCTGGCGATCATAGAGGGGCGGACGATACGAGGCCGGGCAGCTGGCTCACCGTCCTAGGACTCCTGCCCGGACGACTCGCCTCCGCCTCGGCCGGATCTCCTGCGGCCCTTGCCGGGCAGATAAATACGAACCTTCTTGAACAACCCGTCGCCGATACTGGCGCTGCGGATGCTGGTATCGTCCTGGAGGGCCACATGGACCAGACGCCGCTCCGCAGGATTCAAGGCGCTGATGACCTGGCTCTTGCCGGTGTCCTTGACCTTCTGGGCAAGCTCAAGCGCCAGCTGCTCAAGCTCCGTCTGGCGCTGCTGGCGGTAGGTTCCGGCATCGAGGGAAAGGGAAATTTTTTCCGGAAATTTCTGCCCGACGATTTTACGCAGCAGATACTGCATGGCGTCCAAGGTGCTGCCGTCTCGGCCAACAATGGCCTCATGGTCCTCGCCGCCGAGGATATGCACGGCCACCTTGTGCCCATCCACCGTTATGGTCACTTCCGCCTGGATTCCCATATGCTGGAGCATGGTCTTGGTCAACTCGGCAATCTGATCGAGCACAACCTGGGCTGGCGGCTGGGAGGGCGTGTCATCAAACCTGGTCCCGCCGTCATGCTCACCCCTGCGGCCTCCGTGCCGTGGCCCTTTCGCCTTGGCGGCGGAATTCTCCTGGCCTGCCCTCCGGTGACTCTCGTGGTGCCGAGGCCTGTCGGCGCTGGCGCAGCCCCCCCCTGCACTGTCGCCATCGCCGGCGTTCAAGTCCTTCGCCTTTCTCCCGTGGTGCCGCTTCCCGGTGGGCGCCGGCATGGAGTCTGCCGCCTCCGGATTGGCCAAGACCTTACGGGTAACCAAGATGACCGCCTTCTTCCGGCCGAAGCCAAAGATCCCCGCCGAACCTGTAGTGACGACCTCGATGTCAAGTTCGTTCTGGTTCGCGTCAAAGTCTTTGCACGCCGAGGCTATGGCTTCGTCGATGGTTTTGCCCTTGTATTCTTTCTTCTTATTCGCCATGACTGTTCTCGTATGCGCAGTGGAGCGGCACAGTGCCCCCTGGCCTCCGCTCAGGGTTCCACTGACCGATTGATGAAGTATTGCTGGCCAACAGACAAGAGGTTGTTGATAAACCAGTACAGGACGAGGCCCGAGGCAAAATTGAGGAACATGAAGGTAAAAATCACGGGCAGGAACATCATCACCTTAGCCTGGGCCGGGTCACCGGTGGTCGGGGTCATCTTCTGCTGCAAAAACATACTGGCTCCCATGAGCAAGGTCAACACCGGAATGCCGCCAAGTCCAGGGATATCAATCCCTATGGGCAACCGGTCAGGGGCAGACAAGTCGTTGATCCAGAGCATGAACGGCGCATGGCGCAGCTCAATGGTCTGCAGCAGCACCTTGTAGAGGGCGAAAAATACCGGGATCTGCAGGATCATGGGCAGGCACCCACCCAAGGGGTTGACCTTGTAGGTCTTGTACAGGGTCATCATCTCCTGATTGAGGCGCTCATGGTCATCCTTGTACTTCTCCCGCAGCTTGGCCATCTTGGGCTGGATCTTCTGCATCGTCTTCATCGACTTCATGCCCTTGTGGGAGATTGGCCAGAACAGCAATTTAAAGAAGACCGTCACCAGGATGATGGCGACGCCATAATTATGGAGGTAGCGATGCAGGAAATTGAGGAGAAAGAGGGTCGGCTTGGCGAGCAGGTCAAACCAGCCAAAATTGATGACCTTCTCCAGGTTGGAGCCGACCTCCTTGAGGATCGAGAGTTTTTTCGGCCCCAGGAATATGGTGTACGCGTAGAGCTTTTCACTGCCCGAGGGGAGGACTTCCTGCTCGCCGCTGATGGTCGATGTCACATGCTCGTCGGCGCCGGGTGTCAGCAGAACGGTGCTCTTGCCGGTGGACCGAGGGATGACGGCAGAGAGGAAGTAGCTATCTTCGTAGGCGGCCCAATCCACCTGCCCGCTCAAGGCCTTGGCCGCATCCCCTTTCAAGTCAGCCACTTTGACCTCTTGCAAGGCACCGTCGAGGAACAGTGCCGGACCGGTGAACACCCCCCGCGCAGCTGCCGCTCCGCCGGAGAATGGCCGGTTGGTGCTGGTAAAAAATGGCGCCCCCTGCAATGCCTGGCCGCTCTCGTTCCTCACCGTCTCTTCGATGGCGATCTGATATGAGTTGTCAGCAAAGGTCATCTTGCGGGTCACGGTCAGCCCCGGCATGGGCGTGGCTACCAAGGACAGACTGGCTGTTTGACCAGCTGCGGTGGCCACCCGATACTGAGTGGCTTGGTATTGCGGCAACTGCGCCGGCACCCCGTTGCCCCAGGCAAAGGCAGCTGCCCGGGTATCCGGAAACATGAGTTCCTTGGGTTGGGCGTCCTTGCCCAAATGCTCTTTGTACTGCTTCAGGCGAAAACTTTTGACGACCGCACCGTTTTCGGAGATCACGGCACTGTACAGCCCGGTTTCAACGGTAATGTCCTTACCGGTCAAGGTCCCCTCCTGGTTGACCGCCACTTGCGCAACCGGCGCGCCGACTGGAGTCGAGGTCTGCGGCGCAACCCCAGCGGGAGGAGAGGCGACAGGCTCCACCTGGGTCTGCTCTGCGCCAGCGGGAGGTTCTTGGGGTTGAGGCGGGGGCGGCATGAAAAAATATTGATAACCCAGGAGGATCATCAAGGAGAGAATGACAGCGGCGAATGCCCTTTGTGTTTCCATTACGGTCTCTTGGTGAGGGATGTCTGGCGTGTTCGTTTCGTAACCAGCTGGAGTTAGGGCCTATTTCACCACCGGATCATAGCCGCCGGGGTGGAAGGGATGGCAACGCAGGAGTCTGCGGATGGTAAGCCAGAGTCCTTTCCCGGCACCATGGCCAGTAACAGCCTCAAGGGCGTACTGAGAACAGGTTGGATAAAATCGGCAGCTGGATGGGAGCAGAGGAGAAAAAAAGCGCTGGTAGGCGAGAATCAGGCGGACAAGAAAGGTTTGCACAGACGATTCCAGTGAATTGATCGGTTAGCAGCCTGGCTCACAACCATTGCCTGAAGACAATGGGCATCGATCTCCGGTGCGCCATCCAAGGACCGCTTGGATATCTGCCAGACCGCGTGGCTGAAATTTTTGATTGGTAGCGATCACCAGATCAACCCCGCAGCCAGCTGGTCTGTTGGCCAGCTGGGACGGAAATTCACGATTGAGCCGATAATATTCCTTGAGCAGCCGCTTGATCCGGTTACGCCTGACGGCCAGTTTTTGTCCACCGACACTGATTCCCAAGCGATCCCGACCCTGATCGTTGTCCAGATAGATCAAGGTGACCCCCTTACCCCGCAGTCTTTTCCCCTGCTGGTATACTTGGCGGTACAGCCATGGCTGGGTGATCAGGGCGTCCTTGGGCAGTGTCAGGCGCATCGCTCGATCAAAGCACCAGAGCCATGATCAAACCGCGAGGCGATGGCGACCCTTGGCGCGGCGACGGTTGATAACAGCACGGCCATTCTTGGTGCTCATTCTGACCCGGAAGCCATGGGTGCGATGGCGGGAGGTGTTGCTCGGTTGAAATGTTCTCTTGCTCATTGTCAAATCCTCTATCGGTGTACAATATCATATGCTGCCGCGCCAGTTAGGCGTGACCACACGAGTGTGAATGAATCTGGCATAATAAACACATTCACCTCGGCCTGTCAAATTATTTTCCAAATCCCCAGGCTGTTTGCGCCCGTCCGGCCGGCGCAGGCTTAGAAATCGAGGAGCTCCACGTCAAAGACCAAGGTCGCATTGGGGGGGATCACCCCACCGGCGCCCCGAGCACCGTAAGCCAGCCCCGGCGGGATAATCAGGGTGCGCTTTTCCCCTTTCTTCATGGCCAGGAAGGCCTCATCCCAGCCCTTGATGACCCGTCCCATGCCCACCGGAAACTGGAAAGGCTGGTTGCGGTCCACTGAGGAGTCGAATTTCCCACCCTCCAGGAAGGTGCCCGTGTAATGGGCGGTGACGGTTGCGCCCTTCTTCGGCGTGGCATCGCCCGTCCCTTCCTTGGTCACGACATACATCAAGCCGCTGGGAGTGGTGATGGCCTTGGGCCACTTCTGCTTGATCGTCGCCTGCTGCTTGGCGGTCTCGCTCTGCAACTTGGCCTGAGAGGCGTCGGCAATCTTCTTGAGCAGATCGTCAAAGGCCTTCTGGTCAGCCTTGAATGCCTTTGCCTTATCGCCCTCCCGGACGATGGTCAGGGTCTTGATGGTGTCACCCTGGGCGATCTTGTTCACCACCTCCTGGCCGCTCACCACCCGGCCAAATACGGTATGCTTGCCGTCCAGCCACGGGGTGGCGACATGGGTGATAAAAAACTGGCTGCCATTGGTGCCCGGGCCGGCATTGGCCATGGACAGCACACCAGGGCCATCATGCTTGAGGGATGAATCGATCTCGTCGGGGAACGTGTAGCCAGGCCCACCCACCCCGGTCCCTTGGGGATCACCGCCTTGGATCATGAAATCGGCAATGACCCGATGGAACGTCAATCCATCATAAAAATGGGTCCCCTTGCTCTTATTCGAGTCTTTCGAGCCCTCGGCCAGGCCCACAAAGTTGGCCACGGTCAACGGCGTTTTTTCAAATTCCAGGCGAACCATGATCTCGCCCTTGCTGGTATCAAATTTGGCATACAATCCATCGGCGAGCTTATCCGCGGCAGCGGCAGTGGCGGACAAACAAAAACTACTGGCCAGCAGGGAGGCGCAGCAGAGGGCGATCATTTTCATGGCAATTCTCCGGAAGTGATAGAAGCTGTTATCGTGAGGGCAAAGGACAAAAAGCGCGTTACTTTAAAACAAATCCTCCGCTTCTGTCAAGGAGTATGGGAAAACGCAACAAAGCCGCGCCTCCCGAAACAACAGGAGAACGCGGCTTCTGCCAACTGCCCAGCTACGACCCACCGAGCAACGACGAGATGAATGCCTGGCGAGGCCTGTTTGCCGGTGCCTTGCCCGGGAGACAAACGCCCCGGATGTCCTCACAAGCAGCTGAAAATCGTCCTCAGACTGCCGATGTCCCGCGCTCGCCAGTCCGGATGCGGATAACATCGTCCACCGGTAGGATGAATATCTTGCCGTCGCCGATCCTGCCGGTGTTGGCAGCCTGGCGAATCCCATCGGCCACCCTCTCGGCGTTGTCGTCAGCGACCACCAGTTCTAGCTTTATTTTTGGTATAAAGTCAACAACATACTCAGCCCCCCGATATACTTCGGTATGCCCTTTCTGGCGGCCGTAGCCCTTGACTTCGCTGATGGTCATGCCGGTGATGCCGATGCCGTTGAGGGCCTCCTTTACGGCATCCAAGGCGTGGGGTTTGATAATCGCTTCTATCTTTTTCATGGCTATCCTCCTGGAGGAGTAAAGTGTGAGGGTCGGCACGGGCCGCGGGGCGATTCCATCCGCGCCCCGTGCTGCTCGTTGATATTATGATGTGTAGCCGACTTCGCTGTGCTGAGTCAGATCCAGCCCCTGGATCTCGTCCTCAAGGTCGAGCCGCAGCCCGCCGGTCATCAAAGCGACCACCTTGAGGATGACGTAGGTGAACACCAGGGAGTAGAGAATCGCGGCACCGGCACCAATCGCCTGAACCAGGAACTGGTGGGGGTTGCCAAAGAATAAACCGTTGGCCGCCGCCGGATTGATCGCGGATGAAGAAAAAAGCCCCGTGGCAAGTGCCCCCCATAAGCCGCCTACGCCATGGACCCCGACCACGTCCAAGGCATCGTCGTAACCAAGCTTGCTTTTGGCCAATACGGCGAGATAACAGATCGCGCCAGCCGCCAGACCGATGAGCAGGGCCGATAGCGGGCTGACAAAACCAGCCCCCGGGGTGATGGCTACCAAACCGGCCAAGGCCCCGGACACTGCGCCCAGGGTGGTCGGCTTCTTCTGCACCAGCCACTCGACGGCGAGCCAGGAAAGCACCGCGGCGCCGGTGGCAACCTGGGTGGTAAAAAACGCCAAGGCAGCAGTCTCGTTGGCCGCCAAGGCCGAGCCGGCGTTAAACCCGAACCAGCCAAACCAGAGGAGACCGGCACCCAGGATCGTCATCGGCAGATTGTGGGGGTGAAACGACTCGCGCCCCCAGCCCTTACGCTTGCCCAATACGATGGCCGCCACCAACGCAGCAACGCCGGAGTTGATGTGGATTACCGTGCCGCCTGCAAAATCAAGGGCGCCCATCTTGCCAAGCCAGCCCCCGCCCCACACCCAGTGGCAGATGGGCAGATAAACCAAGGTGCTCCACAGGGCGATGAAGAGCAGGTAAGCACTGAACTTCATCCGCTCGGCAATGGCCCCGGAGATCAATGCCGGAGTGATGATGGCGAACATCAGCTGGAAGGCGCAGAACAACAGATCGGGGATGGTCTTGGAGTACGGGCCGGGCCCCAGAGAGACCCCATTCAGACCGAGCAGACTCAGGTCGCCCAGCAGGCCGTTGCTGTCTGGACCAAAGGCGATGGAATAGCCGTACAGTATCCAGATCAAGGTCACCACGCCCAGACACACCATGCTGTGCATGATGGTGCCAAGGACGTTCTTGGAGCGAACCAGCCCACCATAAAACAGGGCCAGCCCGGGGGTCATCAGCATGACCATGGCTGTTGCGATGAGCATGAAGGCCGTATCACCAGTATTCATTGTCGTCTCCTTATAATATTGAGTTGGTTGCAAACGGTGCCGTTTAGCTAATCATTTAGCACCAGCCATGCCACTCCAAGAGATAACGAATCAACACATCGGCATTATTTATTAAAAATTACACGGTTGCTCCCGGACCGCTCTTTAGATATAAACATTTTTGTAAGTTTAAATAATATTGAAACACAAAATTGTCACAGAAGTATCGTCAGCCCCCCGTTCCGGTGGGATAACCACTACGGCCATCAGTTACGCTGGACCACGACAAGAATGGGAGCAAAAGGAGAAAAGAACCTGGAAGGGCTAGGGACTCAGGGGCGGCGGCTCTCGATGATAACCTGGTCAGATAGCTCATTGGTGTCGCCGGAGCGGATGGGGAAGTGACAGGCGAGCACCTCGCCCAAGCGGGCGATCTCGTCGCAGAGGGCCTGAGCCTGCCGCCCGCCTCGCAACCCCTGCACCACGCGGTCGGCATAGGACTGCAAGTCCTCGGACGTGATTTTCGCGTAAATTCCAGAGTCGGCCAGGACCCAGACCTTGCGCTCGAAGCAGGAGAGGAAGAAAAGAACACCAGAGGCATCACGGGTCAGATGCAGACCCTTCTCATAAAAGGCCTGCTCGGCGCGCCGCCGGACCAAGGCCCCCAGCCGCCCGGCGGGGACAAACAGCCGGTGCAGAAAGGGCAAGAGTTTCAACACGGCACCGGCAAGGAAGGCCCCCAGCGCGGCACTGGGCACATACGCCCACTGGGAGTGGTAACCCAAGAGGTCGGTCAACGCCAGGGCCAGCAGAGAACCGATCATGACGCCGCCGAGAATGATCCCTTCGGGATAGGTGTCGCTCCGATCCACCACCATCACGGCAATTTCCCCTGCCGTCTTGGCCTCTGCCGCCTTGATGGCTACAGAGATCGCCTCCTGTTCCGCGGCTGAGAATAAAGTCTCTGCGCTATTCGCCATCACCAGTCTCCCGAGGCCCCGCCACCGCCAAAACCGCCGCCGCCAAAACCACTGAACCCGCCGCCAGAACCACCGCCACCAAACCCGCCCCCGCCCATGGAGATGCCACTGAGCAGCAAATTGCCGAGGATCAGCGGCACGATAAGACCGGCCATCGCCCCCACCGGCATCAGCAGCAAGAGGAGCAGCAGGCTGATTGAGGGGAGTCCGAGAAAGGCCGCCAAGGGGATGAGCATGGCCCCGGCCAGAATCCCCAGCGGCCGGGAGGCCCTGCCCAGGAAGGCGGTAATAAATAGACAGAAGAAGAGGTAGGACAGTATTTTCGGCGGCTCCTGGCCGCGACCGCCACGGCTGGACCGCTGGGGCGCGGTATATTCGCCACGGCAGGTCTTGATGATGGCAGCCGTTCCGGCCAGAATCCCCTCGTCGAAGCGGCCCGCCTTGAACAGAGGACGGACCACATTGTCGACAATGCGGCCGGCGGCAAGGTCGGTCAAGACTCCCTCCAGGCCGCGGCCGACCTCGATGCGCATCTTGCGGTCATTCTTGACCACCAAAAAGAGCACTCCGTTGTCCTTGCCCCGCTGGCCGATCTTCCAGGCATCCACCACCCGGATGCTGTAGTCCTCGAGGGCGTCCCCCTCCAGGGAATCGATGGTGAGCACGGCCACCTGGGTGGAGTCCGCCTCGTCAAAGGAACGCAAGGCCTGTTCCAGCTGCAGTGCTGTCTCCGGCCGCAGGAGCCGGGCATAGTCATTGACATAGCCCCGGTAGGCTGGCGGGTTGAGCCCCCAGGCCAGGGCCGCAAGGCTCAACACCCAAACCAGGGCCACGGTCAGGATAGACCAAGCTCGCCAGCCCCCCCGCGGCCTGGAGGGCAAGGGAGAACCATTGATGGCGGACACCCTCAGCACGCGGCTTGGGCTTAAAATTTAACTGGCGGGGCCTTCTCGGCCCCGGCCTCGGCCTTGAACGGTTCGCGACGCGAGAGGTGGAGGAGGAAGTTGTTGGTCAGGTTGTTGGGGAAGGTGCGGATCGAGGTATTGAAGACCTGAACCGCCTGGTTATAGCGGACCCGGGCCACGTTGATCCGGTTTTCGGTCCCTTCCAGCTGGTGCTGGAAGTCCTGGAACGACTGATTGGCCTTGAGGTCCGGGTACTTCTCAGCCACCACCATCAGACGGGACAGGGCCGAGCTCAAGCCGCCCTGGGCCGCCTGAAATTCGGCAAAGGCCTGGGGGTCCTTCATCACGTCGGCGCCGATCTTCACCTGGCCGACCTTGGCCCTGGCCTCGGTCACTGCGGTCAGGGTCTCCTTTTCATGGGCGGCGTAGCCTTTGACCGTCTCCACCAGGTTGGGTATCAAATCAGCCCGGCGCTGGTAGGAGGCCTCCACGTCGCCCCAGGCGGCGGTCACCGCCTCGTCGTTGGACTGGATGGTGTTGTAGCCGCAGCCGGAAAGGCTCAGCGCGGCCAGGGACAGCAGCAGGAAGGTAATCAGTCGGTGCATGGGGGTCTCCTTAAAGATTGGTGAAGGCACAGTTCACACCATGAGGTCAATAGCGCCACCCAGCAGATGGCGGCGCAGGTCCGCCTGGGCCTGCCGGGCGATGGTGTTGCCAGCGGTGGTGGCGATATTGGCCAAAGCGTCGCGATTCTGCTCGACGAGCTTTCTGATGTGATCGGGCTGGGCGTAGGTGGTGAAGTGATCCGCCGTCAACGCCCGGTAGTCGATGACGTTGTCGATCTTCATCGCACGGAGGTCAGGCGTTGCCCTGGCCGCTCAGTTTGGAGAAATCGCCGATCTGCAGGAACAGCGCCGCGATGGCGGCAAGCAGTGACAGACGATTGCCACGCACCGCCATATCGTCGGCCATGACCATCACCTTGTCAAAGAAATGATCCACCGGCTCCTTCATCTTGAGGATCGCGGCCATGGCCGCCTCGTACTCGCCCCGGTCGATCAGGGGTTGAGCCTCGCTGCTCACCGCCATGAAGGCCTGGTGCAGGGCGCGTTCCGCCTCCTCGCCCAAGAGGGCAGGCTCCACCACCCCGCCCTGGTGGTCTTTTATAATGTTCATCACCCGCTTGAAGGCCCCGGCAAGCATGGGGAAACTGGGCTGGGCGCTGACGCTGAGCAAGGCCTTAATCCGGTTGCTGCAATCGATGATGTTGACAAAGGCCACCGACACCACCGCCTCCACCGCCTCGGCGGCGATACCCCGCGCCACCTGGTCATTGGCGTAACGGCCCTTGATGAAATCGAGCACCGCAGCCAAGGCGCAGGCCCGGTCTTCGCTCAACTTGTCGCCATAGAGGGCCAGGGCGCTGGCGATGAGCTCCGGCAGGGAGATGGCGAACCCGTGGCGCTCGATGATACGGATCAGGCCCAGGGCCTGGCGGCGCAAACCAAAGGGATCGGTAGAGCCGGTGGGCACCTGGCCGATGCCGAAGCAGCCGGCGATGGTGTCCATGCGGTCGGCAACGCCGACGATGGCGCCGATGACGCCCTCCGGCAGCTGGCTGTCGGCCCGCACCGGCATATAATGTTCATGGATGGCCACCGCCACCGCCTCGTCCTCCCCATTCAGCCGGGCGTAGTCACGGCCCATGGCACCTTGCAGGGACGGAAATTCGTTGACCATGGCGGTCAGGAGATCGGCCTTGGCCAGATAGGCGGCGCGGGAGACTTGATCGAGAAGGGCCGGAGAAAGAGCCTTGGCCAGCTCACCGGCCAGGGCCTGCACCCGGTTGGTCTTCTCCAGCATGGTGCCCAGTTTGTTCTGGAAGACCAGGCTGTTCAAATCGGCCACCCGGCTGGCCAGCGGCGTCTTCTGGTCTTCCCGGAAGAAGAACAGGCCGTCCTCCAGGCGGGCCCTGAGTACCCGCTGGTGGCCTTCTGCCCCCAGGACCTGATCCTTGACCAAGGTGTTATTGACGGCGATGAAGTTGGCCATCAGCTGGCCTTTCGCGTCAACGATGGCGAAGTATTTCTGGTGCTCGCGCATGGAGGTGATCAGGGCATCCTTGGGCAGGGCCAGGAACTTGGCATCGAAGCTGCCGCAGATGGCATGGGGGTACTCCACCAGATTGGCCACCGTCTCCACCAGCTCGTCGTCGGCCAGGATCGTGCCCCCGGCCCTTTGGGCGGCCTGGCTGATCTCGGCGACCACCATGGCCCGGCGCTCCTCGGCCTCCACCAGCACGTGCTGGCCGCGCAGGGCGGCGACGTACTGGTCATAGTCCTGCACTGCGATGGCCTGGGGGGCCATGAAGCGATGGCCGAAGGTGGTGTTGCCGGAATCACCCACCCCGTCCACCGCCAGGGGAATGGTCTGACCGCCGTAGAGGGCCATGAGCCACTGGATCGGACGGGCGAAGGTGGTCTTGGTGGCGCCCCAGCGCATGGACTTAGGGAACGGCACGACCCGGATCATTTCGGCCAGCAGGCCGGGCAGGAGCTCGGCGGTGGCCTGGCCCTTCTGCTCCTGGCGGAGCATCAGGTATTCGCCCTTGGCGGTGGCAGCGATCTGGATGTCGGCGACCTCCGCCCCCCGGGACTTGGCAAATCCCTCCGCCGCCTTGGTCGGCTGGTTGTTGGCGTCGAACCCGGCTTTTTTAGGCGGCCCCAGGACTTCCTCTACTCGATCCGGCTGACGGGAGAGGAGGGCGTCGACCCTCACCACCAACCGGCGCGGGGTGGCGGCGCCGGTGACCTGCTCGAAGGTCAGGCCTAAGGCGGAGAGGCCGGCCGCCAGATTCTTTTTGAGCGCCTCAACCGCCGGCGTTAGATAACCGGCCGGTATCTCCTCGGTGCCGATTTCAAAGATAAGTTGGTTATTCATTGTCATCCTCGTGTGGGGAAAAATCCTTGCCAGGGCGAGCAAGCCGCCGCTGGCCTCCATCAACTAACTCATACCTTATGTTGCGCTGGGTTGCAAGACGGAGAAACGAGGAAAATCCATGGGCAGTGCTGGATTGGCGGGGCGAGGCGAGATGAACGACGGGCGCGGATTAGGTGGCTGGGGGAGAAAAAACCTGCCGGGCCTCACCCTGCTCCCCCTCCCACGCCGGGGAGGGGGAGTGTGCAGCCCTTGGCCAGGTAGCGATCGATGGGCTCAAAAATCCTCGAAGCTATCCTCATTCCCCATGGGGATGATATCCTCGGGGTTGGGCTTACCCTGCGTCTTTTTGACCACCGGCTTCGGGGCAGCCTTGGC
>Ga0233425_10002039_pt1 | contig 41753 bp, 36 predicted proteins | sample Watercolumn_Towu_2_FD_181712 | JGI IMG/M metagenome (GOLD analysis project Ga0233425, IMG submission 181712) | Freshwater microbial communities from Lake Towuti, South Sulawesi, Indonesia - Watercolumn_Towuti2014_140_MG | ecosystem: Environmental > Aquatic > Freshwater > Lake | place...
GGATGTGCTCAAGCTGGACAGCTCCAAGTCCAGCATCCGCCGAAAACGATACCGAGCCAGCCTCAATGATGACTTCCGGCTTCAGGTCCTCGCTACTTCTCGGTAATTCGTGCGGTTGCCCTGGGCAGGAGCCCCTTCCGCCGACCCCGCTTGGCAAGCGAGGAGCACAAGGGCTTTCGCGGCTGGGGGTGGCCTTTCTTTTGGATACTTTTCTTTGGCCACACAAAGAAAAGTATCTCGGCCGTGGGTCCGAGAACCCACATTTAAATCGGGCATCGCGCAGCGATTCCTTATTTTTCCATAGCTTTTCTTACCATGGGCGCCAGGCTGCCAAAGTAGAATAGGCCCCAACTCAATACCATATAACCGACATTCAATGGCTCAATACATCTACACCATGAACCGGGTGGGCAAGGTCGTGCCACCCAAGCGGGAAATCCTCCGCGACATCTCCCTGTCCTTCTTTCCCGGCGCCAAGATCGGCGTGCTGGGCTTGAACGGCTCCGGCAAGTCCACCCTGCTGCGGATCATGGCCGGGGTCGATACCGAGTACAACGGCGAGGCCCGTCCTCAGCCCGGCATCAAGATCGGCTACCTGCCCCAGGAACCCCAGCTGGACCCGGCCAAGACCGTGCGCGGCAACGTGGAGGAGGCGGTACAGCCCATCAAGGATGCCTTGGCGGAGCTGGACAAGGTGTATGCGGCCTATGCCGATCCCGATGCCGATTTCGAGGCCATCGCCGCCAAGCAGGCCCAGTTGGAGGCCTTCATCGAGGCGGCCAACGGCCACGATCTGGATCGTACCCTGGAGATTGCCGCCGACGCCCTGCGGCTGCCGGACTGGGATGCCGACGTCACCAAGCTGTCGGGCGGCGAGCGCCGCCGGGTGGCTCTGTGCCGGCTGCTGCTGTCTGCGCCGGACATGCTGCTGCTGGACGAGCCCACCAATCATCTCGATGCCGAGTCGGTCGCCTGGCTGGAGCGTTTCCTGCACGATTTCAAGGGCACGGTGATCGCCGTCACTCACGACCGCTATTTCCTCGACAACGTGGCCGGCTGGATTCTCGAACTGGACCGCGGCCACGGCATCCCCTGGGAAGGCAATTACTCGTCCTGGCTGGAGCAGAAGGAGAAGCGGCTGGAGCAGGAGGAGAAGCAGGAGTCCGCACGCCAGAAGGCCATGAAGGCCGAGCTGGAATGGGTCCGCTCCAATCCCAAGGGGCGCCATGCCAAGAGCAAGGCCCGTCTGGCCCGGTTCGAAGAGCTGTCGGCCAAGGAGAATGTGGCGCGCAACGAAACCAAGGAAATCTACATTCCCCCCGGCCCCCGTCTGGGCGATCTGGTCATCGATGCGGAGGCCATCGGCAAGGCGTTCGGCGACCGGGTGCTGGTCGAAGACCTCAGCTTCCGGCTGCCGCCGGGCGGCATCGTCGGCATCATCGGCCCCAACGGTGCCGGCAAGACCACCCTGTTCCGCATGCTGGCCGGCATCATCGAGCCGGATTCCGGCGGCATCCGCACCGGCGAGACGGTCAAGGTGGCCTACGTGGATCAGATGCGCGATGCGCTGGAGGCCAACAAGACGGTGTGGGAAGAGATTTCCGACGGTTTGGACATGATCACCGTCGGCAGCTACCAGACCCCGTCGCGGGCCTATTGCGGCCGCTTCAACTTCAAGGGCTCCGACCAGCAGAAGCGGGTCGGCGATCTGTCCGGTGGCGAGCGCAACCGCGTCCACCTGGCCAAGCTGCTGCGCAGCGGCGGCAACGTGCTGCTGCTGGACGAACCCACCAACGACCTGGACGTGGAGACCCTGCGGGCACTGGAAGAAGCGCTGCTGGATTTTCCCGGCTGTGCTGTGGTGATCTCCCACGACCGCTGGTTTCTCGACCGCATCGCCACCCACATGCTGGCCTTCGAGGGTGACAGCAAGGTGGTGTGGTTCGAAGGCAATTACGCCGATTACGAGGCGGACCGCCACCGCCGGCTCGGCACCGACGCCGACACGCCGCATCGCATCAAGTACCGCAGGCTGCAGGCCGGATGAGACCGTGCCGCCGGTCGGGGGCTGTCGTCGGCTCCCGACAGGTGGTCCGGCATTTGCGTTCTTGACTTGGAGCCCGAGTATCTCTAAAAGTCGTGCGTCGGATTGTCCGGGAGCTTAGCGGTCCTTGAACGATATTCCCCTTAGTATTCTCGTCGCCTTTCTCGTTTTGCTCCTGATCGTCTCGGCGTTCTTTTCCAGTTCGGAAACGGCGCTGATGAGCCTCAACCGTTACCGTTTGCTGCACAAGGTGAAGGCGGGCCATGCCGGCGCCCTGCGTGCGCAGAACTTGTTACGCCGCCCGGACCGGCTGATCGGCCTGATCCTGCTGGGCAACATCTTCGCCAACAACTACGCGGCTTCCCTCACCACGGTGATCGCCCTCAGGCTGTTGGGCGAGGATGGCATCGTCCTGGCCCTGGGGCTGCTGACCCTGATCACCCTGATCTTTTCGGAAGTCGCCCCCAAGACCATCGCCGCTCTCCATCCGGAACGGCTCGCCTTCAATGCCTCCTGTCTGCTGGTGCCGCTGCTGAAGGTGTTCTATCCGATCATCTGGGTGGTCAACGTGATGTCGAACCTGCTGTTGCGGCTGGCCGGCATCAACCCCCACAACGAAACCTGCAGCGCGCTGAGCAAGGAGGAACTGCGGACCGTGGTGGCCGAGGCCGGGGCGATGATTCCCGACCGCTACCAGAACATGCTGCTGAGCGTGCTGGATCTGGAGTCGGCCACGGTGGAAGACATCATGATCCCCCGCAACGAGATCGCCGGCATCGACCTGGACGATCCGCTGGAGGAAATCCTGGAGCAGATCAGGAACAGCCGCCACACCCGCATCCCCGTCTACCGCAAGAGCATCGACAAGGTGTTCGGGCTGCTGCATTTGCGCAAGGTGCTGATCCAGATCAGCCACGGCCAGTTCACCAAGGAACTGTTGGCCAAATGCCTCGACAAGATCTATTTCATCCCCGAGAACATGCCGCTGCATCAGCTGCTGTTGAACTTCCGGCGGGAGAAGTTGCGGTTCGGTTTGGTGATCGACGAATACGGCGACGTGCAGGGCCTGGTCACCCTGGAGGACCTGTTGCAGGAGATCGTCGGCGAGTTTACCACCGGCAGCCTCGACGTCCGCCGCCAGAAGGACGGCAGCTATCTGGTGGATGCCGGCATCAATCTGCGCGAGTTGAACCGGATCACCGGCTGGGCGCTGCCCACCGAAGGCCCCAGGACCCTCAACGGCCTCATCATCGAATACCTGGAGACCATCCCGGAGCCCGGCATCAGCCTAAAACTGCTGGATCACCGTTTGGAAATCACCGCCATGGAGAGCAATGCCATCAAGGAGGTCCGGTTTTATCCCCAGGTTTGATCGGGGTTTTTCGGGCAGACTGCCCGCGCCGCACCATTTTTGCCAGTTTTGTTTATACTTCAGCCAGTTTCAGCACTGCTTACGGCGGCATCGATGGCTAGACTCACGGTCACGTTCAAGGGTAGAACCATACAAGTCTTGCCCCTGGAGACAGGGGCCACCGGTATCGGTCGCGACGACGACAACGTGCTTCAGATCGACAGCCTGGCGGTGGCGCCGCACCATGCCGTGATCGACGTGGAGGCGCGCGGCATGGTGCTCAAGCAGTTGGACATGGAATATCCGCTGCTGGTCAATGGCCGGAAGGTGCACGAGCATGTGCTGAAGGACGGCGACAGCATCGTGGTGGGCAAGCACGAACTGTATTTCATGGACGATGATCCCACCGACCGGGTCGGCGGCGGCCGCCGGGGCGGGGCGAACGAAGGTGCGGGCGACGCCGCGCCGGCGACCAAAGTCGTTCCCAACGTCGAGGCCGCCGCTGCCGCGGCGACCGACAAGGGCATCCCCGAGGCCGGTCTGCAAATGCTCAACGGCAAGCACATCGGGCTGGTGGTGCCGCTGCGCAACCCGCTGACCCGGCTGGACCGCGACGAAGCCTGCTCGGCGGTCATCGCGCGCCGGGTCGACGGCTACTTCCTGGCCTCGCTGTCGTCGGCCGATATCCGGGAGCCCGCCATCCTGGTCAACAATCAGCCCATCGGCGATGCCAGCTGCAAGCTCAACGACGGCGACATCATCAGGATCAACAAGCATCGCATGCGGTTCTTCCTGACCGCGTGAGGTGCGGCGCTAGCCGGCCTGATCCAGCGCTTCCTTCAAGGTTTTCACCGGGATCACCGACAAGCCCTCGAGGGATCCCCGCGGGGCGTTCTTGTGGGGCACCAAGGCGTGTTTGAAGCCGTGCTTGGCGGCTTCCCGGAGCCGCTCCTCGCCGGCGGGCACCGGCCGAATCTCGCCGCTCAACCCGATCTCACCGAACACGAACCAGTCCCGCGGCACGATCCGCCCGCGCTGACTCGACACGATGGCCAGGGCCACCGCCAGGTCACCGGCGGTCTCCGTCATCCGAAGGCCTCCCACCAGGTTGATGAACACGTCCTGATTGGGACTGGCGACACCGCAATGGCGGTGCAGCACCGCCAGCAGCATGGCCAGTCGGTTGGCGTCCATGCCCACCGCGACCCGGCGTGGCGCCCCGCCGTAGGAGTCGTCCACCAGGGCCTGGACCTCGATCAGCAGGGAACGGCTGCCTTCGCGCATCACCGTGACGATGCTGCCCGGCAACTCGTCCTCGCTGCGGGACAGGAACAGGGCGGAGGGGTTGCGCACGTCGCGCAGTCCCTGTTCGGTCATGGCGAAGACGCCCAGTTCGTTGACCGCGCCGAAACGGTTCTTGAAGGCCCGGATCACCCGGAACCGGTTATTGGCATCGCCCTCGAAGTACAGGACGGTGTCGACCATGTGTTCCAGCACCCGCGGCCCCGCCAGGGAACCCTCCTTGGTGACGTGGCCGATGAGGAACAGGGTGGTGCCGAACTGCTTGGCGAACCGCACCAGCTGGGCGGCGCATTCGCGCACTTGGGCCGGCGAGCCGGGGGCCGATTGCAGCAGTTCCGAGTAAACGGTCTGGATGGAATCCACCACCAGCACCGGAGGGCGCAGTTCCATCGCGGTGGCGACGATGGTCTCGACCGAGGTCTCGGCGAGGATCTGGATGCCGCGCACGGCCAGTTGCAGGCGGCGCGCCCGAAGCCCCACCTGCTCCACCGATTCTTCCCCGGTGACGTAGAGGTAGTTCGGTTGCCTGGCGAGATTGGCCAGGGTTTGGAGCAGCAGGGTGGACTTGCCGATGCCCGGGTCGCCGCCGATGAGCACCGCGGAGCCGGCCACCAGGCCACCTCCTAACACCCGGTCCAGTTCGCTGGAGCCGCTGGTCGTCCGCCCGATGTCCACCGCTTCCACCGTCGCCAGGTCGACCGGCTTGCCGGCCGTTGCCGAGCCGGCATAGCCGCCGAACCGGCCGGAGCGCGGACTGGCGTTTTCCACGCCTTCCACCAGCGAGTTCCAGTCGCCGCAACCGCCGCACTGGCCGGCCCATTTGTTTTGCACATGGCCGCAGGCGCTGCAGCGGTAGACGACTTTCAGGTCTTTGGGCTTGCTCAATGGACGCGATGGGCGGGTGGCGGCGTTCAATCGCCGTAGTCGAGCGGACGGATGTTGATGATCCGGCCGTTTTCGAAGGTGATGAGCTCGATGAAGCGGTCCGGTCCGAAATTGTAAGTCCATTCGTCGATCTGTACCGGAATGGTCTCGTAGACATCCAGGCCCGGCTGCCCGAGCCCGGATCCACGGATGCGCACGGAGCGGTAGACGGTCCGGGTGTCCTGAAAATCCGGGTTGCCGCAGCGCCGGTACACGTCGTACTTGGTGTCGCCTTCCACCACCAGATTGTTGCCGCAGCGCAGCGCCCAGGCGGGCGGGCTGAGGGCCAGTGCAGCCATGAGAATCAGGCAGGTGCGACGCATGCGTGGAGCTCCCTGGTGCAGTGGCGATAATTCTTGATTGGCAAAGTCGGGATAATCATAATAAAAGCAGCTTAAACCAGACTTAGCCTAGGGCTACCAGCATGACACAAGATCCCATCGTTTTCACCGACAATGCCGCGTCCAAGGTGGCGCACCTGATTGCCGAAGAGGGCAACGAGGACCTGAAGCTGCGGGTTTACGTGCAGGGCGGTGGCTGTTCCGGATTCCAGTACGGATTCACCTTCGACGAGGAGATCAACGACGACGATACCTGCATCGTCAAGAACGGCGTCACGGTGCTGGTGGATTCCATGAGCATCCAGTACCTGCAAGGCGCCGAGATCGACTACAAGGAAGACCTGTCCGGTTCCCAGTTCGTGATCCGCAATCCCAACGCCGCGACGACCTGCGGCTGCGGTTCGTCGTTTTCCCGTTAACCGGCAGCGCCCGGATAGACCGCCCCCAACACCACGGGGGACCCGGCACCGGTCACCGAGGGCAAATTGCCCGGCCGGCCGGTCAGAGTCTGGCGCGCCAACCAGGCGAAAGCGACCGCCTCGACCCAGTCGGGATGGACCCCGAAGGCTTCGGTGGTCGTCACCGGACAGGGGACCAGCCGCTGCAGGGTTTCCATGAGGAAGGCGTTGTTGCTGCCGCCACCGCAGACCAGGAGATGGCCGGTGAGGCCGCTCCAGGGCGCCGCCGCGTCGACGATGGCGGTTGCCGTCAGCAGGCAGAGGGTGGCCTGGACGTCCCGGGGTGGCAGGGCGCAGCCTTGCAGCTTGCCGTTCAGCCAGTCCGGCGAGAAGTGTTCCTGGCCGGTGCTCTTGGGCGGTGGGGCGCGGAAGTAGCCATCGTCCAGCAGCCTCCCCAGCAGCTCCACATCGGCTTGCCCGCCCCGAGCCCACTCACCGCCCGCGTCCCAAGCGGTTCCCAGGTGGCGTTGGGCCCAATGATCGAGCAGGGTATTGCCGGGTCCGCAGTCGAATCCCAGAACCTCGCCCCGGCCTGCCGGGGGCAGCACCGTCAGGTTGGCGATGCCGCCGATGTTGGCGACGATCCGGTGGCTGGTCTCGGCCTGGAACGCGGCGTGATGGAAGGCCGGTGCCAACGGGGCGCCCTGGCCCCCGGCGGCGATGTCGCGGCGGCGGAAGTCGGCGACGGTGGTGATGCCGGTAGCCTGGGCGAGCCGGTTGGGATCGCCGATCTGCAGGCTGAAGGGATGGCTGCCATGGGGATGGTGGTACACGGTCTGGCCGTGGCTGCCGATGGCACGGACCGCTTCCGGCCCGATTCCGGCGGACGCCAGCAGTTGTTGGCAGCATCCGGCAAAAATTCCCCCCAGTTCGGCGTCCAGGCTGCCCAGCTCGGTGAACGCCACCTGCTGGGCGTAGCAGGTTTGCTGCAAGCGGGCGCGCAACGCGGGGTCGTAAGCCTGATAATGGGTGGCAACGACGGTAAAATCGTCCGATCCGAAACGAACCAGCGCGGCGTCGACGCCATCCAGACTGGTTCCGGACATTAAACCGATAAAATAGTCGGGCATTTTCGAGGTTACCCAGCGGCAGCGGTTGCGACAGGCCACAGTGTAAGGCCTTTCGTCCGTGCGCCGTTATCCGATTCGGCATGATGAGAGAACCGATGTCTACACAGCAAGCAATTGACACTATCCGCCGCGGTACCCAGGAAATCCTGCGGGAGGAGGACTTGGCGGCGCGGCTGGCGGAAGGGCGTCCGCTGCGGGTCAAGGCGGGATTCGATCCCACCGCCCCCGACCTCCACCTGGGGCACACGGTGTTGTTGAACAAGCTCAAGCAGTTCCAGGACCTGGGGCACGAGGCGATCTTTTTGATCGGCGACTTCACCGGCATGATCGGCGATCCCACCGGCAAGAGTGCCACCCGCAAGCCCTTGTCGCGCGAGGACGTGGCGGAAAACGCCAAGACCTACGAATCGCAGATCTTCAAGATCCTGGACCGGGACAAGACCCGGGTGGTGTTCAATTCCGCCTGGATGAACGCCATGAACGCGGTGGAAATGATCCAGCTGGCGGCCAAGCATACCGTGGCGCGCATGTTGGAGCGGGAGGATTTCAACAACCGCTACCGCAGCGGCCAGCCCATCGCGGTGCACGAATTCCTCTATCCCCTGATCCAGGGCTACGATTCGGTGGAGCTGCAGGCCGACGTGGAACTCGGTGGCACCGACCAGAAGTTCAACCTGCTGGTGGGGCGGCAATTGCAGGAGATCTACGGCCAGAAACCGCAGGTGGTCATCACCATGCCGATCCTGGAAGGACTCGACGGCGTGCAGAAGATGTCGAAGTCGCTCGGCAACTACATCGCCATCAACGAGCCGCCGGAGGAGATGTTCGGCAAGATCATGTCCATCTCCGACGAGCTGATGTGGCGCTACATGGAACTGTTGAGCTTCGTGCCCTGGGCGGAGATCCGCCGCTGGCAGGAGCAGTGCGCGGAAGGCGCCAATCCGCGGGATTTCAAGGTCCGGTTCGGCCAGGAGATCGTCGCCCGTTTCCACGGCTCGGCGGCGGCGGAGCAGGCCTTGGCTGCCTTCGAGGCGCGTTTCAAGCAGGGCTTGATCCCCGAGGACCTGGAGGAGCAGAGCCGCGAACTGCCGGAGAACGGCTATTTGATCACGGGGCTGCTCAAGGACTTGGGATTGACCGCCAGTTCCGGCGAGGCGGGCCGGCTGATTTCCCAGGGGGGAGTCAAAGTGGATGGCGAAAAGGTGTCCGATCCCAAGCTGATACTCCGGGACAGCGGGGTGTTCATCCTCCAGGTCGGCAAGCGCCGCATCGCCAAGGTTCGTTTGCAGCGCAGTTCCGCCGCCTGAGCCGCCGTTCGTCCCTGAGGCGGCTGTAGGGCGGGCTTCAGCCCGCGACCCGAAGGCCGATCAACCCTCGGCGGGCCACATACAGCGCCCGCCACTGGCCTTGCCGATGGCTTCCAGACGCTGGCGGTGGGTGGCCTCCTCGTCTGGGGTCGCGCGAATCACCGCCAGCGCCGGGTAGTTCCGCAACGGCCGCGGTGAGTTCTGTTCGGCGCTGGTCGTCGGTGTCCCGGTGTCGGCCTCCATCTCCAGCATCAGGGAAGACTGTCCGCCGGTCATGGCCAGGAATACGTCGGCCAAAAGCTCCGCGTCCAGCAGGGCGCCGTGCAATTCCCGGTGGGCGTTGTCGATGTCGTAGCGTTTGCACAGGGCGTCCAGGGTATTGCGCTGGCCGGGATGCTTCTTGCGGGCCATCACCAGGGTGTCGGTGATGGCGCAATGGTCGCCGAGGGTGCGGGTTTCGCCGCTGCGGGCCAGTTCGGCGTTGAGGAAGCCGACGTCGAACGGCGCGTTGTGGATCACCAGTTCGCCGCCCTGCACGAAGCGCAGGAAATCATCCCGCACGTCCGGGAACCGCGGCTTGTCCGCCAGGAATTGGGCGCTCAAGCCGTGCACCGCCACCGCGCCCTCGTCGATGTCGCGGTCGGGATTGAGATAGACATGGAAGCGGTTGCCGGTAATCTTCCGGCTGATGACCTCGATGCAGCCGATTTCGATGACCCGGTGGCCTTCCTCCGGATTGAGGCCGGTGGTTTCGGTATCGAGGACGATGTAGCGGGTCTTGGTCTTGTTCATGGATTTCCGTTGAGGGTGGCGATGCCCTGGTTGGCCAACTGGTCGGCCCGCTCGTTGCCGGGAATTCCCGCGTGTCCCTTGATCCATTGCCATTCGACCTGATGCTTGTGCTGCAGCGCCAGCAGTTGCTGCCACAGATCGGCGTTCTTGACCGGCGTCTTCGACGAGGTGCGCCAGTTGTTGCGGATCCAGCCGGGAATCCATTCGGAAATCCCCTTGGAGACATAGACCGAATCGGTGTAGACCCGCACCCTGCAGGGACGGGTCAAAGTCTCCAGTGCCCTGATGGCCGCGGTGAGTTCCATGCGGTTGTTGGTGGTTTCCCGTTCCCCGCCGAACAGCTCCCGCCGGCTGCCGTTGTATTCGAGCAAGACTCCCCAGCCGCCGGGTCCTGGATTGCCTTTGCAAGCCCCGTCGGTGTAAGCGATGACCGTGTTCTTCATGGACTGCGGCGGACGACGGCGGTATTGATGGCGCGGCGCGGCAGCAGGGAGGCGGCGCGCAGCCAGATGGGGCCGACCGGAATCAGGGTGTAGGTGCGCTTGATGCCGTGCAGCAGATAGGCGGTGGAAAACATGGCTCTCGATTGGCCAATCAGGTCGCTCGGCCGGGCGATGGTCTCCGCCGAAGCCGGAAAGAACCCGGCCAGCAGTTCGACCTTCAGTTTGAGCAGACTCAGCCAATCACCCAGGCGGTGGGAACTGACCGCGTTCGGTATGGCCGGGGTATCTTCCGCAGACGACCGGATGGTCAACCCCCGCAAGCGCCACGGGTTGAACCCGAAAATATACAGCTCGCCTTCCGGTTTCAGTATCCGCTCCACTTCCTGGAGTATTGCATGCGGATTCGTCTGGAATTCCAAATAATGTGGGATCAATACTATGTCGATGCTATCGGTGGCAAACGGCAAATCGCGCGGATCGGCCTGTATCGTGGGGTTCGCGGCTTCCCCCTCTGCCGGCCTAAGTTCGTCAACGACCACGTAATTTTGCCGAAATTCGGGCTTGATGAAACGGTTTTCGCTGCCCAGGCGGCCAACTTGTAATATGGTTTGATTGTAAGTAAGCTTCCAAAAATCGAGCAGGAATGCGGCTTCGAGTTCGTGCAGCACCTGTCCAGGCCCCGATGATCCGAGCCAATCCAGATACGATTGCCGGGGGTATGCCGAGGGAGCGCAGTTTATCGTTGATTTCATTGTGTTTGGCAACGGCTGGTGCAGTGGCTCAGTGCGTCTGTTTCTGAGGAATTGTTTGATGACACCCATTACGAAGAAACCGCTCCTGCTCTGTTACGCCTCGATCTTCGCAATATCCCTCTGTTCCTGTTCACAGAACGCCGGCAAGGCCAAGCCAGACCTCAGTGTAAACGACTCCGCCGGTTCGGCGTCAACCGCCGGGGCGAAAAAACCGCGCACGTTTCGTATTTCCCGCAATGGTCTGCGCCGGTTGGAGGCCGCCAAGAAGGCGGGGGCCGGCGGCAAGAGGTACGACAACCTGTGGGATCGTTTGTTCGCGCTGTACGACCTGCCGCTGATCGAACACGAGTCCATCGAGCGGGAGATGGAGTGGTTCGTCAATCATCCGGACTACTTGGACCGGGTACAGACCCGCGCCGAGCCGTTTCTTTTCAATATCGTCCTGCATCTGGAGAAGAAGGGTGTTCCCGGCGAACTGGCGTTGCTGCCGGTCATCGAGAGCGCCTTCCAGCCTCAGGTGATCTCGCCGGCCAACGCCGCCGGCATCTGGCAATTCATCCCGGAGACCGGCAGGCGTTACGGGTTGAAGAAGAACCCGCATTACGACGGGCGCCGCGACGTCTACGCCTCCACGCGGGCGGCGATCAAGTATCTGCGCAAGCTCCACGACCAGTTCGACGGTGACTGGCTGCTGGCCATCGCCGCCTACAACTGCGGCGAGGGTGCCGTAGCCCGCGCCATCGAGCGCAATGCGGCGCGAGGCCTGCCGACCGATTTCTGGGCGCTCGACCTGCCTCAGGAGACTCGCGCCTACGTCCCTCGCCTGCTGGCGGTTTCGCGGATCTTCGCCGATGCCGAGGAATACGGAGTCGCACTGCACCCGCTTCCCAACCGTGCCCTCTACCGAACCGTCAAGATTCATTCCCGGCTGGATCTGGCCCTGGCGGCCAATGCGGCCGACATGCCCCTGGATAAGCTGTTCGAGCTGAATCCGGGCTTCAATCACCAGAAGGCCGATGTGGAAGGCGGCTACCGCCTGTTCGTGCCCGCCGACAAGTACCGGACCTTCAAGGATGAACTGGGCCGAATGGCGGACCAGTCCGCTTCGGTGATCAGCAGCCGGACCGACGACTGGTTCGGGACCGACGCTTCCGGCGACGCCGGTTTTGCCGAGGACGGTGGGGAGACCAAGAGCCCGCTCAAGCGCTCGTCGAAGGCGAAGTCCAAGGAGCCGGCGCGCTCCGCGGAGCGCAGCGAAAAGGGCCGTTGGGTGAGCGATTACGCCAAGCGGGGCGACGAGGTTAAGGCCCGGGTGCGGGAGGAATTGCCGGTCGAGGGCTCGGTGCGTGCCGGCAGCAAGACCGGTAAGCGCTCCAGCTATGCGGTGGAGGCCGGTGACAGCCTGATCTCCATCGCCCGCAAGACCGGCGTCGACGTCGAGCAGCTGAAGAAGTGGAATGGCTTGACCGGCAAGACCCCGATCAAGAGTGGCCAGACCCTGGTGGTGTGGGACAAGGATTCCGCCAAGAAGCTGCCCATGGCGGGGGCGGGGGCCGGCATCAAGTCCTCCCAGTCACTCAAGTACACGGTGAAGCAAGGCGACTCGCTGTTCGCCATTTCCCGCAAGTTCAACGTTACCCTGGCCGATCTGCGCCGGTGGAATGGCCCCAATCTGGACAAGCAGTTCAAACCGGGCTTGAACCTGACCATTTCCCGCGCAAGGGACTGAACCCGTTCTCCCTCCGCGCCGGGTTGCAGCACGCCCGGCTCTCCGCGTTTCCTTTCAGCACGCCCACCCGTACACGGCCGTCGCCGGGTGAGCTCAGCGCACGACCGCTTGGGCGCTGCGCTCCATGTAATCGATCAATGCGTTCACGTCGGCGTCGCTGAGCCGGAGGTTGGGCATGGCGACCCGTTGGTAGCGCTGGTACAGCGCCAGTGCCAGCGGATCCTTCTCCTCGATCATCCGGTCCGGGCTCTTCAGCCAGCGGCTGAGCCAGGCCCGGTCGCGGTTGTGGGTCACACCCGCCAGCCCCGGTCCGATGCCTTCTTCTTCCCCTAAGCTGTGGCAGGAGTCGCAGCGCGAGCGGAACAGTTTCTCGCCCTGGCCGGGATTGGCCAGTTGCGGCGCCTGCGCATAGCTCACCCGGTCGGGCCGTTCCGCCTGGACGTTGGGCAGCCGGCTACCCAAAAGGTGGGCCAGGGTCTTCGGTTCGTCGAAGGGGGAGCGCTTGATCCACTGGCCGGTGCGGTCGTTGCCGACGATGAAATGGGTGCTGTGGCCGGCGAGTTTCCTGCCTTCCGCATCGTCGCGGTACATCCCCAGTTTCCGGCGGATCAGGGTCACGTCCTTCGGGTTGCCGGTGAGGAAAGTCCAGCCCGGGCCGGCCTTGAACTTCCTGGCGTAGGCCTTCAGCGATGCAGGCGTGTCCCGCTTGGGATCGATGCTGATGGAATAAAAGAAGATGTCCTTGCCCACCCGGTCGCCCAGCAGCTTTTCCACCTGGCGCAGGTTGGCGGTTTCCGCCGGACAGGTATCGGTGCAGTGGGTAAAGATCAAGTTGATGGCGAACACCTTGTCCTTGATCAGGTCGTCGTAGAACCGCACCGTGCTGCCGTCTTGGGTTTGCAGCGGCACGTTGGGAAAGTAACCGGCACCCCAGGGCGAACCCTCGGGGGCGGCCCGCAGGGGGCCGCCTCCCAGGCTCAGGGCGATGCCGGTCAGCAGAGTGAACAGGATGGCGGCGAAGCGCCTTCCTTCAGCCGGCTGATGCATGGCGGTCAACCTCCGGTACCGGTCAGGGCAGTTGCGGAACGACGTAGCCTTGCGCCGCCTGGGTGTCGCCGCTCTTGTATGTCGGCAGGGCATTGCTGTCCTCGTACCAGGCACCGTTCCAGTCCATCATGGGCGTCGGTATGGCGATCAGGTTTTCGCTGTTCAACTCGGGATCGTCGCTCCTTTGGCTGTCCCAGCGCAGCAGCATGGCGGTGTCCTCGTGCTGGGTGTTGTGGCAGTGCTCCACATAGGTGCCGGCGAAATCCCGGACCCGCACGGCGACATCGATGTCGCGGGACGAGTTTATTTCGGCACCGATCCGGTACATGTCCTTGCGAGCCCATTTTTCCCACAGGGGTGGGGCCTTGCCGTCGCGGCTCAAGATACGGCCTTCCTCGAAGTGGATGTGAACCGGGTGGCTCCAGCCGCCGCCGCTGCCGTTGTGGATGTGCCAGATCTCCAGGCTGCCCATCTCCGGCGCCGCCGAAACCCGGTGGGGGTCGGCCGAGAGCCCCTCGCCTCCGTCGGTCTTGATGGTCCAGGGTTTGTCGTCGGTGCCGCTGGACTTGCCGAACTCGAAGCTGCGGTGCTTGGCGTTGGCCAATTCCTCGGCGGGAAGGGTGGGGAGCTTGACCATCTTCAGCTTGCCTTCCACGTAGTCGGCCGGGTTCATGCTGAGGTCGGCCTGGTCCGTGGGCAGGCCATGGACGCGAATCTCCATGAACTTGCCCACCGCCGGATCGCCATCGGCGCCGTTCGCCTTGTACTTGCCGCTCAGCACGTCGGCCAGGGGAATCGCCTGTTCCGGCCGGATGCCGCTCTTGTGCTCCAGCAGATTGACCAGATAGAGCTTCTTGCCGTTATAGCCCTTGAAGTCGACGACGATGTCGTAGCGTTCCGCAATGGACTGGGTCGGCAGGTCCGGCGACTGGCTGTTGGGGAAGGCCACGGCGTGTTCCATGACGTTGCCGTCATTGGCGATCAAATGGAACGGCACCCGCTTGCCCTTGTCGTCCACCAGGGCGATCTTCATGTAGCGCGACACCGCACCGTTGAGGATGCGGAAGCGGTAGCGGCGGGCACGCACGTCCAGATAGGGCTTGTACTGAAAATTGACGGTCATGCGGTCGCCGAGGAAACCGTCGGTGTTGAAGATGTTGAAAAACAGCTGGCCGTTCTTGTCCCAGGCCTTGTCCGCCACCACCAGGTTGACGTCGTAGTCGCGGTTGCCCCAGTCGAGGCTGGAACCGCTGGGGAAACACAGGTTGGGGCTGGCCGGGTCGGCATAGTTGCAACGGTAGCCGGCCGGACCGTTCTGGGCTTCCGCCAGGCTGGCCGGTTCGCGGCCGCGATCCACCGAGCCGTAGACGTTCATCATGGCGGCATTGCCCTTGTAGACGTTCTGGGCGGTGAAATCGAGCATGTGGTCGTGGAACCACAGGGTGCTCTGCACCTCTCCCGGATCGCCCGGTACGTTGCGGATGCCGCCGGCCCCGTCGGGAGAACCCGCCCGCGGGTCGGTGGCGCCGGTGTTGATGGAGTCGTGGCCGGCCAGAATCATCGGCCACTGGTAGTCGTAGAACTGGCCGGGGTAGGAGAAGGCATGGGCAAAGCCGTCGCTTTCTCCCGGGTTATGGCCGTTGTGCATGTGGGTGGTGATGTGGTTGGAACCGAATCCGTTGTTGGCGCCCTCGTCGATGGGCAGGGCGTTGTGATGGCGGAACAGGATGGGGTCGCCGTACTTGGCCATCAGCAGCTTGGGCGGCAGGGTGCCGTCGAAGGTCCAGATCGACTTGGGGTCCTGCACCGGCATCTTGGGGTGGAAGCGGATGCCGATGCCCTTGGTGGAACCGTCGAAGGCGTGGGCCAGGTTGGGATCGTTGAAAGAAAACACGGTGTTGTGATAAAGCCCGCCCGGTCCGAACTCGCCCTTGCCGTAGCCGTGCAGTTGGCTCTTGTCGCGCAGGCCGCCGTTGACGCGGGAGCCGGTCATCGCACTTTGGAAATACACGGTCGGCTTGAATTCGTCCCAACGCTGGTGGCCGAACCAGTGGCCCGGCGGACGGGCGTCCATCACCGTCTGCAGCACGCCGGGCAGACAGGGCTTGACCTGGCTTTCCCAGGGGTTGGCGTGGTTGCCGTAATCGGACTCCCGGCCCGGCAGCGGGAACAGCGATCGGTCCAGGAAGGCGTCCAGTTCGGCCCCTTCCGGCGTGCTCCGGCAGCCATGGGGGTCGGCCGCCGTCTTCACGGGTAGCGGCAGCAGGGTGTCCGCAGGGGCTTCGGCTTGCGGCAGGGGGCGGGTGCCGAATTCCTCGAACATCAGCAGCTTCTGGCTGAATGCGGCCGCCCCGAACAGCGGGCTTGCGGCGGAGTCGGTGGGTATGTTATAGCCGCCGCCGAGCGCCGGTCCGGAGAGCATCCCCAGCGTCCCCAGGAGGCCGGCAACCGCACGGACCGGCGGCTGTATCGGTGCGTTTGAATTTCGTAAGAACATTTCGTTACCTCGTTTTGGTCAAGTGCTAAACGCGTGTGCAGGCTTGCCGCAGAATTTCGGGCGCACGCCTCCCGTCCACGGGCTGTGATCCCGCGCTTGTGTCGTCGAGTCGGAGAGATTCCGGAGGCTGCTGGTGCCGGGGGCAGGCCTTCCGGGTTTTACGAAGCGCTCACGACAATCCGGCGGCGGCTTTCATCGGTCCCTCGCTGCTTTGGGGCTGGTTTTGCCCGTGCGGTTTCCGGTCCGATCGGCGTCCGTTTCGTTGGCAGGAGCGCTTAACCCCTGTGATGGATCGTTGGCCATGGTGGATAACCTCTGGGTCGTGGTCTTTTCGGTTGTCGTTGAGCGCGGCGGATACAGCGAGTGGGCCGGAGCCCGGACCCGTCGAATGAATGGGCCAGGGTCCGGCTGCAAGGCTGCAGACGCGCTGCCTTCTCATTTGCGACAACCGTGCCAGAAGTAATGTTTTCGGCAAAATCAAACGCATAGAGATACTCTGGAGATACCCGTCCGGCGAGTTGTAAAAAACCCCGACATGGGTCAGTGGAATCTTGGGAGCTAGGATTATCGGGCTGAAATCAGAGCCAAACGAGGAGGTTGTCTCTATTGCCTAACTGAATGATGCAGCGCAAAAAAAAACTGTGGTGGGTGGGGCTATGATCAAGCCGCTTCGAGGAGAATGGCCGGGAAGCCGAGATACCTTGGGATGCCCGATCCAATACCCAGATATCCCGTGGAATTGGCCGGGCAAAATTCAAGTTGATTCCGGCGGTTCGGCCAAAGGTTCAAATCAGATTCACCGATCGCAACATTCGAATCTGTCGAGCGGTACGCATTATTCGGTGTCTCGGACGAGAACCATCCGGTGTCGCACAAACGGGACAGGTATTCCTGCTTGATCCTGCTTTGAATCAATGGCATAGCGGCCTGTCAGGATGTTTTACAGGAATTGCCATCACGAATTTTTACAGGGTGTTCATGAGCCGGATTGGTTTCGGTCGCGAAACTTGAGCGGTTCGGTCGGAGACTCCGGCGGGCGTTGCGGCGAATTCGTTCCGCTGGATTCCGATCTTCGGTGCGGATCGGGGTTCATCTTGGAGCCGGGTTGGGACGTGTGGCCCGGAAACTCGGCGGCGCCGGCGGGCACGGCCGACCGGAAGGAAGTCAGCGGCTGGCGATGCCGCACCAGCCGGTGACTTCTTCGCGATCATGGTACAACTGCTTGAACCGGAGCCGGTGGACCAGGCCGGCTCCGGCCAAACGCTCCTCGATGATGCCGGCACAGCGGCACACTTCATCGTAGCGTTTCTTCATGGGCAGCTTCAGGTTGAAGATCGCCTGGCGGCAATGTCCCTCCGCCAGCCAGCGCGCCACCAGATCGGCGATCCGGGACGGCTGTTCCACCATGTCGCACACCAGCCAGTCGACCGGCTTGGCCGGCCGGTACCGGAAGCCGTCGGCACGCAGATGCTGGACGATGCCCGATTCCAGCAGCGCCGGGTCCATGGGGCCATTGTCGACCGCGGTCACCCGGATGCTGCGGCGCACCAGCTGCCAGGTCCAGCCGCCCGGCGCCGCCCCCAGGTCCACCGCGGTCATGCCGGGCCGAAGATCGGGGCTGTCGGCGCCGAGGAAGTGCAGGAAGGCCTCCTCCAGCTTGAGGGTCGACCGGCTCGGCGCGCCGCGGGGGAATTTCAGCCGGGGGATGCCCATGGCCCAGGGTGATGAGTTGCCCGGCCGGGAGATGCCCAGGCGCACCGAGGCGGAGTCGAGGAAGAACAGGTGCAGCCGCTGCGCGGCGGCGGGATCCATCAACCCGGCGGACGTAAACGCTTGTTCGAAGGGGGGCGTGAACTTCCGCAGGAATACGGACAAGGTCTTGGCGGAGTCGGTATCGGCGGTTTCCAGCAGGACCTGGCAGTAGCCGGGAAACAGTTCCCGGGCCGCCTCGATCAGGGGAGCGATGCGGTCGCTGGGCGGCAGCCCGGTGAGCGACCGGCGTCCGACGATCAGCTGCCGGGCGAAAATCAGATCGTGGAAGCGCACCGATTCAAGCCGATCGATCGCATCCGCGCAGGGGCAAAACTCGGCGTAGCCGCTGCCGTGCCCGGTGCGGACGTAACCGGAGATCCCTGCCGTTGCCGCCAGCGCCTGGATTTCCGCCGCCGTCTCCTTCTCGAATCCGGGCCGGCAATAGAGCAGCAGCGAGGCGGGGCTTTGCCCGGAGGTCTGAGGAACCGGCTCTTGGGCCGGGTGTTTCGGTGGGGTCATGGGGTAGGGACTCGGCGTTTTGCCGGCGGAGAAGCGCGGGGTCGAGCCGGCCGAGGGAGGCGATCGATTCAGGTATCGCCGGTACCGGCTGCGCGGACGGGATGATCCTTGTCGGAATCGGCGACGAAGCGGGCGACCCGGTCGCGGTCCTGGGTGGTGTGCTGGCCGAACCAGTCGATCAAGAAGGTGACGATGGTCATGGGGTCTTCCTCACCGGCATGGTGGCGGCGGATCCGGGTGCGGAGTTCCTTCAGCAGGTATTCGTGGATGCGGTGATGGGCGGCGAATTCGGGATTCTGCTCGCCGTGTTCCAGGGCGATGTTTTCCTCGCTGCAGAAATGAAAGGAGGCATAGCGCTCCAGTTCGATGAGCAGCCGGGTCAGGAACTCCCGCGGCTTGTTTTGGCGGCAGGCGTCGGCAATGTTCTTGATCAAGGCAAGAAACATCTTGTGCTCGAAGTCGATGCGGTCGTGACCGACATCCATCGCCTTGCTCCATTGAAACTCGCTGCTCATGGTACCGCTCGCCGAAACACTCCGGCTGTAAGGGGAAACCGGCAAAGCATAGTCGTGCTTTATCGCCCTTGCCAGCTTGGGGTTATTGCCGCCGGTTGTTGTCGCACGCTCACCAGTGTCCCGCCAGTTCGATGCTCACGGCTTCCCCCGGGGCGACTCCGGCGTTCTCCGCATCCAGCACGATCAGACAGTTGGCCTGGCTGGCTCCGCTGAGCCGATGCGACCCTTGGGGGCCGCACGCGGCCACCGTCAGCGTGCCGCTGGCGTCGGTGGCGCAGTGGCCACGCTGGAATTCCATGCGCCCCGGACTCTTGCGCAAACGGTCCCGGCTGATGGCGCGCAGCCGCAAGACCGGTTCCGGCGCGGCGCCGGCGAGCCGCAGCAGGGCCGGCCGCACCAGCTGCAGGAAGGCCACCAGCACCGCCGCCGGATTGCCGGGGAGCCCGCAGAACCAGGCTCTGTCGATGCGGCCGAAGGCGAAGGGTTTGCCCGGCTTGACGGCGATCTTCCAGAAGTCCACCCGGCCCAGGTCGCGCAACACACCGGTGACCAGGTCGGCTTCCCCCACCGAGACCCCGGCGGTGCTGATCACCAGGTCGGCCCAGGCGGCGGCTTTCGCCAAGGTGTTGGTCAGGGCCGCGCGGTCATCGGCCACGACCCCCAGATCGCGCGCTTCCAGCAGGGGATTTGCCAGCAGGCCGTGCAGCAGATAGCGATTGCTGTCGTAGATGCGGCCGTAGTCCAGAGGTGTCCCGAGCGGGGTCAGTTCATCGCCGGTGGAAAAATGGGCGATGCGCAGCCGGCGGGTAACCGGTACCGAGGCGATGCCGGCGGAGGCCAGCAGTCCCAGGTCGATGGCGCCGAGCCGGCGGCCCCGCTCCAGCAGCGTGGCGCCCACGGGCAAGTCATCGCCGGCCGGCCGCACGTTGCCGCCCGGCTTGAGCTGGCCTTCGAACCGGACCCGCCCGGCGCCGGCGGGACGCGCCTGTTCCTGCATGATCACCGTGTCGGCGCCTCGCGGTACCGGGGCGCCGGTGAAGATGCGGATGCACTGGCCGGCAGCCAGTTCCCCCGCGTAAGGGTGTCCCGCCAGTGCGCGGCCGATCACCGGGAACCCGGCATCGGCTTCGGCGAGGTCGCAGCCGCGCAGTGCATAGCCGTCCATCGCGGCGTTGGCGAAGGGTGGCAGGTCGATGGGGGCTGTCAGCGGCTCCGCGAGTATCCTTCCCAGCGCTTGGGGCAAGGAAAGCGGGTCGATTTCGGCGACCGGTTCGATCACGGCCAGCATGCGCTGGAGGGCGTCGGCCAGGCTCAGGGTGTCGGCCGGCGATGTGGCGCAGGGGTCAGGTGCTTGCATGGAGCGACAGGTAGTCCAGCAGAAATTCGGCGATGGCCTCGGGCCGGTTCAGATCCAGCCGGGGCAGGGCGGCCGTCGGCAAGCCGGGGTCATCGGTGGCGACGGCGATGATGTGGGGGTCTTCCGGGAACAGGGGCGCCCGGCCCAGGGCCGGCCGGTGCAGTTCGATCTTGGGGATGGCGGCTCCACGATAGCCTTCCACCAGAACCAGGTCCACCCCGCCGCGCCCGAAATCGGCCAGATCGTCCGCCAGATCGCCGTCGCGGGGCGCCGCAAATTCGGTGACCACGATGCGCCGGCGGGGCGAACGGAGCATGACCGGGTTGGCCCCGGCCCGCCGCAGTTCGAAACTGTCCTTGCCGGGCCGGTCCAGCTCGAGGTCGTGGTGGGTCTTCTTGATCAGGCCGACCCGGAGGCCCCGGTTTTTCAGCAGGGGGATCAACCGGATCAGCAGGGTGGTCTTGCCGGTGCCGCTGGGGGCGGCGATGCCGACGGCCGGTATCCCGAAGTCCCTCATGAACAGCGGTAATAGCTCCGGTACCACTCGATGAAGCGGGCGATGCCGGTTTCGATGGGGGTCGACGGCGCGTAGCCGACATCGGCCATCAGGTCGTCGACGTCGGCGTAGGTCGCCGGCACATCGCCCTGCTGCATGGGCAGGAAGTTCTTGTCGGCCTTGCGGCCCAGGCAATCCTCCAGCACCTCGATGAAGCGCAGCAGCTCCACCGGGCGGTGGCTGCCAATGTTGTAGAGCCGGTAAGGCGCCTTGCTGGTGGCGGCGTCGGGGCGGTCGCCGTTCCACTCGGGATTGGCGGTGGCGACATGGTCCAGGGTGCGGACGATGCCTTCGACGATGTCGTCGATGTAGGTGAAGTCTCGCTGGTGGTGGCCGTGGTTGAACACGTCGATGGGCTTGCCTTCCAGGATGTTGCGGGTGAACAAGAACAGCGCCATGTCGGGCCGGCCCCAGGGACCGTAGACCGTGAAGAAGCGCAGTCCGGTAGTCGGCAGTCCGTATAAATGGCTGTAGGTGTGGGCCATCAGCTCGTTGGCCTTTTTCGACGCGGCATAGAGGCTGACCGGATGGTCCACGTTGTGATGGACCGAAAACGGCATGGCGGTGTTGGCGCCGTAGACCGAGCTGCTGGAGGCGTAGACCAGGTGCTCTGCGGCATGATGCCGGCAGCACTCCAGCACGTTGCAGAACCCCACCAGATTGGAATCGATGTAGGCATGCGGGTTGGTGAGCGAATAGCGGACCCCGGCCTGGGCCGCGAGGTTGACCACCCGCTGCGGGCGGTGGTCGCGAAAGGCCTGATCCATCGCCGCCCGGTCCTCCAGGCTGATGCGCAGTTCGGTGAAGCCTGGGTGGCGGCTCAGCCGGGCCACCCGCGCCAGTTTCAGGGTGACGTCGTAATAGTCGTTGACGCAATCGATGCCGATGACTTCATCGCCCCGTGCCAACAAGGCTTCGGCGAGGTGATACCCGATGAATCCGGCGGTGCCGGTGACCAGAATCTTCATATGGGTGGGGTGTGCTCGGGGGGTTGGGGCGGACGCCGGGTTCAAGGGTGGATGGGCGGTGCGCATTATAGCGCCGGCCACCGGGGTTTGCGCCCGCGGCGGCGGCGGGCGCTGGGCTATAATGCCCGGTTCGGGGTGGCCGGGGCGCGGCTTCTTGTTCGGTTTCACGTGGCGGCGGCTCGCCAAAGTGGCGGATGTGGCGGATGGGCGGTAGATGATACGGTTGTTTCGGCATTATATTTCGGGCGCTTACCTGATTCTGTTCCTGCTGGAATTCGCCGTGTTCGGTGCGGCGTTTTTCATCGGCAACGCTCTCCGTGTCCAGATTCACGGTATTTCCTGGGCGAGCGCCGAAAGCCTGTATGGGCCGGCTTTCATCTACACCGTGGCGATGTGGACCAGTGCCACCGGCATCGGCCTGTACCGGCGGACCCAGAACGTCGGTTCCGCGGTCCTGCTGCTGCGCATCGTCGCCACCTTCCTGGTGGGCACCGCCTTGATGATTCCGGTGTTCTACCTGTTTCCCGCCTTCCTGCGGGAACGCGACATCCTGTCCTATGCCTTGCTGAGCGGCTTCGTCGGGGTCTTGCTGTGCCGTTTCCTGTTCCTCAAGCTGGTGGACCGGCAAGCGATCAAGCGCCGGGTCATGGTGCTCGGGGCCGGGTATCGGGGCCACATGATCCAGGAATTCGAGAACCGCACACCCGACGCCAGCTTCCGGGTGATCGGTTTCCTGCCGATGGGGGACGAACCGGTACGGGTCACCCGCGACAAGCTCATCGACACCCGCCTGCTGCTCAACGAATATGCCATCAGCCACGACATCGATGAAATCGTGGTGGCGCCGGACGACCGCCGCGGCGGCAAGATGGCGGTGGACGAAATGCTCGACTGCAAGATGGCCGGCGTCCACGTCATCGACCTGCTGGCCTTCTTCGAGCGCGAGGCCGGCGCAATCCGGGTGGATTGCCTGCATCCCAGCTGGCTGATCTTTTCCGACGGCTTTCGCATCAGCGGCGGGCGCTCGCTCATCAAACGGTTGCTGGACGTCGTCGTGAGCCTGGTGCTGTTCGCTCTGGTGTGGCCTTTGATGCTGCTGGCGGTGATCGCCATCAAGCTGGAAGACGGCCTGCACGCGCCGGTGCTGTACCGGCAGCTGCGGGTGGGGCTCAACTGGAAGATCTTCGTGCTCATCAAGTTCCGCAGCATGCAGCCGGATGCCGAACGCGACGGCAAGGCGCTGTGGACCGCGGCCAATGATCAGCGCATCACCCTGGTGGGAAGGATCTTGCGCAAATTCCGCATCGACGAGCTGCCGCAGCTGTTCAACGTGCTGCGGGGCGACATGAGTTTCGTCGGTCCCAGGCCGGAGCGTCCGGAGTTCGTCGAAAAGTTCTCCGAATCGATCCCCTATTACTCGGAGCGGCACCGGGTCAAGCCGGGTATTACCGGCTGGGCCCAGTTGAGCTACCCTTACGGGGCGAACTACATGGACACCGTGGAAAAGCTGCAGTATGACCTCTACTACGTCAAGAACTACAGCCTGTTCCTCGACTTGCTGATCATGCTGCAAACCCTGGAAGTGGTCTTGTGGGGACGCGGGGCACGTTAGGAATCGCCGGGTTGTCCCGCGCTTCCGCAGTCTCCGATACCCGTTCAACCGGTCCGCGCCACCGACCCCGATTCGCCTCATTATGACCGTCGGCTTTTACTGCTATCTCGCCGGTGCGCTGAGCAACGGCCTGCTTGCCTGGATACTGCTGGCGACCTCCCGCGGCGGCCGCCGCGGAATCTGGCTGGTGCTGGCCTCGGTGGCGATGGCGGTTTGGGCGTCGGCACTGGCGATCCAGGAGGCGGAGAACGTATTTTCGCCGGCCTGGATCTGGACTTTCGAGGCCTTTCATCTGCTGGTTTGGCTGGTGTTTTTCAGCAAGCTGCTGCACCAGGGCAGGACCGAGCGGCCGCTGGTCCATCCCGACCGGATCCGCCGGGGCATCTGGGTGCTGACCCTGCTGCAGGTGGCCTACATCTGGCTGTCGCCCCAGGTCGGCCAGGAATTCGACGACATCCTGAGACCCTCCTACCACCTGTTCGGCCACCTCGGCCAGGCGGTGGTGGGGCTGGTCCTGATCGAACAGTTCTACCGCAATTCGCGGGTGGATCAGCGCTGGCGCATCAAGTTCCTGTGCGTGGCCATCGGCACCCTGTTCGTCTACGACTTCTACCTCTATTCCGACGGCCTGTTGGGCAACTCCGTGAAGGAGGACCTGTGGGTCGCGCGCGGGGCCATCGTCGCCCTGCTGCCGCCCTTGATCGGCGTTTCCGCGGCGCGCAACCCGGATTGGGCGGTGGACATCTTCGTGTCGCGCCACGTGGTGTTCCATTCCGTGACCCTGCTGGGGGCCGGCAGCTATCTGCTGATCATGGCCACCGCCAGCTATTACCTGAAGCTGTATGGCGGCGAATGGGGCGCGGTGATCCAGGTGGTGTTCATGGTGGCCGCCTTCCTGGCCCTGCTGGTGGTGCTGTTCTCCGGGCAGATCCGTGCCCAGGTGCGGGTCTTCCTCAACAAAAACTTCTTCAACTATGCCTACGACTACCGCCAGGAATGGCTGCGGCTGATCGCCACGCTATCCGACCGCGACAGCGGCCTGCGATTGGAGGAGCGGGTGATCCTGGCTCTGGGCGAGGTCGTGGAGAGCCCCAGCGGCGTGCTCTGGGGGGTCGAGTCCAACGGCAGTTTCAACTGGCGCGCCAGCTACGGCGACCCGGACATCAACCTGGAGACCATCGACGGCTCCGATCCGCTGTGCCGGCTGCTGACCTCCGGTTTCGTCGTCAACCTGCCGGAGATGACCAAGCGGCCGGATCTCTACGACCACATGCCCTATCCCGGCTGGCTGGTTCCCTTCCCCCACGCCTGGGTGCTGGTGCCGCTGCTGGGCAAGCGCCAGAAGCTCGACGGCATCGTGCTGCTGACCCGTTCCCGTACCGAGATCGGCTGGAATTGGGAAATCATCGACATGCTCAAGACCACCAGCCGCCTGTGCGCCAGCTATCTGGCCCTGGAAGACGCCGCCAAGAAGCTGGCGGAGGCACAGCAGTTCGACGGTTTCAACCGGCTGTCGGCCTTCGTCATCCACGACCTCAAGAATCTCATCGCCCAGTTGAGCCTGGTGGTGCGCAACGCCGACAAACACCGCGACAATCCGGAATTCATGCACGATGCCATCACCACGGTGGCTCATGCCGTCGACCGCATGAACAAGCTCATGTCGCAGCTGCGCAATTCCAGTCCGGCGGCACGGGTGGAAGACGTGCGGCTCGATGACCTGGTCGCGGAGGTGGTGGAAAGCCGCCGCAAGCAGCTGCCTTTTCCCGTCTATCAACGCAGCGGTTGTGCGACCGTGGTGGCGGCCAACCGCGATCGTCTGGCATCGGCCCTGGAGCACGTGATCCACAACGCCCAGGATGCGGCCGGCAAGAACGGCTGGGTGGCCGTGCGGCTGCGGCTGGATGGCGTCCATGCCTGGGTCGACGTGGAAGACAACGGCGGCGGCATGGACGAGGAATTCGTCCGCAGCCGGCTGTTCAAGCCCTTCGAAACCACCAAGGGCCTGACCGGCATGGGCATCGGCGCCTACGAAAGCCGCGAATACGTTCGCTCCATGGGCGGAGATCTGCAGGTGCAGAGCGAACCGGGGCGCGGCAGCCTGTTTTTGTTCAAGATCCCCCTGGAACTATCCCCCCAATCCGACCTGGTAGGAGCACAAAGCCTTGGCTGACAACACCTTATTGATCGTTGAAGACGACCCGGGCCTGCGCAATCAGCTGCGCTGGAGCCTGGATCAATATGCGGTACAGGTGGCGGAGGACCGGGAGTCGGCGATAGCCGCCGTCAAGAAGCACGAGCCGGCGGTGGTCACCCTCGATCTCGGCTTGCCACCGGACCCCGGCGGCGTCAGCGAAGGCTTTGCCGTGCTTCAGGAAATCCTGGCATTCGCCCCGCAAACCAAGGTGATCGTCATCACCGGCAACGACGACAGCCTCAATGCGGTCAAGGCGGTGGGGCAGGGGGCATACGACTTCTACCAGAAGCCGATCGACCCGGAAATCCTGTCCTTCGTGGTCGACCGGGCCTTCCGGCTGCGGAACCTGGAGGAGGAAAACAACAAGCTGGCACGGCTGCATATCAGCCATCCCATGGAAGGCATCATCGCCGTCAGCCCGGAAATGCACGAGGTGTGCCGCATGGTGGAGCGCTTCGCGCCGACCAACATGTCGGTGCTGGTGCAGGGGGAGAGCGGCACCGGCAAGGAGGTCATCGCCCGCGCCCTGCACGTCTTGAGTCCGCGCGCCGGCAAGCCCTTCATCGCGGTCAACGCCGCCGCCATCCCGGAAAACCTGCTGGAAAGCGAGTTGTTCGGCCACGAGAAGGGCGCTTTCACCGGTGCCACCCAGCAAGTCAAGGGCAAGTTCGAGTTGGCGGACGGCGGCACCTTCTTTCTGGATGAGGTCGGCGACATCCCGATCAGTCTCCAGCCCAAGCTGCTGCGGGTGCTGCAGGAACGGGTGGTGGAACGGATCGGCGGGCGCCAGCCGATCAAGGTGGACGTGCGGCTGATTTGCGCCACCCACCAGAATATCCCGAAGCTGATCAGCCAGAACCTGTTCCGGGAAGACCTGCTGTTCCGCATCAACGAACTGGTGGTCAACCTGCCGGGGCTCAGGGAGCGTACCGGCGACATCCCGATTCTGGCGCGGGCCTTCATGGAGCGGTTTTCCAAGCAGATGGGGCGGCATTTGCTGGGATTCTCCGACGAGGCCATGGGGGCCATGGAAGCCTACCACTGGCCCGGCAACGTTCGGGAGATGGAGAGCAAGATCAAACGGGCGGTGGTGATGGCGTCGGGTTCCATGGTCGAGGCCAAGGATCTGGAACTGGTGCCCGGTCAGACGAAGCGCAAGATTCCCACCCTGCGGGAAGCTCGCGACGTGGCGGAACGGCAAGTCATCTGCGCAGCCCTGGTGGAGGCCGGGGAAAACGTGTCGAAGGCGGCCGAACTGCTGGAAGTCACCCGGCCCACCCTCTACTCCCTGCTGTCCAAGTTCAACCTGAAAGTGTGACGCCCCGAACGGGCCGGCGCTGCACGGCAAGCTCGGACCGGCCAACAGCGGGTCTGAGGAGCGCTTTCAGGCCGTGATGCAACGCATCACGGCCCGGCGCTTCAGAACCGCAGGCTCATGGGTTTGTAAGGCTGAGCGATTTCGCCGTTATAGACCTGGCGCGGGCGGGCGATGCGCATGCCGGGGTCTTCCACCATCTCCTTCCAGTGGGCGATCCAGCCCGGCAGCCTTCCCAGGGCGAACATCACGGTGAACATCTTGGTGGGGATCTTCATGGCCCGGTAGATGATGCCGGAATAGAAGTCGACGTTGGGGTAGAGCTTGCGCTCGATGAAGTACGGGTCGGTGAGGGCGGCGTGCTCCAGTTCCTTGGCGATGTCCAGGATGGGGTCGTGGATCCCTAAGTGGTTGAGGACGTCGTCGCAGTAGCGCTTGATGATGGTGGCGCGGGGGTCGTAGTTGCGGTAGACCCGGTGGCCGAAGCCCATGAGCTTGAAGGGATCGTTCTTGTCCTTGGCCTTGTCGATGTACTTCTTGTAGTTGTCGCCGTCGGCGTGGATCTCCTCCAGCATCTCGATGACGGCCTGGTTGGCGCCGCCGTGCAGGGGCCCCCACAGGGCGCAGATGCCCGCCGCCAGGGACGCGAACAGATTGGCCTTGGACGATCCCACCATGCGCACGGTGGAGGTGGAGCAGTTCTGCTCGTGGTCGGCATGGATGATGAACAGCACGTCCAAAGCCTTGCGGATCTTCTCGTCGGGCACGTACTGCTTCATCGGGGTGGTGAACAGCATGTGCATGAAGTTGGAGATGTAGTCCAGCTCCGGGCGGGTGTAGACGAAGGCCTCGCCCACCGAGCGCTTGTAGGCGAAGGCGGCCAGCACCCGCACCTTGGACAGCAGCCGGGTGATGGTCTGGTCGCGCTGGGCCGGGCTCTGGTTGGGCTCCAGCAGTTCCGGGTGGTACACCGACAGCGAGCACACCATGGCCGACAGGATCGCCATGGGGTGGGCGTGGCCTGGGTAGGAGGTGAAGAAGCTCTTCATGTCCTCGTGGATCAGCGAGTGGTGATGCACCCGCTCCTTGAAGCGCGCAAACTCGGCGCTGTTGGGCAGTTTGCCGTAAATCAGCAGATAGCTGACTTCCATGAAGGTGGATTTTTCGCACAGTTCGGCGATGTCGATGCCGCGGTAGCGCAGGATGCCCTTGTCGCCGTCGATGTAGGTGATGGCGGAGATGCAGGAGGCGGTGTTGGCGTAGCTGGAATCGAGCGTGGTGTAGCCGGATTGGCTCAACAGCCGGGAGACATCGACCGCCTTGTCCCCCTCCGTGCCATCGACGACCGGGAGTTCGTAGGTCTGGTTGTCCACTTCGAGTCTGGCGATTTTATTCATGGCTTGTCCGTCATGGTTAGGGGCGACGCCCTGGAAAGGCCGGCCGCCACGTGAGGATAGGGCCTGGACGTTCGTCAGCCGAGTCGTCGGCAACGCTCGATTATATCCCGGGAGGCGATGCAGCCAAGCCGGGGCGGAAAAAGCGATTGTTAAACGGACTGTTGCGGAAAGGGCCGCGGCGGTGGGCGAGGACGGCGCTGCGGCCTGCGGCGGCCGTTTCAGGCCGGCTCCCGTTCCGGCAGGAATCCGCCGGCCTGTCGTGCCCACAGCTGGGCGTAGTGGCCGCCCTGGGCGATCAGCTCGGCGTGGCCGCCGTCCTCGACGATGCGGCCCTCGTGAAAGACCAGGATGCGCTCCAGGCGGGCGATGGTGGAGAGACGGTGGGCGATGACCAGCACGGTCTTGCCGGCCATGATGGTATCCAGGCTGTCCTGGATCGCCTGCTCGGTCACCGAGTCCAGGCTGGAGGTGGCCTCGTCGAGGATCAGGATGGGCGCGTCCTTGAGGATCACCCGGGCGATGGCGATGCGCTGGCGCTGGCCGCCGGACAGTTTGACGCCGCGCTCGCCCACCAGCGAGTGGTAGCCGTCGCGCATTTCGCCGATGAAATCGTCGGCGTGGGCGCGGCGGGCGGCTTCCCGCACGTCTTCATCGCTGGCGTCCAGCCTGCCGTAGCGGATGTTGTCCATCAGGCTGCGGTGGAACAGGCTGGGGTCCTGGGGGATCAGGCTGATCTGGGTATGGAGCGAGTCCAGGGTCATTTCCCGCACGTCGACCCCGTCGATGCGGATGCCGCCGGCGCCGACGTCGTACAGCCTTTGGATGAGGGAGACGAAGGTGGACTTGCCGGAGCCCGAATAGCCCACCAATCCCACCCTTTGGCCGGATTCGATGCGGATGCCGAGATTGCGGAACACCAGCCGCTCCGGGGTATAGCCGAAATCCACCCGGTCCAGCACGATCTCGCCGCGCCGGATGGGCAGGGGCTTGGCGCCGGGCAGGTCGATCACTTCGTGGGGCTGGATGAGGGTGTGAACGCCGTTGGCGACGTTGCCCACATATTCGAAGAACTCCAGGAATCGACGGCTCAGGTTGCGCGCTTCGGAGATGATCAACAGCGCCAGGCTGGCGGTCATGGCGAAGTCGCCTACCCCGATGGCGCCTTCCTGCCACAGCACCAGAGCCAGATAGAGGGTGCCCACCTTGAGGATCAGCGCGGCGAGAAACTGGAACCAGCGCACCCCCTCCATATACCAGAAGGTCTTGCGGGCCGCCTTCAGTTCCCGGTCCAGCTCGCCGCCCAGCATCCGGCGTTCGTGCCCGGCGCGGGCGAACAGGCGGACGCTGGTGAGGTTGCCGACCGAGTCGACGATGCGGCCGTTGACGTCGCTGCGCACGGCGGCGTAGCTCTGGGCGTAGGGCCGGCAGCGCCGTGCCAGGCCGTAGGAGGCGAGTACGAACAGCACTGCCCAGCCGCCGACGAAGGCCGCCAGCAACGGGTGCACCTGGGTCAGCAGGGTGATGGAGACTCCGAACACGATGGCCACCGGCCAGAAGTCGAACAATAGGGTCCAGATGGTGTGGTTGATGCTGGTGGCGGTCTCGGTGATGCGATGGGCCAGGGCGCCGGCGAAGTGCTCGCTGAAATAGCGCTGCGAGTGATGCTGCAGATAGGCGTAGAGCTCCGCCGAGGTTTCCAGCCGCAGCCTGGGACCGACGGTGATCAGGGCGGCGCCGCTGGCGCGGCTGAACAGCACTTCGCCGAGGCCCAGCCCGGCGAACCACAGCAGCGGTTCCTGCAGTGCGTCGAGGCTGGCGCCCTGGCCTTCGGTCACCGCCTGGATGATGCGGCCGATGGCATAGGGCAGCAGGATGGCGCAGCCGGCCTGGCCCGCTTCCAGCAGAACCATGAGGGCGATCCAGCCGCGGATGCGGCGCAGGCAATGGCGGATGAAGCGGCCGGTGGTGGCCGGCAGGTCTGGGGCGTCGGGTGCTCGTTGCACGGGGTTGTTGACTGCGTAGGGCGGGTTTCAACCCGCCAAATCAGGCGGAAGCATGGGGCCGGGCGCTTAAGCCGGGCTGAAGCCCGACCTACGCTGGGTCAAGGCCCGGCCATGTCTTTGACGAAAGCCTCGGCCTCGCCGATGGAGGCGTCCATGTCCTGGATCAGCGAGGCGACGTTGGTCTCCACCGAACGCACTTCGCCCTGCAGCGAGGCGATGGCCTGGGCGTTGAGGTTGTGCTTGAGGAACAGCACCTGGTCGCGGAACTTGTCCAGCACCGGCGCGATGCGGCTCTCGGCCTTCTTCATGGCGGCGATCATCTGGCCGTAGCGGGTTTCGGTGGCCCTGAGCTTGTGCTCGCTGCTGCGGCGCAGCCCGGCGTCGGTGTATTGGCCCAGTTCCGTCCGCCATTCCCGAAACAGTGCTTCGCTGACGTCCTCGATGTCGGCGATGCGGGTGTGGACCTCGTCGGCCTTGGCCTGGCTCCGGTCGAAATCGGCCTGGAGGGTGTCGTACTTGGCCTGGAGGTCGCCACCGCCGCTGCGGGTGACGGCGTTGAAGCGCTCCAGCGCCGAGCGGAACTGTTCCTTGACCTCCTGCTGGCTGTCGCGGGCCTTCTCGACCCGGTGCACCATGATGTCGCGCTTGGCGAAGCCCACCTTCTCCATGGCGCCGTAATAGGCGGTGGAACAGCCGTTCAGGGCGGTGCATAGGAAAAGGAAAAACCCAAGGCGGGCAGTGGTGGATGCGGAAGCGGTCATGCGGGCTCCGGTGGCTGTCGGGTGATTGGCCCCCATGCTCTCACAGCTTGCCGGGGGCGGGGAACCGCCGGCGCCGGCCGGCCTGCGGCGGAAGGTCGATCGTCAACTCCCGCCAGCGGCCCGGATCGAGGCCGTCCAGGCTCCACTCGCCAATGGCGTGGCGGATCAGCCGCAGGGTCGGAAACCCCACCGCGGCGGTCATGCGGCGCACCTGGCGGTTGCGGCCTTCCCGCAGGGTCAGTTCCAGCCACTGGGTGGGAATCTGGGTGCGGAACCGGATCGGCGGATCCCGCGGCCATAATCGGGCCGGCTCGCCGATCAGCCGGGCAACCGCGGGCCGGGTGGGGCCGTCATTGAGGACGATGCCGCGGCGCAGGCGATCCAGGGCTTCCTGGTCCGGGAGTCCCTCCACCTGTGCCCGGTAGACCTTGGCCATCTTATGGCGGGGGTCGGCGATGCGGGCCTGCAAGCGGCCATCGTCGGTGAGTAGCAGCAGGCCCTCGCTGTCGAAATCGAGCCGGCCGGCGACCTGAACGCCCGGCAGGTCGATGAAATCGGCCAGGTTGGGACGGCCCCGCTCCCGGTCGGTGAACTGGGACAGCACGCCGTAGGGCTTGTTGAACAGAATCAGCCGGGCCATTCCGATACAATGGGTTCTTTGACTGTTCGCCAGTTTACATGAGCAAGACCGACCGGCCCCGATCTTCCCCCGCCCGTCCCGCCCGCGGCAAGCCGTCCCGGCCCGCCGGCGAGGGCGGAACCAAACTGCCCCGCAAGACCGCGGCCGACGAAGGCACGGCGCGCCGCGCGCTGCCTTCCCGCACCGCCGGCCGCGAGGACGCGGAGCGGAGTCCCAGCCGCCGTCCGCCGGTGCGCAAACCTTCGCCGCCGCCCGAAAGCAATCCCGAGACGAGCGAGCCGGAGTACGCCGAAAAGCTCCAGAAGATCGCCGGGTTGCAGGCGGTCACCGCCCTGTTCCGGCGCGATCCGGAGCGGGTCCTGAGGCTGTATTACGGCGAGCAGCTGAAAACCGCCGCAGGTCCCTTCTGCTCGCAGATGGCCAAGCTGCACCGGCCTTACCGGCTGCTGGAAGACGACGAGCTGGAAAAGGTGGCCGGCACCGTGCTGCACGGCGGCATCGTCGCGGCGGTCAAGCCGCGGGCGGTGGGAGGACTCGGCGCCGACATGCTGGCCGGCTGGGCCAGGACCCGCAAGCCGCTGGTGATCCTCGACGGCATCGGCAATCCCAACAACCTCGGGGCCATCGCCCGCACCATGGCGTTCTTCGGATTGCAGCAGCTGCTGTTGACCGATCACCCGGAGCAGGCGTCGCTGTCCGATTCGGCTTACCGGGTGGCCGAAGGCGGGCTGGAATATCTGGACATCGCCCGCTTGCCGGATCCCGCCAAATCCCTGGCCCGGCTCAAGCAGCACTACCGGATCGTCGGCACGGTGCTGGACCGCAAGGCCGAGGGCATCGAAGCTTTGGCGGGCAGCCGGCCGATCGCCCTGGTGCTGGGCAATGAGGAAAAGGGATTGAGCCGATCGACCCTGGCGGCCTGCGACGGGGTGATCAACCTGCCGGCGCTGGGGCCCATGCAGTCCCTCAACGTGGCGGCGACGGCGGCGATCCTGATCCATCACCTGGCCACCGCCCAAAGCCGGGGGCGCAAGCCGGGCGCGGCGGAAACCGGGGATCGGCGCCGTCCCGCGCCGTCACGGCCCGCGCGCCGCAAGCGGCCTGATTGACCTGCCGCCTCATTCCCGCGGCGCGAGGATTTCCCGGACGTTCGCGGCGATGGTATTCGCCATTTCGTCCATCGGCAGGTCGTTGGCGTCGGTGCCGAAGGGGTTCTCCACCTCCTCGGCGATCAGTTCCAGGCTCCCCAGCACGTACAGCATGAAGGTGCTGAACAGCGCCGTCCAATAGCCGAACTCGTGGACGAAGGTGAACGGCATGGTGACGATGTAGACGAAGATGAATTTCTTCAGGAACAGGCTGTAGGAGTAAGGGATGGGGGTCTTCTTGATGCGCTCGCAGGCGCCGCAGACGTCGGTGAGGGCGGTCAGTTCGGCGTTGATGTTGATCGAGTGCTCCAGGGCCAGGTCGCCGCTTCGGCGCAGTCCCTCGATTTCCACGAACAACCGGCGTGCCACCGCGTTGGGGGCGTGGCGGACCGGCCCGGTCTGCGGCACTGCGTCCCGAAGGTGGTCCTTGAGGGTCGTGGCGTAGGCGGCCAGTTCCAGCGCGATCCGCGGGCGGGCCGGATGGCCGGGCGGCAGCGCCGCGTTCAGCTTGAGCGCCAGGTTGCGGGAGGCGTTGACCAGCGCTCCCCAAAGCCTGCGGCCTTCCCACCAGCGCTCGTAAGCCGTGTTGGTGCGGAACACCAGCAGCAGCGAGATGACGAAGCCCAACAGCGAATGCACCACGTTGGTGGAGCGCAGGCGGTCGGGCCACAGGCCGCGATCCACATAGGCGATGCAGGCGGTGAACAGGGCCACCGTCAGCATCGCCGGCAGCAGCCGGCGGAAGGTGTCGCTCTTGTGAAACTTGAAGATCAGTCCCCACCAGGACTTGGGGTTGTAGCTGATCACGCCTGGGACCTCCGGGGGGTAGCGGCAACGGGGCGCCCAGTGTAACAAGCCGGCGGGGAGCAGGCCCGCCGGACGAGAAAATCAGCGCGTCATGGCGTCGCTCCGGACCCTGAAGCCAGCGGCCCGGCGGCTGCCGTTTGGAGCCCTGGTTTTCCGCTGGGCAGCGCCGGTTCATCTATGTTATAAAGCCGCCGGCCGCGTCGACCCCCGGATCTCGCTGAGGCTCGCGTTGCGCGGATCTTCCCGACCCCTGACCAACCAATGGTTTCCTAGCATGGCAGAACAACATTCCCAAAAGCGCGTTTCGGTGATGAAGGCGACCCTACTGGCCGCCGCTTTGGCGGGTACCGGTTTGTTGACCGGTTGTGGCGACGATTCCGGGGGCGGCATGGATTCGCCCAAGATGGAGGCCAAGATCGGCGGGCTGGTCAACGACAACGCCGGCGCGGTGAGCCACGGCAAGCTCGAGGTCACCGACAAGAGCGGCGCCGTGGTGTTCAAGGGAGAGTTCCACGACGGCCGCTACCAGGTGAAGGTTCCGGCCACCGCCAGCTACCCCATCGTGATCACCGCGTTTCCGCCGGAAGACGCCGCGGTCAATGCCCCCATCAAGGCCGTGGTAACCAGTTCCATCGCCGACCGCATCGACGTGTCCCCGGTCAGCACCAACGTCGTCGACGGCGCCATCGCCCTGGGCGGCCTGACCGCCCAGAACATCGCCCGGGCCTCCGGCGGAGCCATCGGCATGCGCCAGTCCCAAGGGGTCAGTGCGGCTACCGGCGGCGGCGGTGCCGGAGCGGGTCAAAGCGGCGGCGGGACCGGCCAGGGCGGCCATGGGGGACACAAGATGGAGGACATGAAGCGCAGCAGCGAGACCACCGAGACCCAGCCCAAGTAACCGGGTTCTGCGCCATCGCCTCAAGGCCCTCCGGTATCGCAATGGATGCCGGCGGGCCTTGTGCGTTGTGGGGGATGCACCCCTATGGCCGGATCCGTAAGGTGAGGCCATTGCGCACCGCAGCAGTCTATGGCGATCCCTTTCGAGAATTTCTTGTCCATACCTCCCCAAGTCCACCCCCTGTTTCCCGAGTGCGGCGCACCGCGGCCATTGGCGGGGCTTTATCTCGGCCTGCGGTTGCAGGAACGGGGCAGCCCGCAGCGGCCCTGGATCTATGCCAATTTCCTGTCGAGCCTGGACGGCCGCATCGCGGTGGGGGAGGATGAGGCCGAGATGACGGTGCCCAAGGCCATGACCTCGGCCAACGACTTCCGGTTGTTGCAGGAACTGCAGGCCCAGGCCGACTGCCTGGTGGTGCACGGCGCCTATCTGCGGGCGCTGGCGGCCGGGCGACTGGGCAATGTACTGCAGATCGGCCAGCGCGACAGCGGCGCCGATCTGGCCGGCTGGCGGCAGGACAACGGCTTGTCGCCCCAGCCGGCCATCGCCATCGTCAGTGCCAGCCTGGATTTCCCCATGCCCGACAGCATCCGCGAGTTTGGCCAGTCCTGTTTCATCGCTACCGGCGGGGCGGCTGGCCGGCAGCGCATGGCGTATTGGCGGAACCAAGGCCACGAAATCCTCGTCACCGGTCAAGATCACTGGGTGGAGGCCGCGTCCCTGGTGCAGGAACTGGCGCGGCGAGGCTATCGCAGCGTCTATCTGGGCTCCGGGCCGCGGCTGCTGGAATCCATGGTGCGCGGCGGCTGCCTGGACAGTCTGTTTCATACCAGCACCCATCAGCTGCTGGGCGGGGAGCCGGCGGTGACCATGATCTCCGGCCCGCTGCTCGGCGTCGCTGGCAATCTCCGATTGCGCAGCCTGTATTACGATCCGGCCGAGCCGGACGGGGCCGGGCAGTTCTTCGCCCATTACGGCAGAAGAGGGAAAGACGCATGAACCGCCTGGAGGCAGCCTTCGAAAGGGGCCGGCCCTTGATCATGGGTATCCTCAACGTGACCCCCGACAGCTTTTCCGACAGTCGGGCGCATGCTTCGGCGGAAGCCGCGGTCGCCCACGGCCTGGCCATGGTGGACGAGGGGGCGGACCTCATCGACGTGGGCGGCGAGTCGACCCGACCCGGTTCCGACCCGGTCGCGGCGGCGGAGCAGATCGCCCGGGTGGTGCCGGTGATCCGGCAGTTGCGGGCCGGCTTGCCGGATGTGATCGCCGTCAGCGTCGACACCACCCGCGCCGAGGTGGCGGCGGCGGCCCTGGATGCCGGTGCCGATTTCATCAACGACGTCTCGGCGGGGCGCGACGATCCGGCGATGTTCGCCCTGGCCGCGGCGCGCCGGGTGCCGCTGGTGCTGATGCACATGCAGGGGACCCCGAAAACCATGCAGGACGATCCCCGCTATGAGGCGGTGGTGGACGAGGTGCTGGCCTTCCTGCGGGAGCGCTGCGAGCAGGCACAGGCGGCGGGAATCCCGACGGAGCGGTTGATCCTCGATCCCGGCATCGGCTTCGGCAAGCGCCGCGACGACAATCTGGAGCTGATGGCCAGCCTGCACCGCTTCACCGCCACCGGCTACCGGGTGTTGCTGGGCGCCAGCCGCAAGCGCTTCATGGGGTCGGTGTGCGGCGAGACCCGCCCGCAGCAGCTCGTCGCCGCGACGGTGGCGACCACGGCGCTGGGTGTGTTGGCCGGGGTGGACATCTTCCGGGTCCACGATGTCCGCGAGAACCGCCAGGCGGCCGACGTGGCCCATGCCATCCGCCGCGCCGGCCGCGGCGGGGCGGTTGGTTCCACCGGCCCTAAGCGGTAACATGGCAGGCCTTTCCGGTCGCGCGTTCCGCTCATGTCTTCACGCCATACCCTCGTCCTGATCGCCGTGTCGGCCCTGCTGGCCACCGGTTGCGGCAGTTCCGCCAAGCGGGCCGTGGATCGTCCCCGGCCGGTTGCCCAAGCCCCCGCGGCCAAGCCGCGGCCGGCACCGTCCGGCGCTCTGGTCGGCCACTACGCCGCGCCGCGGGTGACGGGCGATTACGCCGGCTATCCGGCGGTGACCGCGTTCATCGAAGAGATGGCGGCGCGCCACGGCTTTCCCAAGGACTATCTGGCCGGCGTGTTGTCCCAGGCCCACCGCAAGCAATGGACCCTGGATTATCTGGCGAAGGAGGCGGGCCCGGCGGTGGCGACTCCGCGGCCGGGGGCCTGGACCCGCTACCGCTCCAAGTTCCTCACCGATCTCCACATCAACGGCGGCGTGAACTTCTGGCAACGCCACGGCCGCAGCCTGCAGCGCGCCAGCGAGCGCTATGGCGTGCCGCCGGAATACATCCTCGGCATCATGGGGGTGGAGACCCTGTTCGGCCGCAACCTGGGCAGTCACCGGGTGCTGGATGCCCTGACCACCCTGGCTTTCGACTATCCCCGGCGGGGCGACTATTTTCGTGGCGAACTGGAGAAGTTCCTGGTGATGGCGCGCAACGAGCGCATCGATCCCGCCAGGCCGGTCGGCTCCTATGCCGGCGCCATGGGCCTGGGCCAGTTCATGCCCAGCAGCTTCCTCAGCTGGGCGGTGGATTTCGACGGCGATGGCCACCGCGACCTGTGGCAGGCGGAGGACGCCATCGGCAGCGTCGCCAACTACTTCGCCGAACACGGCTGGCAGCGCGGAGACCCGGTGGTGACGGCGGCGACCGCCACCAACGCCAACGTGCAGAATCTGGAGAGCGGCTACGACAGCCAGTACGCGCCCGCCACCCTGATGGCCAAGGGCATCCGCCCGGCGGCGGAGCTGCCGGGCGACGCCAGCCTCAGCCTGCTGCGGCTGCGCGCCGAGCGGGGCGACGAGTACTGGCTCGGCCACAAGAATTTCTACGTGATCACCCGCTACAACCACAGCACCCATTACGCCATGGGGGTGCACCAGCTGGCCCAGGCGATCAAGCGGCGCTACCTGGATTCCCGGCAGGCTGTGCGGTGACCGCCGCACCCTTAGCCCCGGTTTTTCAACTTCCTCGTTCCCAGAGTTCAATCCCGTGATGCGCGACGCTTCTCCCCGTACCGTTTACCTGAAAGACTACCGCCCCCCCGAATATCGGGTGGGCAGTGTGGAGCTCACCTTCGATCTGGACGCCGAACAGACCCGGGTGTTGTCCCGGCTGCGGCTGCAGAAGAACCGCGCCGCCGGCACCGAGGACAATGCGCCCCTGGTGCTGGAGGGGGAGAACCTGGAACTGGAGGCGGTGCGCCTCAACGGCGAGACGCTGCCGCCCTCGCAATACCGGCTGAGCGCGGACGGCCTTACCATTCCCGGCGCACCCAAGGTCGAGGTGTTCACCCTGGAGATTGAGACCCGCATCCGGCCCAAGGCCAACACCGCCCTGGAGGGGTTATTCGCCTCCGGTCCCATGCTGTGCACCCAGTGCGAGGCGGAGGGTTTCCGCAAGATCACCTATTTCCCCGACCGGCCCGACGTGATGACCCGCTTCACCACGCTGCTGATCGCCGACCGGACGCTCTACCCGGTGCTGCTGTCCAACGGCAACAAGGTGGCGGCCGGCGAACTCCGGAACAACCGGCATTGGGTCAAGTGGGAAGATCCCTTCCCCAAGCCCAGCTATCTGTTCGCCCTGGTGGCCGGCCGCCTGGACCACATCGCCGACCGCCACCTGACGGCGTCCGGCCGCGAGGTGCAGCTGGAGATCTACGTGGAGCTCCACGACATCGACAAGTGCGGCCATGCCATGGCTTCCCTCAAGCACGCCATGGCCTGGGACGAGCGGGTCTACGGCCGAGAGTATGACCTGGACCTCTACATGATCGTGGCGGTCAGCCACTTCAACATGGGCGCCATGGAGAACAAGGGGCTCAACATCTTCAACACCAAGTTCGTGCTGGCGCGGCCCGACACCGCCACCGACGCCGATTACGAGCATGTGGAAGGAGTGATCGGGCACGAGTATTTCCACAACTGGACCGGCAACCGCATCACCTGCCGCGACTGGTTCCAGTTGAGTCTGAAGGAAGGGCTCACGGTATTCCGCGACCAGGAGTTCAGCGCCGACCGCAGTTCGCGGGCGGTGAAGCGCATCGAAGACGTGGGCCTGTTGCGCACCAAGCAGTTCGCCGAGGATGCGGGCCCCCTGGCCCACCCGGTGCGGCCGGATTCCTACATCGAGATCAACAACTTCTACACCCTGACGGTGTACGAGAAAGGTGCCGAGCTGGTGCGCATGATCCACACCCTGCTGGGGCCTGCGGCCTTCCGCAAGGGCAGCGATCTCTACTTCGAGCGCCACGACGGCCAGGCCGTCACCTGCGACGATTTCGTGGCTGCCATGGAAGATGCCTCCGGGATCGATCTGACTCAATTTCGCCGCTGGTACGCCCAGGCCGGCACGCCGGAGCTTTACCTGCACGCCGACTACGATCCCGCCGCCGCCAGCCTGACCCTGCAGGTGCAGCAGAGCTGCCAGCCCACCCCGGGCCAGCCGGTCAAGGAGCCGCTCCACATCCCGCTGCGACTGGGGCTGGTGGGGTCCGACGGGGCCGATTGCCCGCTGGTGATGGAGGGCGAAGCGGCCGGCTCCGCACCGACCACTCGGGTGCTGGACGTGAAGCAGACCCGCCAGAGCTTCCGATTCCTGAATCTGCCCCGGCGCCCGGTGGTGTCGGCCTTGCGCGGATTTTCGGCGCCGGTGCGGCTGCACCTGGAACAGAGCTACGGCGACTTGGGATTCCTGCTGGCCCACGACAGCGACCCCTTCAACCGTTGGGATGCCGGCCAGACCTTCGCCAGCCGCGTCATCCTCGATGCCATCGATCGGCTGCGGGCGGGCGGCGAACTGGGAGAACTGGACCGGCGCCTGGTGGATGCCTACCGCCAGGTCCTGACCGGTCCGGCGGACGACCTGTCGTATCTGGCTCTGCTGATCACCCTGCCGCCGGAAGACTATGTCAGCGCCCAGATGCCGGTGGTCGACCCGGATGCGGTCTACCGCGCCCGGCTCTGGGTCAAGGGGGAGCTGGCGCGCAGCCTGCGCCCGCAGCTGGAAGCGCTGTACCGGGCCAACCACCGGGACGAAGCGGGCCGCTTCGATGCCGAGGCCATCGGCCGGCGCCGCATCAAGAACGTGTGCCTGAGCTACCTGGCGGAACTCGGCGATCCGGTCATCCATGCCCTGTGCAGCGATCAGTTCGAGCAGGCCGGCACCATGACCGACCAGATCGCGGCGCTCGGCTGCATCGTCAACGGCGCCAGCCCCCGCAAGGAGGACTGCCTGGAGCGGTTCTACCGGCAGTGGGAGCGGGAAGTGCTGGTCATCGACAAATGGTTCGCGCTGCAGGCCGGCTGCCATCTGCCCGGTGCCCTGGCCACGGTGAAGCGGTTGCTGCAGCATCCGGCCTACGACATCGGGGTGCCGAACCGGGTGCGTGCGCTGGTGGGCGCCTTCTGCCAGGGCAACGCGGTGCGGTTCCACGAGCCGGACGGTGCCGGCTATGCCTTCCTGGGGGATCAGGTGATCGCCCTCGACGCCATCAATCCCCAGGTGGCGGCCCGCATGTGCGGCCCCTTGACCCAGTGGCGCCGCTACGACGCCGGCCGCCAGCGGCTGATGCAGCAGCAGCTGCAGCGGATCGCCGGCACCGAGGGGATTTCCCGCGACGTGTACGAGGTGGCGGGCAAGAGTCTCGCCTGACGGGCCGCGGGACTCCGGCGAGTCCGGGCAACGCGGGCCCGGCCGGCATCCCGGGCTAAGGCGGCAGCCGGTATCCCCGCTCGTTGAACAGCCGCAGGCAGACGTCGACCACTGCCGGGTCGTAGAGCTCGCCCCGGCCCCGGCGGATTTCGTCGAGGGCCTTCTCGGTCCCTAGCGCGGGCCGGTAGGGACGGTGCGATGCCATCGCCTCCACCACGTCGGCGACGGCCAGTATCCGCGCTTCCAGCAGGATTTCCCGGCCCTGTTTGCCGTGGGGATAGCCGCTGCCGTCCTGGCGCTCGTGGTGCTGGAGGATGATTTGCGCCACCGGCCAGGGGAACTCGATGGGAGCGACGATCTCGTTGCCCACCTCGGCATGGGTCTTGACCAGCGCGAACTCGGTCGCGCTCAAACGGCCCGGCCGGCTCAAGATCTCGGCCGGCAGATAGATCTTGCCGATATCGTGGATCATGGAGCCGAACCGCAGGCCATCGATGGTGTCGGCATCGAGGTCCAGTTCCAGGGCGATGGCGGTGGCAAGCCGGGAAACCCTGACCTGGTGTCCGGCGGTGTAAGGGTCGCGCTTCTCGATGGTCAGGGCGATCGCTTGTATGGTCTGTTCCAGCATGCACCGATAGCGGCTCCGGCTGTTCTCCAGCGATTCGCAGGTAAGCCGCAGCTCGGCGGTGCGTTCCGTCACCATCGTCTCCAAGTGTTGCTGCATCCGGTACAGCTTGAGCTGCGCCCGTACCCTGGCCAGCACCTCGGCAGCCTGGAAGGGTTTGCCGACGAAGTCCACCGCCCCGGCCTCGAATGCCGCCAGCTTGTCTTCGCTCTCGTTCAGGGCGCTGATGAAGATCACCGGGATGCCGGTCGTCGCGGGCTGTGCCTTCATGCGGCGGCAGGTCTCGTAGCCGTCCATGCCGGGCATCCGGATGTCCAGCAATACCAGGTCCGAGGCGCTGGCGGCCATGGCCCGCAGGGCCAGTTCACCGCTCAGGGCCGGCCGGACCTTGTAGCCTTCCTGCTGCAGCATGCTGCCGAGCACCTGCAGGTTGTCGGGATTGTCGTCGACGATGACGATGTTGGCGGGGTCGGTTTCGCTCATGGTGGGGCCGGTGCCTCGATGAGGAGGGAAGCGATGCGGTCGAAGCGGTAGACTCGCGCCAGCTCCGCCAGATGATCGGCCAGCGCGGGGTCGATGTTTCGCACATGCGCGATCGCCGCCTCGGTCGCTTCGACGTCGAGCCGGTCGGCGGCCTGAGCCAGCTCGCGGCGCAGGTGATCCGGCAAGGCCGAGAGATCGGGCGGTGCTGGCCGTTCGGCCGCCGCGTCGGGTATGGCATATTGGAACCGAACCCCCAGCAGCCGTTCCCAGGGCAACCGCACGAATTACCGAGAAGTAGCGAGGACCTGAAGCCGGAAGTCATCATTGAGGCTGGCTCGGTATCGTTTTCGGCGGATGCTGGACTTGGAGCTGTCCAGCTTGAGCACATCCGA
>Ga0233425_10002040_pt1 | contig 41730 bp, 28 predicted proteins | sample Watercolumn_Towu_2_FD_181712 | JGI IMG/M metagenome (GOLD analysis project Ga0233425, IMG submission 181712) | Freshwater microbial communities from Lake Towuti, South Sulawesi, Indonesia - Watercolumn_Towuti2014_140_MG | ecosystem: Environmental > Aquatic > Freshwater > Lake | place...
CTCCCTGGTCAACTGCGCGGGTCATGGTGTTGCGCTAGCCGGCGCCGGGGGAGAGCGCTCCTCAAATGCGCCGCGGCTACCGGCGGTTGTAGTCTGAGAGCGGGCGGACCACGAGATTCTCGCGCGGATGCCGGAGCAGGGCTCGGATGAAGAGGCGCGCCAGTTCGGCATCGTTGACCAGCGGAACGCCGAAGTCTGCGGCCGCGCGCCGGATGTAGTAGCCATCGGTCAGCGCGGTCTCATCCGTGGTGCGGGACGGGACGTTTACGACGCATTCCACCTTGCGACTGACGATCAAATCCACCACCGAAGGACTCTGTTGCCCTGAGAACTTGTGCGCGAACCGAGCTTTGACGCCGTGTTTCTCAAGGAAGGCGTGGGTGCCCGGCGTGGCATAGAGTTCGAAACCGGCGTCGGCCAGGCTGCGAATCTCACTCAGCAGTTTGACCTTCTGGTCTTCGCCGCCGATGGAGAAGAGCATGGTCTTCCTCGGGGGCCGGAACCCGGTCGAAATCGCGGCCTGGAACCAGGCCTCTTCAAGCGAGTCGCCGAGGCACGCGGCCTCGCCGGTCGAGGTCATCTCAACATAGAGCACCGGGTCCGCGCCCTTCAGGCGCGAGAATGAGAACTGCGGGACCTTCACCGCAACGTGGTCGAGGTCCAGGGTCCGGTAGTTGCCGCGCACGTCGGCGCCGAGCATGGCCCGGGCCGCGGTCTCAATGAAGTTGTACCCGGTTGCCTTGGAGACAAACGGGAACGAGCGCGAGGCGCGCAGATTGCACTCAATCACACTGAGTTCATTGCGGCGGGCCAGGAACTGGACATTGAACGGGCCCTGAATCCCCAGCGCGCGGGCAATCGCTTTGGTGATGCCCTTGGCCCGGCGCACGGTTTCGAGATACGTCGTCTGGGGCGGGAGCACGACTGTGGCGTCGCCGGAATGCACGCCTGACAATTCAACGTGCTCAGTGATGGCATAGAGCACGAGTTCTCCGTCCTGGGCCACGCCGTCAATCTCAATCTCTTTGGCGCCCTCGATGAACTTGGAGATGACGACCGGGTTCTCGGCCGAGACTTTCGCTGCCTGATTCAAGAACTGTTCGAGCGAGTGCTCGGTCTTGACGATGTTCATTGCGGACCCGGACAGGACATAGGATGGCCGGACCAGCACCGGGTAGCCGACCCGTTGGGCGAACCGCCGGGCCTCCTCAAACGTGGTCAATTCCTGCCATGCCGGCTGCGCTACCTTGAGCTCGTCGAGCAGCGATGAGAACCGGTGGCGATTCTCGGCCCGGTCAATGCTGTCCGCAGCGGTGCCGAGCAGGCGCACGCCGGCATGAGCCAGGCTTCGGGCAAGGGTATTCGGCAACTGGCCGCCGACCGATACGACGACGCCCAGCGGGCGCTCGAACTCGGTGATGTCGAGGATCCGCTCAAGGGTCAGCTCCTCGAAGTAGAGCCGGTCGGTCATGTCGAAGTCGGTCGAGACCGTCTCGGGGTTACAGTTGATCATGATGGTCCGGTGCCCGAGCTTCGATGCGGTCGTGCACATGCCGACCGAGCACCAGTCGAACTCAACCGAAGAGCCGATGCAGTACGGGCCGCTGCCCAGCACAATCACCGGCCGGCCCTGGTTCTCGGGCGCGACTTCTTCGTGGTCCGCGCCATAGGTCAGGTAGAGGTAGTTCGTCGCGGCCGGGAATTCGCCGGCCAGCGTGTCAATCCGCCGAACACGCGGAATCACGCCTGAGGCGATGCGGTATCTGCGTACTGCGGATTCCGAGCAGGGAGCGGGGAGCAGGGAGCAGGGAGCGGGTATTCCGGATTCCGGCTTGTCGCCTGTGACTTGTGGTTTGCGGCTGGCGCTGAGGTGCCGCGCAAGTGCCTTGTCCGAGAAACCCAGACGCTTCAGGCGTCTGAAGTCGTCGTGACCGAGTTTGTCCAGCACGAGACCTTCGAGTTCAGTCACGGCCTTGACTATCGCGGCCAGCCGGGCGATGAACCAGGGGTCAATCTTCGTTCGCTCGTGCAACTCCGCTGGGTCGGTGCCCTGCGCGAGCAACTGGGCCAGGGCATAGAGTCTTCGGTCAGTGGGATTCGCGACTTCGTCCTCAGGGTCATCAATCCGGGCCCTGGGGTCGGTCAGGCCGTCATAGCCCAGTCCGAGCGAGCGAATCGCCTTCTGCAGTGCTTCCTCGAAGCAGGCGCCGATGGCCATGACTTCGCCAACGCTCTTCATCTCGGTGCCAATCCGGCGCGAGGCGGCCTTGAATTTGTGCAGGTCCCAGCGGGGAATCTTGACCGTGACGTAGTCGAGCGCCGGCTCGAAGAAGCACCCGGTGACGCCGGTAACCGCATTCTTCAGATGCGCCAGCCCCTGACCGAGCGCGAGTTTGGTGGCGACCCAGGCCAGGGGATAGCCGGTCGCTTTGGAAGCTAGGGCGCTGGAACGAGAGAGTCGCGCGTTCACTTCGATAACTCGGTACTCGTTGCCGGCCGGGTGCAGGGCGAACTGCACGTTGCACTCGCCGATGATGCCGAGCTGACGGACGATATGAGTTGAGACCGAGCGCAGGCGGTGATACTCGGCATTGGTCAGGGTCTGGGACGGCGCGACCACGATGCTCTCGCCGGTGTGGATGCCCATCGGGTCGAAGTTCTCCATGTTGCAGACCGTGACCGCGTTGTCAAATCGGTCGCGCACGACTTCGTACTCGACTTCCTTCCAGCCGCCCAAGAATTCCTCAATCAGGACCTGCGGCGACTGGGACAGCGCCTCGATGACGCGCGGCTGCAAGTCCGCGGGGGTTCGGGCAACACCGGAGCCCAGACCGCCCAGGCTGTAGGCGGCGCGGACCATGACCGGGTAGCCGACGTCCTGTGCGACCTTGACTGCCTGTTCCAGGGTCTCGGCGGTTCCGCTCCTGGGCACGTCAACCTTGATTGCGCGCATTCGGTCCGCGAAGCGCTGGCGGTCCTCGGATTCCTCAATCGCCTGAACCGGCGTGCCGAGGACCTCAATCCCGAACCGCTCCAGAATGCCCGAACGCCAGAGCTCGACCCCGACGTTGAGCGCGGTCTGGCCTCCAACGTTGAGCAGGACTGCGTCCGGGTGCTCGCGCTCGATGACCTTCTGAACGAAGTCAGGCTCGACCGGCGCCAGATAGACCTGGTCCGCGAGTCCGGGCGTGGTCTGAATCGTCGCGACATTTGGATTGACCAGCACGGTGCGAATGCCTTCCTGCTTCAGGGCTTTGATGGCCTGGCTGCCCGAGTAGTCGAATTCCCCGGCCTGACCGATGCGCAGTGGGCCGGAGCCGAGAATCAGGACGTTCTTCGGTCTGATCCTATCCACCGATTACACCGATGCCGGGTTAGGCTCGAATCTATCCGCAGATTTCGCAGTTTGAAGTCCGGAATCTGTGACAATCTGTGTAATCTGTGGATGGGTCCAGATCATCACAATTGTCTCACGAAGGCGTCGAACAGGTCGCGGCTGTCGAGTGGGCCGGGCGAGGCCTCGGGATGGAACTGGACTGCGGAAAAGGGCCGGCGCTTGTGCCGGATGCCTTCAACCGAGCCGTCGTTGGCATTGAGAAACCAGACCGACCAGTCCGCGGGCAGAGTTGAAGCGTCAATCGCAAAGCCGTGATTCTGGCTGGTCAGGCGGCAGTGCTCGGTATCGGTCTCAAGACAGGGCTGATTCTGGCCCCTGTGGCCATAGCGGAGTTTGTACGTCCTCGCTCCGGCCGCGAGCGCCATCAGTTGCGCGCCGAGGCAGATGCCGAATATCGGCCGGTTCAGGGCCATCGCCCGGCGGAGGATTTCAATAGTACTGCGGCATTGTTCAGGATTGCCGGGTCCGTTTGAGACCAGAATGCCGCTGAACTGCTCGCCGGTGTAGTCAAAGTCCCAGGGAACCTGGAAGACCTCGATGCCGCGCGCCAGTAACTCGCGCCGGATTGAACGCTTCACCCCGCAATCGACCAGGATGACGCGCTTGCCGCCCGAGCCGAATCGCTCCGGGGTCTGGCCTGCGGTCTCGGCCACGATGTTCACCTTGTTCGGGTCGAAGAAAGGGGCAGGATTCGAGGACTCGAGGACTCCAGGATTCGAGGGTTCAGTCTGCCTGCTGGATTCCTCGATTCCTTGATTCTTTGAATTCCCATCTACTTTCTGACTCCGCCCGGCTTCCTCTCTTCCTCCCTTCCTCTCTTCCTCCCTGGCTCCTTTGCTCTCTATCAGCGGCACAATTCGTCCCAGCATCGTGCCTTTCTCCCGTAGCCTCATGGTCAAATGCCGCGTGTCAATGCCCTCGATGCCGGGAACCTGCTCCGAGGCAAGCCAGTCCTTGAGCGAGCGCGCGGCGCGGGCGTGACTGGCGTCACTGTGAGCGAAGGCCACGACCACGCCCGCGACCTGAATCCGACTGGATTCGAAGCGGTCAAGGTCGTCCTGAGCCGGCACGCCGTAGTTGCCAATCAGGGGGTACGTGAAGACGAGAATCTGCCCGCGATAGGAAGGGTCGGTCAAGCTCTCGACATAGCCGGTCATTCCGGTCGTGAACACGACTTCGCCGGAAGTCTGTCCGCGATGACCGAAACCGCTGCCCGCCAGCCGGGTACCGTCCTCAAGTTCGAGACAACAGTTGGGGCCGCGCTGGGCGGTGTCTTTGCGGCCGGGTTTCTGGCTCATTGCTTTCGTGTCGCGCTGATATTAGAGAACGGGCGCGCGATGTCAACTGCTAAATCAGACACTGCCGAACCAGAACACGTGGCCGAGTGGCTCGACGGTCAAGGGGTGGGTGATTCGCAGTTTCCGCGGACGCACCAATCCATCCTGGAACCCAGCCGCGAAGCCCGGCGTAGGACGGAGCGTCGAGTGAAGCCGGAGCGCAGAATGCAGACGGCTGTGATACCCCAGGCTCCACCGGAGCGTCCGGTGGAGCGTCCACCCCAGCGTGGGGTGGAGCGTCCAGTGGAGAGTGGGGTGGAGGCTGGGGAGGAGCGTCTACCCCAGTGTGGAGTGCAGTGTGCACTGGAGCGTTCGGTGGAGCGTGCGCCCCAGTATCCACTGGAGCGTGCACCGGAGCGTGGGCTGCAGGCTGTACCCCAGCGTCCACCGGAGCGTGTACTGGAGCGTCCTTCCCAGCGTCCACCCCAGGCTCTACCCCAGCACCCCCTTGAAGACACGCATGATTCATAATTGACTGTCATTCAACGTGTTACGAATAAGTAGCTTGATGTCACGGTTGCTTCGTTCTGTTGTGAAACATATCTAATAAGTTATGTCGCGCGAAGTCCCGAGTAATGAGCTCCGACCTCCAATGAAGTCACGATTTCGAACGAGCGTGCTGGCTTGCATGGGGAACCGAGATGCGAATCTTGACATCAGAACATGGACGTATAATATCTATACACTCATGCGGAAGTACGTCGGTTGGCAGATTGCGATAAGTCTTTCTTTTGCCGTGCTTTCGCTGGCGCCGATTCTGGTCATTTCCCACCTCTCGCTGCTCGGCTTCCGCTCGGTGCTGTATCGGTCCATCACGAACAACCTGTCACAGACTACTGTAGACAAGGCCGCGCGTATCAGCCAGTGGTTGCATGAGCGGGCGAACGACGCCCGGGGCATGAGCCAGGTCGAGGCGGTTCGGGACGCGGTCGGCAGCGAGGCCGCGCGCGCGGAGGCAGAGCGCTTCCTGAGAGCCATCAAGCGCACCTATGGCTACTACTCCGAGGTCTGCATTACGAATCTGTCCGGCGAGCGTCTGGTGAGCACCGAGGGCAGGGCGCTGACGGGCAGGGTGTGCCCGGGTTTCGGCTATGCCCTTTCCGGTGACGTAACGATTTCAGACGTGCAGGTCATGCCGCCGGACACCGAACCGGAGATGGTCCTGGCCGCGCCGATACGCAGGGCGCCCGGCTCGGTCGGGCGGCCAAGCGGGGTGCTGATGGCGCGAATTGACCTGCTGCATCTGGACAGCATCGTGTCCGACATCCACATCGGCAAGACTGCGGAGGCCTACCTGGTGAATTCCAGCGGCTATTTCCTGACCGACACGCGGTTCCGGCGCGGGGTCCGGCTGCGCGAGAAGGTGACGTCACAGGGGTTTCAGGACTGCCTGAAGAACCGTCGCGGCGTAGGTATCTACCGCGACTACCGGGATGAGATGGTGCTGGGCAGCTACCTGTATCTGCCGGACCGGAGCTGGTGCCTGCTGGTCGAGCAGGACCGTGACGAGGCGCTCCAGCCGATGCGGGATATCCAGCGGCGGGTGGTCCTGTTCACGTTGCTGGCGATGGTTGTTGTGCTCGGGTTCGTGGTTGCGACCTCGACGCTGATTGTGGACCGAATCCGGCGCGGTGATGCGCAGCTCGAACAGCAGCGAAAGGAATTGACCCGGGCCGAGAAACTGGCTTCGACCGGCCGGATGGCCGCCGGGGTTGCGCATGAAATCAACAACCCGATTAACAGCATTATGAACTGCGCGACCCTGATGCAGGGCAAGATACGAAGAGGCGAGTTCGAGCCGGACTACTTCAACCGGTTCCTGAGCTCCATCGAGAAGGAGTGCCGCCGGACTGCGCGAACGATTCGCGACTTCCTGGATTTCTCCCGGGAGACCGAACCGAGATTCGCGCCGACCGGCATCAATCAGGTGATTGAGGAGACGATGGTGCTGATTGAGCCTGAGGCGGTTCAGCGGCGGGTCGAGGTGCGGCGCGAGATGGGCGAGCGGCTGCCGGAGGTGAGCGCGGACCGGGACCAGTTGAAGCAGGCCATCCGCAACATCGTGCTTAACGCGTATGAGGCAATGCCGGGCGGCGGGCGGCTCGTGATTCGAACATCCCGCCAGGGCGCCTGGGTAGTGGCCGAATTCGCCGACACCGGGGCCGGCATCAGCAGTGAGAATCTGGGCCGGATATTCGACCCGTTCTTCACGACCAAGTCGGGCGGGACCGGACTGGGCTTGTCGGTGGTCTACGGCATCGTTGACCGCCACGGCGGCAAGATTGAGATTGAGAGCGAACCGGGCCGGGGCACGCGCTTCATCATCAAGCTGCCCCGGGCGGGAAAACAGACGACCGGAGACAGGCGGTAGGCGAGGAGGAATGACGCGATGAAGGACGTCCGAGTTCTGGTGATAGAAGACGAACTGACGATGCGCGAGACGGTCGTAACCTACCTTGAGGAGCAGGGATTCCCGGTCAAGTCGGTGATGAGTGGCGAGGACGGGCTGGACATGCTGCGCGACGGCGGGTACGACATTGCGGTGGTGGACCTGAAGCTGCCCGGCATTGACGGTATTGAGGTGCTGCACCGGGCGCATCAGGCGAATCCCGGGCTGCCGGTCATCATCATGACCGCCTACGCGACGATTGAGAACGCGGTCCGGGCAATCAAGGAAGGGGCCTATGACTATCTGGTGAAGCCGTTCAACCTTGAAGAGCTCGGGTTCATTATCCAGCGGATTGTCGAGCACCGCAAGCTGGTCGCCGAGAACGTCAAGCTGAAGGAGCAGTTGAAGAAACGCTACAGCACCCGGAATATCATCGGCACCAGCTACGGGATGAAGCGCATCTTCGAGCGGATTGAGAGCGTGGCGGATTCGACCGCGACCGTGCTCATCCAGGGCGATTCCGGCACCGGAAAGGAACTGATTGCGCGCGCGATTCACTTCTCCGGGACGCGGCGGGACCGGCCGTTCATCACCGTGAACTGCGGCGCGATTCCGGACACGCTGATTGAGAGCGAGTTGTTCGGGTATGAGAAGGGCGCGTTCACCGGCGCGAACAAGACGAAAATCGGCCGGTTCGAACTGGCCGGGGACGGTACGCTGTTCCTGGACGAAATCGGGGAGATGAACCTTGAGGCGCAGGTGGACATGCTGCGCGTGCTGCAGGAGCGGGAGTTCCGCCGGGTGGGCGGAACGAGCCTGATTAAGATGGACGCCCGGATTATCGCGTCAACCAACAAGAACCTGGAGGACGAGGTCAAAGCCGGCAAGTTCCGGGAAGACCTGTACTACCGGCTGAACGTGGTGCCGTTTCACGTGCCGGCGCTGCGCGAGCGGCGGGAGGATATTCCGTTCCTGGCGCGGCACTTTGTGGATAAGCACAAGCACGAGAGCAAGCGGGAAATCACCGGGCTTGCCAGCGCGGCGATGGACCTGTTACTGCGTTATGACTGGCCGGGCAACGTTCGGGAGCTGGAGAACGCGATTGAGCGCGCGGTCGTGCTTGGAACCGGCGAGCAGATTGTCCCGGCTGACCTGCCCGAGGGGCTGCTGCGAGCTGAAGCCGGCGGCAAGCGAACCATCGGCGCGAACCTGTCGCTGCAGGAAGTCGAGCGGATGCACATCCTGGCCGTGCTCGAGGCAGTGAAGTGGAATCTCTCCGAGGCGGCCCGGGTGCTGGGCATCACGCGAACGACCATGTACCACAAGGTGGAGCGACTCGGCCTGCGGGCCAAAGGCGAGGCGAAGCCGAGGGCTGGGTTGTAGCCGGGAGTTCGAAGTCAGAAGTTAGAGTTCTGAATAGCGAATTCAGAATTCAGTATTCTGCCCTCAGTATTCTCCCTTCGATTTGGCGACTCGTTTCTGATTACGGAAACAGTCCCCGGTCCTTGTAGGTCTTTTCCAGGCGGCGGAGCGCGACGACATAGGCCGCGGTGCGCCAGTCGGTCCGGAACTCCTTCGCTGTATCACGGACCCGGTTGTAGGCGTTAATCATGATGCGGTGCAGTTTGCGGTCAACTTCGTCAATGTCCCACGCCTCGCTGCGCTTGTTCTGGAGCCACTCAAAATAGCTGACCACCACGCCGCCGGAATTGCACAGGATGTCGGGGAGAACCGCGATGTTCTTCTTCTGCAGCGCCAGGTCGCCCTCGGGTGTGGTCGGGCCGTTGGCGCCTTCGGCCACGAGTTTGACTCTCAGTTTCTGCGCGGCACGCGCGGTGATGACGTTCTCAAGCGCCGCGGGAATGAAGATATCTGCCTTTGTCGTCAGAAACTGGTCGTGGGTGAGTTTCCTGGTTCCGGGGAAGCCGGCAACGCCGCCTTTCTCCTGCACGTGCGCCGCCAGCTCGTCCGGGTCAATGCCTTTCGGATTCGCGACTGCCCCGGTGTGGTCTTCGACCGCAAGCAGGGTGGAACCGTGCGGCTTCATCAGCCGCGCCGACCAGGAACCGACGTTGCCGAAACCCTGGACGATGTAGGTGGCATTGTACAGGTCGAAGTTGCGGTCATTCGCCCACTGCTCGATGTTGTAGACGACTCCTTGCCCGGTTGCCTTGTTTCGGCCCAGGCTGCCGCCAGAGGAAATCGGTTTGCCGGTGACGACGTGGATATTGCGGTTCCGTTCGTGGGGCGGCATGGTTGAAAGATACGTGTCGAGAATCCAGGCCATTATCTGCTGATTGGTGTTGACGTCGGGAGCGGGAATGTCATACTCGGGTCCGATGTTGTTGCCCAGGGCATAGGTAAAACGGCGCGTGATGCGTTCAAGCTCGCGCCTTGAGTACTTCCGGGGGTCCATCTGGATGCCGCCTTTTGCTCCGCCGAACGGAATATCGGCAATCGCGGATTTCCATGACATCCAACTGGCCAGGGCGCGCACTTCGTCAATGTTCACCGCCGGGTGAAACCTCAGGCCGCCTTTGTACGGGCCGAGCACACCGTTGTGCTGAACCCGGTATCCGGCAAAGACCTCGGTCCGGCCGTCATCCATCTTCACCGGAAAATGGACGACTATCTCATTCTCGGTAACCGACAGTATCTTCCGAACCGTCGGGTCGAGCTTCATCAGGTCCGCAGCCTTGGCGAACTGCTGCTGGACCACGGCATACAATCCCGCAGCCGGTTCCGGCGTCGAGCCGGTGGTCGTATCGCTTCTCTTCTTCAAGTTCCATCCTCCATTCGAAGGTTCGTATCCAGATTTGACACATAATCAGACACGCCTTTGACCAGCCAAGATGCAGTACATGTGCTAGACACCGGCGTTAGAAGAAGGGGTCTGGGTTCGGGGGGCAGGGGTTGGTGAAGACCCCGAATTCCGAACCCCGGACCCCAAAACCCCGAAACCGAGGCCTTGGGAGAGCTGCGCCTTCGTTCGACTTGTCCAGCGATACTACAAATCAGGCAAGAGGTGTAACGGTTCTGAACAGCACCTCACAACAGAGTTTGTCCAGTTTCGTTACAGTCACGAGTGGGCGCACTTTCGGGTCGAAACCATCGCTGTAACAGGTTGAAAATCCGCGCGTTGGGGCGTTGGTTTCTGAGCGGGCTGGCATACTTGGTGCATCATAGATGGCAAATGAATTGCCCATTCTTTGAAGAGAAGTACTTCAGGTACTGTAAGGCGATGGCGAAGCGTATCATGGTGCCGAGCCGGGACGAGAAGGAAGAGTTCTGCTGCGAGCACTACCGCGAATGCCCCTACTATCAGGAAAACCAGGGCAAAGAAGGGGCGTGTCGTGTCTTGGACAGCGCATCAACGACGGAGGGAAGCAATGAAGAAGCGAAACACTAACGGCGCAGGCAACCTGATTGCGGTTCTGCAGGAAATCCAGGACCGGGATCACTATCTGTCAGAGCCGGCGCTGCGGGATGTCTCGAACAAGCTCGGGATTCCGTTTATTGACGTCTATAGCGTGGCGACGTTCTTTCGGGCCTTCAGCCTGAAGCCGCGCGGCAAGCATGTGTGCACAGTCTGTGTCGGAACCGCCTGCCATGTTCGGGGCGCGCAGAGCATTCTCGACAAACTCGGCGACGCGCTGGGCGTGACGCCGGGCGAGACCACCTCGGACGGCAACTACACGCTGGAGACCGTCAACTGCCTGGGCTGCTGCGCAATCGGGCCGATTGTCGTGAAAGACGGCAAGTATTTCGGCGAGATGTCCCAGTCCAAGGTTGACATCATTCTGAACGGCGAGCGGCCGGCGAAGATTGAGAAGATAGCGTGAATGGAATAGTGGTCAAGTGGTCAAGTGACCCAGTGGTCGAGTGAAAGGCACAAGGTGGAACAAAGAATCAAGACTGTCAAACAGCTCTCCGCGCTGAGCAAGAAGCTGGCAGCGCAGCGAAAGCAGACGCGGCAGATGGTGATTGTCTCGTCCGGCACCTGCGGTCAGGCGCGCGGCTCCGAAGACTTCATCGCCGCGCTGCACAAGGCGCTGAAGCGCCACAAGCTCGCGGGAAAGGTCGGGGTCCGGGTAACCGGCTGTATCGGTTTCTGCGAGACCGAGCCGAACCTCGTGCTGCAGCCGAAGGGGATATTCTACCAGAAGCTGAAGCCGGAGGACGCCGAGGAAATCGTCCGCGAGACGTTGCTCCGCGGCAAGGTGATTGACCGGCTGCTCTACACTGATCCGAAGAGCGGCAAGCGCTGGGCGCGGATGGAAGACATTCCGTTCTATGCGAAGCAGCTCCGATTAGTCTCAGGCAGCAATCCGGAAGTGGACCCGACCAGCATTACCGACTACATCGCCCGCGGCGGCTACGGCGCATTCGCGAAGGCGCTGGCCGGCATGAAGCCGGAGAAGGTGATTGACGAGGTCAAGAAGTCGGGTCTCCGGGGTCGGGGCGGCGCAGGATTTCCTACCGGGCTGAAGTGGGAGACGTGCCGGAAAGCACAAGCCAAAGCCACAAGCGCAAGCCCGGCCGAAAAGTACATCATCTGCAATGCCGACGAAGGCGACCCGGGCGCATACATGGACCGGAGTCTGCTGGAAGGCAACCCGCACGCCATCATCGAAGGCATGACCATCGGGGCCTACGCCATCGGCGCGAACCTGGGTTACATCTACGTGCGCAGCGAGTACCCGCTGGCGGTGAAGAACATCGGCATCGCGCTGAAGCAGGCGCGGCAGATGGGTCTGCTGGGCAAGAACATCATGGGCTCCGGGTTCAGCTTCGATATCGAGATTGCCCGCGGCGCTGGGGCCTTTGTCTGCGGTGAAGAGACCGCGTTGATGGCCTCAATCGAAGGCAAACCGGGCATTCCGCGCCAGCGCCCGCCGTTCCCGGCGGAGAAGGGCCTGTTCGGCAAGCCGACCAACATCAACAACGTCGAGACCTGGGCCACCGTGCCGGTCATCGTGAAGATGGGCGGGGCGAAGTTCGCCGACATCGGGACCAGGACCAGCAAGGGTACCAAGATATTTTCGCTGGTCGGCAAAGTCCGGAACACCGGGCTGGTCGAGGTGCCGATGGGCATGACGTTGAAGGAAATCGTCGAGGACATCGGCGGCGGGGTGGCCGGCGGCCAGGCCGTGAAAGCGGTCCAGATTGGCGGTCCTTCAGGCGGGCTGATTCCAAAGAAGCTGCTGAACCTGCCGGTGGACTACGAAAGCCTGTCCCAGGCCGGCGCGATGATGGGCTCGGGCGGCATGATTGTCACCGACGAAGGCACGTGCATGGTGGACGTGGCGAAGTACTTCATGAACTTCCTGCGCGATGAGTCGTGCGGGAAGTGCACGTCCTGCCGCGAAGGCACGCTGCGGCTATGGGAGATCCTGGACCGCATCGTCCAGGGCAAGGGCACGAAGGAAGACCTGCCGCTGCTTGAGGAGCTGGCCGCGGTGGTCAAGGACGCCTCGATGTGCGGCCTGGGCCAGACTGCGGCGAACCCGGTGCTGAGCACGCTGCGCTACTTCCGGGATGAGTACCTTGCGCACATCGAGGATAAGCGGTGCCCGGCAAAGGTCTGCAAAGAGCTGGTCAACTACTACATTGACCCGGCGAAGTGCCAGGGCTGCAACCTGTGCGCCAAGAACTGTTCGGTGAACGCGATTGCCGGCAAGCCCAAGACGGTCTATGTGATTGACCAGGCCAAGTGCACGAAATGCGGCGTCTGCCTGAGCGTCTGCCCCCAGAAATGGGCGGCGGTCGTGAAGCTGTCAGGCGAACCGGTGCCGAAATCGGTTAAGCCCGGCACGCCGGTCAGGAGGAGCGAGCGATGAAGAAGTTCCAGCTCAATGGAGTCGAGGTCCAGGTTGAAGACGGGACCACGGTTCTTGAAGCCTGCAAGTTCTACGGCATCGAAATCCCGACGCTGTGCGACTATGAAGGCCTGGCGCCGTACGGCGGGTGCCGGATGTGTCTGGTTGAGGTCGGCGAGAAGGGCAAGACCAGGCTGGTGAGTTCCTGCACCTACCAGGTTCTGGACGGGCTGAAGGTCTGGACCAACACGAAACGCGCGGTCAAGGCCCGAAACGTGATGCTCGAACTGATGATTGCGATGTGCCCGAGTTCCAAGACCCTGCAGGACCTGGCCTCAAAGTGGGGCGTGACCAAAGTCCGCTTCGCGCCGCAGAACCTGGACTGTGTGCTATGCGGCCGGTGCGTCCGGATGTGCAAGGAAGAGATGCAGTCCGGGGCAATCGGGTTCGTCGAACGGGGCTACAAGAAGCGCATCACGACGCCCTTCGACAAGAAATCGGACGTCTGCCGGACGTGCGGCGGGTGCATTTATGTGTGCCCGGCCTGCCAATCCCGGTGCCAGGGACCCCAGGAGAAGTCGGTGCTCTGCAATGCCTGCCTGGCCTGCGAGCCGCCGTGCCTGGATGTCTTCGATGAGATGAAGTGCTATATGGACCCCTGTGTCTGGTGCGAGAAACCCCGCGCCGACCAGGCCAAGACCAGTAAGAAGAAAGCTGTCTAGGAGGAGATCGAATATGTCATATACCCGGCTTAATGCCTCAGCCGCGACGTTGACCAAGAACCGGACCGACGAATCGCGGAGCCCGTTTTCGGGCATGTGCGTCACCTGCGTTGACGGGTGCATCGGAATGTGCGAAATCGGCAAAAGCGCGATTCGCGGGTCCGAGACCATCTATCCCCAGCCGTTCGGAATTATTACCGCGGCCGCCGAGAAGGACTACCCGGTAGACCTGTCGCACTTTTCAATCATCACCGGCGTGGTCGGCGCCGAGGGTATCGCCGCGGACTCGGACAAGGCGATATTCCCGAACGTGAGGGTCGACCAGAAGTACGGCGTCAAGAAGGACCTCAAGGTCAAGCTACCGTTCATTGTGCCCGGCCTGGGCTCGACCAACGTGGCGAAGAACAACTGGGAAGGCCTGGCGGCGGGCTGCGCCATCTCAGGGATTCCGCTCACCATCGGCGAGAACGTCTGCGGGATGGACGTCGAATCCGAAATCAAGAACGGCAAGGTCGTGAATTCGCCGGAAATGGCCTGGCGTATCAGGAGCTACACCGACTGGCAGCAGGATGGCTACGGCAGCATCGTGCTGCAGGCCAATGTCGAGGATACCCGGCTCGGAGTCCAGGAGTATGCCATTCGGAAGCTCGGGGTCGAAGTCGTCGAGTTGAAATGGGGGCAGGGCGCCAAGAACATCGGCGGCGAAGTGAAGATCAAGGACCTCAAAAAGGCCCAGCTCCTGTACAGCCGCGGCTACGTCGTGCTGCCCAACCCGACTGACCCGGACGTCATCAAGGCGTTCGAGCACGGCGCGTTCAAGGAGTTCGAACGCCACTCGCGCATCGGCATGGTTACCGAAGAAGGCTTCATGGAGCGGGTTGACCAGCTCCGCAAGGCCGGTGCGAAGTACATCAGCCTGAAGACCGGCGCATACCGGCCGCTCGACCTGGCCCGGGCGCTGAAGTTCGCCTCAAAGTCCAAGATGGACCTGCTGACGGTTGACGCGGCAGGCGGCGGCACCGGGATGAGTCCGTGGCGGATGATGAACGAGTGGGGCATTCCGCAGGTGGAACTGCACTCGCTGCTCTACAACTACTGCGTTCAGCTCGACAAGCAGGGCGAGTACGTGCCGGATATCGCAATCGCCGGCGGGTTCACGTTCGAAGACCAGGTGTTCAAGGGTCTCTCGATGGGCGCGCCGTATTTCAAGCTCATCGGCATGGCCCGGGCCCCGCTCTGCGCGGCAATGGTCGGCAAGACCATCGGGCGCAAGATTCAGGAAGGCGACATCCCGGTCTACATCGAGCGGTTCGGTAACGACCTCGACGAAATCTTCATCACCGCGGCATCGCTCAAGAAGGAACTCGGCGCGAAGAAGTTCAAGGAACTGCCGTCCGGCGCGCTGGGTGTCTACACCTACATGGAGCGGATGTCCCAGGGCCTGCGCCAGCTTATGTGCGGCGCCCGCAAGTTCTCGCTCGACCACCTGACCCGCAACGACCTCTGCGCGCTGACTAAGCAGGCCGCCGAGATTTCCGGCATCCCCTACGTGATGGATGCCGATAGGGACGAGGCCTACAAGCTGTTGAAGGCGAAGTAGCGACAGTGAAGTTCAAAGGCCAAAGTCCAGAGTTCAAGTCAAGGCCGAAGGTCCAAGGCCAGAAGGGGTGTTCTGCAACCACGCAATCCTCATCGGGTTTTGGACTTTGGGCTTCTGACATTGCTTTGGACTTTGGCCTTTGGACTTGTGCGGCAGCAGCTTTTCACTCCGCAATCTGCATTCCGCATTCCGCATTCTGCGGTGACTGACCGTTGCCACGCCGCGCTTATGATTGACCACGCGCTGGCGCTTGTGAGCTGGGAGAGCGAGCGGAGCGTGGACGAACTGAAGCAGGCCCTGCGCGAGGGCGAGAACTGCGCGCACAGCAGTTTCCGCTTCGCCCTGGCCCGGGTCGTGGCGCAGGAAGTGGGCCGACTGGTTCGGGAAGTCTATGTCTACGGCAGCCCGCTCGAGAACCGGGCGCGCATGAACTCGGATATTGACCTGCTCGTGGTTGTAAGCGGCGCGCGTCGGTTCGCAGCGCGCTGTCTCGACGAACTCGACCGCGGCCTGGTTGACGAATACAAGGCGCTTATCGCGCCGCTGGGCGACAGCATGAACCGCCTGCTCGACTACCATTTCGTCACGCGGTCGGATATCCGGCAGCGGCGGGGTTATGCGGCGATTCTCAACGACCCGTACGCCCTGCGACCGGAGAGAATCTATGGACCGGCGGTCAACGCTGCGTGAGGGCCTTGACTGGGTTTTGATTTTCGTCCGGATATCGGACCTGTGTCTTGGCGCCTTGGCGGTGAGGATAGAGAAGCGATAGTCGGAGAGCAGAAGCATAGCAGCAAGGGCTTCTGATTTTCCTCCTCGGGGCTCCCCTGGTCGAGCAGGGGAGCCCAATTCTTTCTGAGAAGTCAGAAGGCAGAATGTAGAAGTCAGGAGTCAGAACCGAGAGTTCGCCCCGACCCCAGAGTCCACCGGAGAGTGGGGGGGAGAGCGGGGTGGAGCATCCCCCGGAGCATCCCCCCCATAGCCCCCCGGAGAGCCCCCTGGAGAGCGCCCCCCTGAGTCCCCGGGAGAGTCCGGGGGATAGTCCCTGGGATAGCCCCCCACTGAGTCCGGGGCATAGTCCCGGGGAGAGTCCCCGGGATAGTGGGGGGATGAGTCCAGGGGAGTGCCCAGGGGAGAGAGGGGGGCAGCACCCAGGGGAGCGCACCCCCAAAACGAGGGGTTCAGGGATAAGGGGTTCAGGGGTCGGTGGTTACGACGAAAAACGGCCTGAAATCGAGTGTTCTTATAAGTACACTTGTCGGCAGACTACACCGGGTTTTTCGCTCCAGAACAGGACAGGTCATCCTCTTCGTTCCCATTCGGCTGCAGCTATGCTGATTCCGTACTACATCAGGCTTCTGCTGAATCTGTGGAATCGGTGCAATCGGTGGATTCGTCGTCCCGGAAACTGAAGCGCCCCTTGCGGGGCGCTTCGGGTAGATACGAGTCGGGCTGCTAGACCAATCCCTGGTCGAGCATCGCGTCGGCGACCTTCTTGAAGCCGGCAATGTTGGCACCGTTGACGTAGTTGACGTACTTGCCTTCTTTGCCGTATTCCACGCACTGTGAGTGGATTGCCTTCATGATGTTGTGCAGTCGCTCGTCGACTTCCTTGCGGGTCCAGGAGAGGCGCAGGCTGTTCTGCGACATTTCGAGACCCGACGTGGCCACGCCGCCGGCGTTGGCGGCTTTGCCCAGACCGTAGAGAATCCTCGCGGCCTGGTAGACCTCGATGGCTTCCGGCGTGCTCGGCATGTTGGCGCCTTCGCTGACCAGGAAGCAACCGTTCTTCATCAGGGCCTTGGCGTCGGCCTCGTTGATTTCGTTCTGGGTCGCAGACGGGAACGCGCAGTCGCACTTGATGCCCCAGGGGCGCTTGCCCTCAATGTACTTGGCCTTCTTGTAGGTCTTGACGTACTCGGAAATCCGGGCGCGCTTGACGTTCTTCAGGTCGAGCACAAAGGCGAGCTTCTCGCGGTCAATGCCGTCCGGGTCATGGATGGTGCCGCCGGAGTCGGACAGGGTGATGGGCTTGGCACCCATGTCGAGCAGCTTTTCAGTGCAGTACTGCGCTACGTTGCCGGAACCGGAAACGGTGCAGACCTTACCTTCAAGGCTGTCGCCGCGGTACTTGACCATTTCGTCCGCGAAATAGACCTGGCCATAGCCGGTCGCTTCCGGGCGAATCAGCGAGCCGCCCCACTTGATGCCCTTGCCGGTGAGCACACCGGTGAACTCGTTGCGCAGCCGCTTGTACTGGCCGAACAGGAAACCGATTTCCCGGCCGCCCACGCCGATGTCGCCGGCCGGGACGTCGGTGTCCGGACCGATGTGCCGGAACAGCTCGGTCATGAAGGACTGGCAGAAGCGCATGACTTCGTTGTCGGACTTGCCCTTGGGGTCAAAGTCCGAACCGCCCTTGCCGCCGCCCATGGGCAGCGTGGTGAGCGCGTTCTTGTAGACCTGCTCGAACGCGAGGAACTTGAGCATGCCCAGATAGACGGTCGGGTGGAAGCGCAGGCCGCCCTTGTACGGGCCGATGGCGCTGCTCATCTCAACCCGGAAGCCGCGGTTGACCTGGACTTCGCCCTTGTCGTCCTGCCAGGGCACGCGGAACATGATGACGCGCTCGGGTTCGACCATGCGGTCGAGGATCTTTGCCTTCTTGTATTTCGGGTTCTTGTCCACAAAGGGCAGAACCGAGGCAACTACTTCGTGTACTGCCTGGTGGAATTCCGGTTCACCAGGGTTTCGCGCCTTCACCTTCTCCATGAAGGCAGCAAGGGCATCAGCCATTCATTCCTCCTCGTTTGTTATGCCAACGTCGGCTAGTATGTTGTGAAGCGAAAGAACCTTGACGCCCGGTTCGGCGTCAGGATGAGTTGTTTACTGGGTCGAGCCAGCACCACTCGCAGGAGAATTATAGAAGGCAGGCCGGAATTGTCAATACATTATACGAATCCGGCCCGGAATCGTCCATTTGCTGGACAGCCATAGCATTGCCGCGTCGTTCCGGGATCGTGCCTGAGCGCGATTTCGGCTTTGGAGTGCGGCAGCGAGCTGCCGCCTCAGGAGCCGGAAGCTTGCTTCCGGCAACGAAGGCGCAAGCAGGCTTGCGCACTCCGCTGCGGTGTCAGGCTCAGGTCGGCTCGGTCTCGGTTCCGATCTGCGACGCGGCAAGGGCAATCGCGGCAAGAACCACGATGCCGCCGACGAGTTCGAGCGGCGCCGGCCGCTCGTGCAGGACGAGCCACGCCAGGATGCTGGCGCCAATCGGCTCGCCGAGAATGACAGTGCCGATGACCGGCGCGCTGACGTGCTTGAGCGCCCAGTTGAACGCGCTGTGACCGAGGACCTGCGGGAAGAGGGCGAGCAGGAGGAAGTAGAGACAGGTCCGGCCCGGATAGCCGAGCAAAGGCCGGCCGAAGAGCAGCGCGCCGAGCACAAGCAGGGCCGCGGCAGTGGTGTAGGTGACGTAGGTGTAGCTGAGAATCGAGAGGCGGCGGCGGACGCCCCGGCCGCAGAGCAGATAGCCGGAGGCCATGAGCGCTCCGGCCAGGGCGAGCAGGTTGCCCAGCAGGACGTCGCGATTGGCGGCGAAGCTCCGCAAGTCCCGGCTGCTGATGATGACCACCCCGGCGATGCCCAGGGCGATGGCGAGGACCATCCGGCGCGAGATGCGCTCGTGAAGCAGGAGCGGCGACGCGATGCCGAGGAAGACGGGGTTCATGGTGACGAGCACCACGGAACTGGTGACCGACGTATGACTGAGCGACTCAATCCAGAACGCGAAGTGAAGGCAGAGGAAGGCGCCGCTGGCGATCGAAAGCAGGAGCGCGCGCTGCGTCAGTTCAGGGCGGCGGCGGGCGAAGGAGAACCAGAAGAACGGCGCCAGGAGCAGGGAGGCGAGGCTCAGGCGGTAGGCGGCGGTGACGAGCGAAGGCGCGGCGGCAAGCCGGATAAGCGGGGCCGCAACCGAAACCGCCGCCAGCCCGACGGCGAAGGCGGTGACGACCTGCGCGCGACGGGAGAACCTCATCTGGAAGCACACAGGGGAGCGGCTGCTCCCCTGTGCACGGACTTCAACGTCGGACTGCGCTAGCGGGCAATGATGGCTTTGGCGGTCTGGCGCAGGCCGTTGCCCTCAAGCCGCAGGAAGTAGATGCCGTTCTGGAGCGAGTTGCCGCTCCAGACCAACTCGCGACTGCGGCCGCCGAGAGAGCCTTCCCACACGCGGTTGACCAGTCGACCGTTGCGGTCATACAGGTTGAGCGCAACCCGCCCGTTCGTGGGCGCACCGAAGCTGATGCGGGCCGTGCCGGTGATCGGGTTCGGGGTGATCTTGAGCATGGAGGGCACCGGGCCGGGCGTGCCGCTGCCGCCGATACTGACCGTGGCATCGAACCACTGTTCGAGCGAGTCGAGCTTGACGCCCAGGTTCGCACGGCTGGTGCCGGCAATCATGGTGAAGGCCACGCGCTTGAACTCGCCGACCGAGATATCGAACGGGCCGGCTGCGACAAGCACCGACCAGTCGTACTCGCGGTCACAGGAATCCTGGTGCAGGGTGCCATTCAGCCAGCGGTACTTCTGGTACTCGGTGACGCAGGAGTCGGTCGGGTAGACGTAGCGCTCATGGTCCACCACCGTGAGGTTGCTCACCGCGCCAGCGGGCTCCAGCACGGCGAGGCCGACGCACGGGTTCTCGGTTGCCGACTGGCGCATGAATGCCAGACGGCGTGACGGGTCGGTGTAGGACTTGTTTGTGTTGGCGGTGACCATGTCGAAGTCGGCCCAGAGCCCGGAGTAGAAGCCGTTGAGCGGGTTGGAGCCGTTGTTCCAGTAGTCGTAGATGAAGATGGCGCCATTGCCGTAGGGAACCGGCAGGGCAATAGAATGGAGCCGCACGGTGAGGCCCTTGGGCGAAGGGTGACGCGAGTCGTTCATTATCGCCGTGTATTCCTGGCCGCCGTACCAGTTATCGCGGTGCAGGGACTCGACGATGGCGAAGTCCTTGTGCAGGTTCGGGGCCGGGTTGCCGAAGAAACGGTCAGCGATGTAGCTCGAGTCGTTGCCGCAGAGCATGCCGCAGTAATACAGGTAGGACGCGACGGTCTTGGGGAAGCGGAACCCGGAGCCGACCGAATCCGGTGCGGTGTAGCCGATGGCGCCGTGCGCTGTCACCGTGACCTTGCAGTTGCCGGTGTCATGGTCAGCATAGACGGGTCCGAAGGGTTGGGGCAGTTCACCGGAGCCGGCTGCAAAGACCAGCACCGGAACTACCAGCAGTACGGACAAGAAACGCATTGAACCTCCCTGGTTCGAGGCTTGCAGGCTGTTGTGACTACCTGCGAAATCTGTCGGTCCCCGGTGCATCTTCCGCATTCGACCGGCGGACTTTGACATACACCTAAGATATAGCGGAAATTCGGAGATAGTCAAGTAGAACAGAGCAGAGAGCAAACAGCAAAGAGCAGAAAGCAAAGAGAAGGAAGTCAAAGGTCAAAAGTCAAATGTCAAAACTGACCGGCGTAGTCAGGGCAGAGTGCAGGGAGCAGAGAGCAAACAGCAAAGAGCTAACAGCAGAGAGCGAGGAGAACGGCAGGGAGTGAGGGAGCAAGGGAGTGAGGAAGCGAGCCGGGAGGTACCTGAGGTCGTCAACCGGGAGAGGGCGAGGGGCTGACCGGCAAGGAACGTCACACGTGACACGTTCACGGTGGCACCGGCAGCTATTGACTGGGCCGGTGGGAGGGGTAGAATTTCTCATCGCAAAAGGGGCGCCTTGACGGCGCCTGTAATCGTAATGGAGGATACTTGAAGAGAACGTGCTTTTTGCTCATCCTGCCGGTGCTGCTGATTGCCGGCAGTGTTGAGATTCCGCTGGACTACTCGGTCCGGGACCTTGTGTTTGAGAAGAGCCAGGGCTACGATGTTGTTTCCTTCGTTGGTCGGCCCCACACATCGGAACAGGGCAAGCCGATGCTGCCTCTGGATGTTGTCCAGGTCTTGATACCGCCGGATGCCGAAGTGACCGGCGTTGACGTGATTGCCCGAGACGAAAAGGAACTGCCGGGCAGCTACCGCATTCTGCCGGCCCAGAAGCCGGTCGCCCTCAAGCCGGGGCCGATGCCGCAGTTCGTCGAGCCCGACGCCGCGACCTATTCATCATCTGCTGCCTACCCGGCTCAGACTGCAAACGCATCCCGTTCCGGCAACCTGGGCGGATACCGACTGGCTGGAGTATCGGTCGCTCCGCTGAGCTATGTGCCGAACACCGGGAAGCTGAGTCTGGCCCGGCATCTGGTCGTCAGAGTGAACTACCAGGAGGGCATCCACACGGTCTTGTCAGTCACCGAGCGCCAGCGCGCAATGCTCGGCGCTGAGGCGGCGCGCCTGGTTAGAAACCCGGACCGGGTCTCGATGTGGCAGCCGAACCTTGCGTTGCTGGACGGCGATGAAGTGGACATGATTGTCATCACGAGCCGAAGCCTGGCTGCGAGTTTCCAGCCGTTCGCGGACTGGAAGACGAAGAAGGGGTACAAGGCGCTGATTCTGGGTACGGACTCAGTCTATGCCCGCTATCCAGGCACGGATAACCAGACGAGAATCCGCAACTGCGTGATTGACTACTGGCAGAATCACGGGCTGAAGTACGTGATTCTGGGCGGCGATGCCGCTATCATCCCGGACCGGAAGTGCCACCTGACCGTCGAGGGCACGACCGAGGACATCCCGGCCGACATGTACTACGCCGACCTTCAGTACTCATGGGATTCGGACCACAACGGCGACTACGGCGAGATGACCGACTCAGTGGACCTGTATCACGACGTCTACGTCGGGCGGGTGCCGGCCGACAATGCGACCGATGTCGCCACCTTCATCCGCAAGGACACGATGTTCGAGAAGCACCCGGATACCCTGTATCTCAAGTCTCTGCTCCTGCCGTCCGAGATGCTGTTCGATCCGTATCACGGCAAGGTCGCTAACAACATCATCGCGAGTACGATGCCGACCGGCTGGAGGATTGCGAAGCTTGAGGACCCTTCGTCAAGTGCGACGCCGGATTCGCTCCAGCGCGGGTTCGAGTTCTGCCATTTCTGCTGCCACGGTAACTACAGCCTGTTCGGCAGCATGCTCGACATCAGCCAGGTCCCGGACATCACATGCGCGAACAAGACCTCAATCGTCAATGCCATCAGTTGCCTGACCGGCGAATTCGACGACCAGGAGTGTATTGCCGAAGAGATGGTGAATTTCTCGGGCGGGGCGAGCGTGGCGGTACTATGCAACAGCCGGTATGGCTACGGCTATCCGCCCGCGCTCGGTCCGTCCGAGCTGATCGACATCGAGTTCTTCCGGCTGATGATCAACAAGGGCTGCTACGAACTCGGGGCGATGAACGCGCTCTCCAAGGATTACTACCGCGGCCTGACCATGAACCAGGAAGTCTGGCGCTGGTGCAGCTATGAGCTTACCCTGTTCGGCGACCCGTCGCTCGGGGTCTGGACCGAGCGGCCGGCCGTGATGGGCGTGTCCTACGCGAGTTCGGTGCCGGCCGCGCCGCAGACGATGCGCGTGAGCGTCACGAAGTCCGGCCAGCCGCTGGCCGAGGCCCAGGTTTGCCTGATGATGGGCTCGACCGTTTACGCGGTAGGGCGGACCAATACACTGGGCTGGGTTGACCTGTTCATCAGCCCGACTTCAACCGGCAGTATGAGCGTTACCGTGACCGCGCGCAACTGCCGGCCGTTTGAAGGAACCTGCAACGTGGTCTCGGGTTCGGCGCAGCCGGCGGTGACCCTCCAGTCGCTGAGCGTAGTTGACGGCGGCAATGCGCGGCTCGACCCGGGCGAGAGTGCGCAGCTACTCGTGGCGCTGAAGAACTCCGGGACCGCGAATGCGACCGGGTTGGACGGCGTACTGCGTACGACCAGCAGTTATGTGACAGTCGCCGATTCACTGGACAGCTACGGCACGCTGGCGGCCGGGGATACGAGCGCCGGTTCCGGCTATACGGTCTCGGTGGCTCCGAACACGCCGCTCGGGACCGAAGTCGAGTTCTATGTTCACGCGGTGGCGTCGGAAGGGATCTGGGAACCGTTCGCCAAAGCCACAGTCGGGGAGCGACCGAACCGCAAGGTCTGGGCCGACCACGACACCGGCAACTGCATCCTCTCGGCCACGTCTCTGGGCAGCATCGGCACGCTTGGGCCCTACGATGAAGGTTCCGGGTTCAAGTACCCGCGCAACGTCGCCAATGGCTCGCTCTATTGCAGCAGCTTCATGGTCGGGACCGATTCGGGCTATGTCGTGGACCGGTTCTACGGTCGTCCGAGTTCAAGCATCAACAACGACTGGCGGATTGTCGACACGCTGCATCGAGTCGAACCGGCTGAGCGTGGTGCGCAGGAATACCGGACGACATTCGATGACGGCAATCACCCGCGGGCGAAAGGGCTCACCGTCCAGCAATGGTCGGCCTCGAACAAGCAGCCTGGCTATGATGATTTCGTCGTGTTCATGTTCGACCTGTGGAACAATGGAGCTAACCCGATAACCGGGCTCTATGCGGGCATCATGTCGGACTTCGACGTCTACAACGTCCGGACCAACACGCTGAAGAGCGACACCGTGCGGCGCCTGACCTATATGTACGACCCGAACGGGATGGGCGAGCCTTATGTCGGCATCCGATTGCTGGCGCCGACTCAGTTCGCCAACCTGAGCGGCATCCGCAACTCGGTCTACATCACGCCCGGCAGCATGATGAACGAAGCAGTGAAAGACAGTTTCCTGCGCGGCCGGATTCGCGTGCGCAACTCGACCAGCAACGCGAACTGGTCCGAAGTCGTTTCAGCCGGGCCGTTCGATATTGCGGTCGGCTCCTATCAGCGCGTGGCGCTGGCTTTTGTCGGCGGCGAAAGCGATGCGGAAATCAAGGTGAATTCCGACAGCGCGCAGTCGTGGTGGATTCACAACTCGGGCGTGGAATCGCCGGGCTCAAGCCCAGGCCTCAAGCGCAGGCTGTTGGCCGTCGAACCGACGCTTGCCCGCGGCCGGGTCAACATCAGCTACTCACTGGGTACGCCCGGGGCGTTTGCGCTCCGGGTCTATGACCTGAGCGGCAAGCTGGTGACCACGCTGCGTGAGGGAAACGGGGTCGGAGGCAGGTTCAGTTGGGAGCCTGGCGGAATGTGCGCCGGAATCTACTTCGTCAGACTGGAGTCCGCTGCCGGTTCGGAGACGGCAAAGGTCGTTCTGGAGTAGCGCTTCCGGGCAACCCAGCTGTTTGCACAAGGGACGGCAGGAGCCGTCCCTTGACCTGTCAGCCACCCGAGGGACACGGAGAGCGTTCCCGGGTTCCTTGTTTCTGGCCTAGTCCGTTTTCGCTGCCGGCTGAACGAGTTCGATGAGTACGCCGTCCGCGGCTGCGGGGTGGATGAAGCCGGTCAGGTTGCCGTGCGCGCCGGGTCGAGGAGCGGAGTCAATCAGCTTCACACCGTCTGAACCCATGCGACCCAGTTCAGCGGCGATGTCGTCAACCTCGAAGCAGATATGGTGCAGGCCGGGACCGTGTTTCTCCAGGTACTTGGCAATCGGAGATTCCGGTGAATCGGGCTGGACCAGTTCGATGCGCGTGGCGCCGAGCTGAATGAAGGCCACCCGGACTTTGCGCGCCGGCACGCTCTCCCGGCCCGTCACCTCAAGTCCGAGCTGCTCCCTGTAGAATCGCGCCGCGGCGTCAATGTCGCGTACGGCGATGGCGATATGGTCGATCTTCTTAGTCATCTACAGCTCCTTTCGCAGGAATCAAGGAATCGAGGATTCAAGAAGCGCAGCCCTTGTCTCCTGGAGTCCTTGACCCCTGGAATCCTGCTCCGTTTCCCGGCCGGTCGTGTTCGCCGAATTCGGCTCTCAGGGCATCGGCGATTTCGCCGACAGTTGCTTCGGCCCGGACAGCATTGAGTATCGCAGGCATGAGGTTGTCGGCGCTCCTTGCAGTCTTGCGCAACGCCTCCAACGCGGACTGGAGCTTCGGCTGGTCGCGGCGGGCGCGATACTTCGCGAGCTCTTCGGCCCGTCGCCGGCCCAGTTCCGGGTCAACCTTCAATACGTCGGGCCGGGTGCGGGCTTCCTGCTGGAAGCGGTTCACGCCGACAACTACCCGCTTGCCCTGCTCCACGGCCTGCTGATACCGGTAGGCGCTTTCGGCAATCTCGTCCTGCATGAAGCCCTGCTCAATCGCCGCAGCCGGGCCGCCCAGCCCTTCGACTCGCTCGATGAGACTGAGCGCGCGGGTCTCGATTTCGCAGGTCAGCGATTCGAGGGCAAAGGAGCCGGCCAGCGGGTCAACGGTATCCGCCACCCCGGTCTCGTGAGCCAGAATCTGCTGGGTGCGGAGCGCAATGATTACGGATTCCTCTGTGGGCAGGGCGAGCGCCTCGTCCCGCGAGTTGTTGTGCAGGCTTTGCGCGCCGCCGAGCACTGCGGCCAGGGCCTGATACGCCACACGCACGACGTTGTTCTCAGGCTGCTGGGCAGTAAGGGTCACGCCGCCGGTCTGGCAATGAAACCGGAGCCGGCAAGACTCGTCCGAGGCGTTCCAGCGCTGCCTCAGGAGTCTGGCCCAGAGCCGGCGCGCGGCGCGGAACTTGGCGATTTCTTCGAGTATCTCCGAGTGGGCAGCAAAGAAGAAGGACAGGCGGGGGGCGAACTCGTCAATCGCCAGTCCGGAGGCAATCGCGGCCCGGACGTATTCCAGCCCGTCGGCTATCGTGAACGCGACCTCCTGTACCGCGTTGGCGCCGGCCTCGCGGATGTGATAGCCCGAGACGCTGATGGGATTCCAGCGCGGCGTGTTGCGCGAACACCAACTGATAGTATCGGTAACCAGACGGAGCGACGGGCGCGGCGGATAGACGTAGGTGCCGCGCGCGACGTATTCCTTCAGGATGTCGTTCTGAATCGTGCCCTGCAGCTTGTTGAGCGGAACGCCCTGGCGCTCAGCGAGCACGCAATACATCGCAAGCAGCGTGGCGGCAGTGGAGTTAATCGTCATCGAAGTCGAGACCTTGTCGAACGGAATCCGGTCGAAGAGGACGGCCATGTCGTCGAGAGAGGAGATGGCGACCCCGACCTTGCCGACCTCGCCTTCGGCCATCGGATGGTCGGAGTCGTAGCCCATCTGGGTCGGCAGGTCGAACGCCACAGAGAGCCCGGTCTGACCGCGCTCCAGAAGGTAGTGGCAGCGCCGGTTGGTGTCTTCAGCCGAGCCGAATCCGGCGTACTGGCGCATGGTCCAGAACCGGGAGCGGTACATGGTGGGCTGGACACCGCGCGTGAACGGGAATGCGCCGGGCAGGCCCAGTTCGACGGCGCAGTCCGGGTCCGCCGGACTGTAGACCCGCTCGAGGGGAATCCCGGAGACGGTCTCGAACTCCGGCTGGCGCTCGGGCGCCTTCTTCAGGGCCGGGGCAAGGACTTCCCGCTCCCAGCGGGCAAGAGCGCCGCCGTCGTTCATCGTTCCGCGTTCATCGTTCATCGCTATAGAGGGATGTTGCCATGTTTCTTCGCGGGATTGGCCAGCTTCTTGGTCTTGAGCAGCGCCAGGGATTCGACTAGCCGGCGCCGGGCATCGGCGAACTGAATCACGTCATCAATGAACCCAAGCTCAGCCGCCTTGAACGGATTGCCGAACTTCTCGACATAGTCCTCGACCAGTTGCCGACGGGTTTCGTCCGGGTTCGGAGATTCGGCAATATCGCGCCGGAACAGTATGCTCACCGCGCCATCCGCGCCCATCACGGCCAGCTCGGCGGTCGGGAATGCGAAGTTGAAGTCGCCGCGAATGTGCTTGGATGACATCACGTCGTAGGCCCCACCATAGGCGCGGCGGACGACCAGCGTGACTTTGGGCACCGTGGCCTCGCAGAAGGCATAGAGTAGCTTGGCCCCGTGGCGGATGATGCCGCCGAACTCCTGCGTTGTGCCGGGCAGGAAGCCCGGGACGTCTACCAGCGTGACAATCGGGATGTTGAAGGCATCCAGGAACCGAACGAACCGGCCGGCCTTGACCGAGGCGTCAATGTCCAGGCAACCGGCCTGGAACCGGGGCTGGTTGGCGACAATTCCGACGACCTCGCCGTTCAGCCGGGCGAAGCCGATGATCATGTTCCGCGCCCAGAACTTCTGAACTTCGAAGAAGCTGTCGGTGTCGGTAATCTCGAGTATGACGGAGAGCATATCATATGCCCGGCGGTTGTCATCCGGGATGAGTTCGGCAATCCGTCCGGTCGTGCGCTGGGGGTCATCGCTCGTCTCCCGACGCGGTGGAGGCTCACGGTTGCTGAGCGGCAGATAGCCGACGAGGGTGCGGCATTGCTCGAGCACTTCCTTTTCGCTCGCGCCCTTGAAGTGCGCCACTCCTGAGACTCCGTTATGGGTGTCCGCGCCGCCGAGCTTCTCCTTGGTCACTTCCTCGCGGGTCACGGTCTTGATGACGTCCGGACCGGTGATGAACATATAGCTGGTATCCGCGCTCATCATGATGAAGTCAGTCAGGGCCGGTGAATAGACCGCGCCGCCGGCGCAGGGGCCGAGGATGCACGAAATCTGCGGAATCACGCCCGAGGCGAGAGTATTGCGCAGGAAGATGTCGGCATAGCCGCCCAGGCTGTCCACGCCTTCCTGGATTCGCGCGCCGCCCGAGTCGTTCAGGCCGATGACCGGGATGCCGGTGCGCATCGCGAGGTCCATCACCTTGCAGACTTTCTCAGCGAACACCCGGGACAGGGTGCCGCCGAAAACCGTGAAGTCCTGGGAGAAGACCGCGACCGGTCGGCCGTCAATCCGTCCCTGGCCGGTAACTACCGCGTCGCCCGGGAACTTCTTTGCTTCCATCCCGAAGTCATGGCAATCGTGCACGCGCAGTCGGTCAAGTTCAGTGAAACTACCCGGGTCCAACAGTACGTCCAGGCGCTCGCGTGCGGTCAGCTTGCCGGCTTCGTGCTGCTTCGCAATCCGCTCCGGGCCTCCGCCCTGCAGCGCTTCTTCGGTGCGCCGGCGCAGTTCCTCCTGCACTCTATCCAGATGAGACATCAGTTCACCTCTTGTTCAAGGTTCATCGCCAACCGTTCATCCCTAGTCATGCACGGAAGATAACGCGCGGGGCGGGAGATGTCAAGATGCGTGAAGGCGAAAGAAGGGAGGAAGGGAGGGAGAGAGGAAGGGAGGAAGGAGGGCGAAGTCGGAAGTCAGAAGGCAGAAGCGAGAAGGCTGAACCGAGGACGTGACACGTCACACGCACACGACTGATGCGGAATAATCCGGAAGCAGGAACTGTAGATTCTCCTATGCTGTTACGCAATGGACCGGATGACCTGCCTGGGGCAGGCGACGGTCCGTTCTGACAAACACGGAGGTATGACATGAAGCACGTCTGTACGGCAATCGCGGTGCTGTTGCTGCTTGCCGCTCCGATGCTGCAGGCGCAAGCAGCGCCGCGGAGTCAGGAGAATCCGCAGTACGGGATTCAGCATCGCGGCCCCGGCGGCGACCGCGCCTGGCACGGTCATGGCGACGACTGGAACCGGGGTCGGGGCCGGCACGAAGAACGCGGCCGAGGCTGGCGTGACGGGCGCGGTCACGGCCGGCGTGACAATGAAGAATGGTGTGGCCGGGGCCATCACCGGGTCCGGGTTCGGTTCGGCCTGTTCGGCTGGCGCTGGGTCTGGGTCTGGGGCCCGTCCGACTGGGGCGACCATCACAGGGGCCATGGCGGTCATCACCATGGCCACGGACGACGCTAGCGACTGAGTTTGTGATTCAAGCCGGGGCGATGCAAGTCGCTCCGGTTCGGTTTCCAGGCTACTCGGCTTCGGGCAGCCAGCAGGTGCGGCAGGTCTCGATCAGGTAGTAGGGGTCTCGGGCGCGGTTCTTGAAGTACGCGCACCAGTAGAAAGTCACCGGTCCGCTTCCGGCGGCAGGGGAGTAGTAGTCGAACGTCCAACTCGCCGAGTCCTTCTGCTTGACATACGCGCCTTTGAGGGTGTTCTTCAAGTACTGCACGTCAAGGAACTCATCCACCTCGGTATGCGCGGAGTCAGCAACAGAGATACAGCCGGCCTGGCTGCTCAGCGAATCCACTGCGGTCAGCTCAAACGTCCACTCGTCCAGACCTCGGTACCGGGCGAGTAGCGTGCAGGAATACCAAGTCTCAGGCTCAAGGGTGTCAGGCAGACCCGCTAGAATGAGCGAATCGGGAGCGACCAGGGATTTCGCCGGGTGGCAGTCGCGGCAGGTGCCGTCACCGGGGCGGCCGGAGAAGCCGCTCTGGGGGATGATTAGCGCGGACGCGGTCGTCGATAGTCCGCAGACCACGCAGATTCCGCAGACGACTGTCAGCAATCTGGTGACGGGCGAAAACAGAGTGATGCGAGGCATCGAGGTCATTATAGCATATACGAGAGGAGGGTCAAGGAAAGTCCATCAAGAGTCAGGAAGTCAAAGGTCGAAATGTCAAAAAGCACGGAGCAAGGGAGCGAGGTAGCGGGAGAAGACGTGAAGTCAGAAACTGGAAGGCAGAAGGCAGAATCGAAGAAGAGGGGAATGCAGAATGCAAAATGCGGAATGCAGATTGCAGAATCCCAAAGACTGCCTGCTGCTATCGCCTATCGGCTATCTCCTATCGTGTGCCGGCGGCTTCCAGCCCGGACAGACGTATTGGACGCGGTTGTCGAAGATGTTGGCCGGGAAGCGAAGTTTGACTGCCTGTTTCGGGCAGATGTTGATGCAGCGATAGCACATGGCGCAGCGCCAGCCGAAGCGAACCGACCTCGCGCTGAGCCGGATGTTGCCCTGAGGGCACGAGCGCACGCAGATGCCACATTGATTGCACTGCCGTCTAGCGTGCAGAGCGAATCTCATTTGCCAGCCGGATGTGAGGACGGTCATGCGCCCGAACCAGCAGGCGAACCGCGCCGGAGCGGTCGAAGTGGGGATGCAGCGCTCATTCCTCAAGATGGCCGCGGCCTCCCGCACCACATGGGCGCGGCAGAGGTCGAGCATCCGGGCCGGGTCCTGGGTCTCGGTGTACCAGAGCAGTCGGTAGATGTATCCGGCGTCATCGCGACCGGTGAGGAAGACGTTGCTCGGCATCTGGAAGAGCGTGGCGCGGACCACGTCCAATCCCCGTCGGCGGAGTTGAGCAATAGGATGGTGGAGCGCAGCCAGCGCACCGCCGCCCATGGTCAGGTAGAGGAAGGCCCTTCGGCCGGGCAGGCGCGTCAGTCGTCGCAAGAACATCTCAAACGGCCTGGGGATGGCGAAGCCGTAGACCGGTGCGCCAAAGACCAGCAGGTCAAATCCGGAGAGGAATTCAGCGGTGGGCGGTGCACCGAGTTCAATGTTGAACAACTCGGTCGGGTGTTCCCGGCCAAAGGCCGCCGACAACTCCTGAGCGACGAACTCCGTATTGCCGGTGCCGGTGAAGTAGAGGACCGCGATGCGCATGGCAGAATATACTGAGCCGGAACTGAAGTGTCAACCGATGTGCGTCGTGCGGCTCGCACCGGTTTAAGTCCACAAGAACCGACCGGCGAAGTCAGAAGGCAGAAGCCGGAAGGCAGAACCGAAGATAGGGAATGCAGAATGCAAAATGCAGAGTGCAGAATGCAGAGTGCAGAATGCAGAATCCAGTAGTCTGCTGACCACTGACCACTTACTACTCACTACGGTCGCCATCGCCTACCCTATATCGCCTACCGCCTACCGCCTTGCGCCGGTTGACTGCACGGTCGCAAGACCATATCATGTCACTGTGCAGAAGCTAGCGACGCTGGCTCTTCTTGTTCTGGTTGTCGGCGCGTCCGGCCAGGGGTCAATCAAGTTCGACCACAGCGACCGGTATGACACTGTGTTGACCGCGACCGACTCGGTGTTGTTCCGGCTGACGGTTCTGGAGTTCCACCGGAAACTGGCGCTGGCCGGCTACGCGAGCTACTTCTGGCGCGACCCGGCAGTTCTGGCGCAATACACCGACGTTCAGGCTGATTCGATTCGGCTGATTGGCGATACTGCCCGGATGCAGGTGCTGCGCGACATCGAATCCGAGTACCGGCTCATTCGGGATTCGCTGATTCTCAATCGCATCAAACTGCGTGGCCTGCGGTTCCGCTCCGACACGCTGATTGAGGCTGTTGTGCAATCCCCGCTCTTCAGCGGGTTAGATGAGGATGACGCCGCGGAAGTCATCTATGACCTGCGACTGGACCGGAGGCTGAACCAGTGGTGGGTCGGGTCAAACCGGTTCGGTAGTGAAGAGCTGCGCTATCGGAACTACCTCGAACTGCCGGACGAGGATGCCGAGAAGCTGATGAACGACAGGCGATAGGCGAGATGCGATGCGCGACAGGCGGTCCGCGGGTTCAGGGCCCGTCCGGGGCATCCTGACGCAGTAGTTCGCAGCTTGCTGCGCCTTCGCCGTAGGTCATGATGCAGGTTCGGTAGATGTCCTTCTGTTCCCGCGTGCTCAGCCCCCAACTGCTGATGCGCCGGCCAAGCGCCCTAAGGTCCGCGGCCTTGCGTTCAATCCGGGCGACCAGCAATTCCTGGAGACGGGTCAGGGAGTCATTTCGGGTTAGAAAGGCGTTGCGCAGCCGCTGGGCGCTGTCAGAAAGAGACCTCGATTTCGCGATGAACTCCTCGGCCATCTGCCGGGCCGGCATCGGTTCGGTCTGACGCAGGAGCGCGGCCTGAGCCGTCAAGTCGCCGGCTCGGGCGTCGAGTTCGTCGGCGGCGGAGTGCAGCCCGCCCGCGCGCAGCTTGTCGGCGCTGTCCTTGAGTACCCCGGCCTCGAGAGTCATGTGCTCAGCCTCGCGGGCCGGGCTGACATCCGGCACCGCCGGGTGTCGCAGTGATATCAGCCAACCGCCGACCAGCAGGGCAATCAGCGCGAACCCGACTCCCAGCAGAGCGTGGAATCTCATGGCCGAGAGCAAAGAGCAAAGAGCAGAGAGCAAAGAGGACGCAGAAAAGGCGCAGAGAGGACGCAGAAGACGCTCTCTGCCCGAGGAGCGATTCTGCGAGCCGGAAGACTATTATGCATTTCCATTATCACTCCCACTCGATTGTACTCGGCGGTTTGGTGCTGATGTCATACACAACTCTATTGACTCCCCGCACCTCGTTGATGATCCTGTTGGAGATGCGGGCAAGCAGCTTGTGCGGGAGGTCGGCCCAGTCCGCGGTCATTGCATCCAGGCTGGTCACGGCGCGGACGGCAATCACCGATTCGTAGGTGCGCTCATCGCCCATTACGCCGACAGTCTTGACTGGAAGCAGTACCGCAAAGGACTGCCAGAGTCTGTCGTAGTATCCGGCGCGGCGGATTTCCTCGAGCAGAATGGCATCGGCCTCCTGCAGCGTCGCAACTCGCTTCGCGCTGACCGCACCCAGGATTCTGACCGCAAGCCCGGGACCCGGGAAAGGCTGGCGCCCGACGATGCGCTCAGGCAGGCCGAGTTCCCGGCCCAATGCCCTCACCTCGTCCTTGAACAGCTCCTTCAACGGCTCGATGAGCTTCAGGTTCATGCGCTCCGGCAGACCGCCGACGTTGTGGTGGCTCTTGATTGTCGCCGACGGCCCGCCGAACGCCGAGCGGCTTTCAATCAGGTCCGGGTAGAGCGTGCCCTGGGCAAGGAACCTGATTGGCCCGTGCCGGCGCGCTTCCTCCTCGAAGACCCGGATGAACTCGGTCCCGATGATCTTGCGCTTGCGCTCGGGGTCGGTGACGCCGCGCAGTTTCTTCAGGAACCGGGCCCGGGCGTCAATGCAATTGAGATTGAATCGGGGCGAGAACGTGTCGCGCACTTCCTCGAACTCGCCTTTGCGGATGACGCCGTTGTCCACGAACACGGCCACGAGCTGGTCTCCGACCGCGCGGGCAATCAATGTCGCCATTACCGAAGAGTCAACTCCGCCCGAGAGCGCGACCAGGACCTTACCCTTGCCGACCTGTCGGCGGATTTCCCGGGTCTGGGCTTCGACAAACGAGGCCATGCTCCAATTCGGTTTGCAGCGGGCGATGCGGAACAGGAAATCGGCGAACAGCTCTGTTCCGCGCGGGGTATGTACTACCTCGGGGTGGAACTGAACGCCGTAGATGCGGCGCTTCGCGTCGGCAAAGGCCGCAATCGGTATCGAGTCCGTACAGGCCAGGGTCGTGAACCCGGCTGGGGCTTCGAGCACGGAATCGCCATGGCTCATCCAGACCTGCATGTGCGCGGGCAGGCCTGCGAACAGGTCGCCCTTGCGCAGAATGCGCAGGCGCGAGAAGCCATATTCGCGCGATGCGGCATAGCTCACCCTGCCGCCGAGCATGTCGGCGGTAATCTGCATGCCGTAGCAGATGCCGAGAATCGGGATGCCGAGCTTGAAGATGCCCGGGTCAGGCATCGGACGGTTGACCGCGCCGACGCTGGCCGGGCCGCCGGTGAGAATGATGGCGGCAGGCTTCAACGCGGCAATCTTCCGCGCGCTCAGATTGAATGGGTGTATCTCGCAGTAGACCTTCAGCTCCCGCACACGGCGGGCGATGAGCTGATTGTACTGCGAACCGAAGTCAAGAACAACGACTCTCTGCATCCTGAGGCTAGGTTAGCAAAGCCGGGGCGATATTGCAAGTGCCCAGGCGATAGACGGTAGGCGGTGGACGGTAGACGATTCTTCAGTTGCTCGTGATGACGACCTTGCCGCTGCCCTTCACGACTTCGCCGATGACGACCGCGCCGGGTACCCCTTGCTTCATCTGCGCGGCGACCGGCGGGGGCGCAAGCACGACCATGCCGATGCCCATGTTGAAGACCCGGTACATCTCCGTGTCGCTCACCTTGCCGCCGTGTTGGATGGCGCGGAAGATGGCCGGCACGCGCCAAGCATCCTTGCGGATGATGCAGTTGACGTGGTTCGGCAAGAGGCGCTCGATGTTCTCAGGAAATCCGCCGCCAGTGATGTGAGCCAGGGCATGAACCTGCCTGAGCCACGGAGAGAGGGGCTTGAGATAGGAACGGTGAGTGGCGAGAAGAGCGGAACCGACGGAGCGGGGGGCGGGGGTCGGGGGTTGGGGAATGGGGCGCAGTGACGAATGACGATTGACGAGTGACGATTGAGGAAGCGGGTCGGTCACTCTGAGCTTCAGCTTGCCGAACAGGATTTTGCGGGCGAGGGAATAGCCGTTGGTGTGCAGGCCGGCGGAGGGGAGGCCGAGGATTGCGTCACCCGGACGGATGCGCCTGGGATTGATGATGTCCCTCTTCTCTACTACGCCGACTATCATCCCTGCAAGGTCATACTCGCCCTCAGGGTAAAGACCGGGCATCATCGCGGTTTCGCCGCCAATCAGGGCGCAGCCGTTGCGTTTGCAGCCCCGCACCAGTCCCCTGATGACGTCGGGAACTGTCTTGGGCGGGAGCGCAGCGTAGGCGATGTAGTCCAGGAAGAACAGCGGCTTCGCGCCCAGGGTCAGGATGTCGTTCACCGAGTGATTGACGATATCCTCGCCGACCGTGTCGTGCCGGCCCATCATCCGGGCGACCATCAGTTTGGTCCCAACGCCGTCGCAACTCGCGACGAGCACCGGTTGGCGATAGCCCTTCAGTTCGTATAGCGAGCCAAACAGGCCGATTTCCGAGAGCACCTGCGGCGAGTAGGTGCTGCGCACCATCCGGCCGATGCGCTTCTTGACCGCGCCGGTGGCGTTGATATCAACGCCGGCGGACTTGTAGGTGAGCATGGCGGATGATACCGGGAAGTGGTCAAGGGGTCAAGTGGGTTGGAGGCCCTGAGTCCGAAACCGACTCGCGCTTCGTTACCGTATCACCAGTTTGACGGTCGCGCGCGAGTTGCTGGTCTTGAGTTCGAGCAGATGAACGCCGGGGGAGAGCCGGTACGCGGCAGGCGACAGGCGACAGACGTGGTTGCCGACGCGACGATAGCCGTAGTCCAGGACGGAGACGAGTCTGCCGGAAGGGTTGTAGACTTTCAGGCTGATGCGTCCGGGAGAGGGAACGGAGTACGTGATGATGGAGTTGGGTGTGAGCGGGTTGAGCGCGATGCGAAGCTCAGGGGTCAGGGGTCGGGTGTCGGGGATTCGGCAATAGAGGACGGAGCGCGGATGCCGATGCCGGAGACGTCGTCGATGATCCAGCCTTTGTCGGTGCCGCTGTTGTCTGACGTGAAGCGCCAGCGGAGTTGAAACGGAGTCGCATCCGTGACCGGAATGAGGAACCAAGTAACCAAGGAACCAAGTAACCAAGGAACCAGGTAACCAAGTAACCAAGGAACCAAGTAACCAAGTAACCAAGTAACCAAGTAACCAAGGCACCAACGAACCGAGCAACTGGAAATCGAGGATTCGAGTCTGGAGTCACTCGACCCCTTGAATCCTCGAATCCTCGGTTCCTGCTTCTGCTATCTACTATCTGCTATCTGCTACGTGCTATCTGCTATCTGCGGTCTCCTTCGCCTGGGGCTTTCGTCTGAGCAGGCGGTTGAATCTCGTCCCCAGGGTGTCGAAGACTTCATAGACGCAGGGGATGACAATGAGCGTGAGTATCGTGGAGGAGAACAGGCCGCCAAAGACCGCGACGCCCATCGGCTTCTGGAGGTTGACGCCTTCGCTCCGTCCGAAGGCGAGCGGAATCATGGCGAAAAGGGTCGCGATAGCGGTCATCAGAATCGGGCGCAGCCGGACACGGCCCGCTTCGACGACTGCTTCATGCCGTTCCATCCCGCGCTCGCGGTTCTTGATGACGAAGTCAATGAGCACGATGGCATTGGTCGCGACAATGCCGACGAGCATGATCAACCCGATGTAAGACGTAGTGCTCAGCGTTGTGCCGGTGATGGCGAGCATGGCGAACGCGCCGGTGAAGGCGAACGGAATCGAGAGCATGATGGTGAGTGGGTGGATGAGTGATTCGTAGAGCGAAGCGAGAATCATGTAGACCAGCAGCATGGCGAGAATCAGGACCAGGAACAGGCTGGAGAAGGTTTCCTTCATGCTCTGCTGCTCGCCGCCGTAGTCGTAGAAATAGCCCTGCGGGAACTGGAACTGCTTCAGCTTTGCCGCGATGTCGGCGCCGATGAGCGAGAGCGGGCGGCCGGAGATGTCGGCGGTGACCATCGCCACCCGTTTGGCGTTTTCACGCTGGATTGCGCTCGGGCCCTCGCCGTACTTCACCTCGGCGATGTCGCGCAGCGGCACCGCGAAGCCGAGGGGCGACGTGATCGGGACGTCGCCGATATCGCGGAAGCTCTGCACGTCGGTGGTGTCGAGGCGAACCCGGATGTTGATTTCCTGCCCGGCCTCGCGGTAAATCGAGGCGATTGTGCCCTGCAGGGCATTGGCGACGGTGTTGGAGACCTGAGCCGCGGTCAGCCCGTACTGCGTGGCCCGGTCCCGGTTGAACGTGAAGTCGATTTCCGGAGAGCGTTCTTCGACACTCGACGTCGGGTCGCGGATTCCGGGGACGTTCTTCACCTGGTCCAGCAGTTGCTCGGATATCTCGCGCAGTCGGTCCAGGTCGTCGCCGTAGATCTTGATCTCGATCGGGCGTTCGCTGCCGAAGAGCTGGCTGGCCATCTGGGGCATCGAAAACCGGACCGCCGGGTAGTCGGCCGCAAACTCATGAATCAGTCCCGAAATCTGCGCGTCGGTGGTAACGCGCTTCTTGTCCCGAGCTATGCGCACCATCACCCGGCCGTCGGCGGAAGTCATGCTGCCCATGTTGCCGCCGGACATGCCGCGCGAGCCGCTGGAACTGCCAATCATGCCGGTCACCGAACCGACGTCGGGCAGGGCCAGGAACTTGTCTTCAAGGCGGCTGATGACCGCAGATGTCGCCTCTACGGATGAGCCGCGGGGCAGCGCGACCGATGCCTGGTACATGCCGGTGTTGAAGTTGGGCATGAACTCCTTGCCCAGTTTCGTGAACAGGAAGCCGGTGAAAACCAGGACAAGCACCGCCCCGCCGAAGATGATGCCCTTGTGCTTCAACGACCAGGACAGAGCTTTGGCATAGAAGTCACGAATGAACGGGTAGACGCCCCTTTCCTGCTCGGCGCCGACGCCGCGGCCGAATGCGAATATCCGTGAGGAAAGCATGGGTACGACCGTGAACGCGACCAGCAGGGAGGCGGCGAGCGAGTAGAAGACCGTCGAGCCGAAAGCCTTGAACAACTGGCCGGCGATGCCGGTGGCAAAGACGATGGGCAGAAAGACGACAACCGTAACCAGAGTCGAGGAAATGACCGCAGTCGAGACTTCACCTGCACCATCTACCGCGGCCTGCAGACGGCTCTTGCCCAGCCGCATGTGACGGAAGATGTTCTCCATCACGACAATCGAGTCGTCCACCAGCCGTCCCAGAGCGAGCAGCAGGCCGCCGAGAGTCATGATGTTGATGGTCATTCTGCCGAAGTACATGCCGACGAACGCCAGCAGCAGCGAGAGCGGAATGGAGAGCGAGACGACCAGCGTGGGGCGGAACCGGAGCAGGAACAGGAAGATGATGACAATGGCGAGAATGCCGCCTTCGAGCGCGGCCCGGACCAGACCCTGGATAGCGTCGTTTACCATCTCGGACATGTCGAAGACCGGGGCAAACCTGGTGTCCGGCGGCAGGTCCTGGCTGATGACAGGAACCGCCTTCTTGAGCCGGCCCGCGACCTGCACCGTGTTGGCGTCGGTCTGTTTGGAGACGATGATAGTGAGGCCGGTCTTGCGGTCGGAGCGGGTGATACTGGTCCGGTCCGACAGACCGTCAACAACCCGGGCGATTTCGCTCAGGCGAATCAGGCTGCCATCAGGCTTGCCGCCGACCACGAGTTCCTGCAGTTCCGCCACGTCTTTGAATTCACCCAGCCCGCGCACCGAGAACTCCTGCTCCGGGCCGGAAATGCTGCCGCCCGAGATGTTCAGGTTCTCGTAGCGAATCTTCATGATGACCTGGTCGAGTGAGAGTCCGAGCGCCAACAGCCGATTCTTGTCCACGTAGACCTGGATCTCGCGGTCCCGGCCGCCACTGACAATGACGCTGGCCACGCCGTCAACGCGTTCGATGCGCGGTACGATTTCATCGTCGGCCAGGCGCTTGAGTTCGCCGATGTCGCGGTCGCCGGTATACGAGAACATCATCACCGGGATCTGGGAGATGTCGATTTTCAGCACCAGCGGCTCGTCCATGCCGGTCGGCAGGTACTTCTTGACCATGCCGATGCGGTCGCGAATCGCGGCCGAGGCCTCGTCGAGATTCGTGCCCCAGGGGAATTCGGCGGTGATGAACGAGACGCCTTCCTGGCTGGTGGATTTCACGTTCTTGATGCCGGGCACGTTGCGGATGGCGCTTTCGAGCGGCCGGGTGAGCGATTTCTCGATCTCCTGGGACGCGACACCGGAGTAGGTCGTGATGACCGAGACGTTGGGGAACTTGATTTGCGGCATCAGGTCGACCGTGAGCCGGGAGAGTGACAGACCGCCCAGCACCAGCACGATGAGCATCAGCATGACAATCGTGACCGGGCGCTTGACCGGGAATTCGGTGAACTTCATGAAACCGCCCCAGGTGAAATCCCAATGACCAGGCTCCAGCATCCAGCCAAGTCCCAGTGGCCAAATTCCAATGAGCCGGTTAACTCGCGGGCAGTTGGGGCCTGGAACTTGAGACTCGATTTGGCATTTGGCATCTGGACTTTGGACTTCAGATTGCCGCGACTAACAACCGACCTCAGGTGCGTCATGTTCTGTATGTCCGGGCGACTACGGCTTGGCCCGGACCTTGCTGCCGTCCTTCAGCACGTTCAGGTCACTGGCAATGAGTTTGTCGCCGACCCGAATCCCGGACGTGACCTCGACTCGCTGCCCGTCGTCGTACCCGGTCTGGATGTTGGCGCGCTTCGCCTTGCCGTCTTCGTAGAGGAACACGTAGCGTTCGCCCATCTTCTCGATAATCGCCGCGCGCGGAACGGTCACGACTCCGGTATGTCGCCCAAGAATGAGTTCGGCGGTCGCCGACATGCCGGGCTTCAGAGCGCGTCCGGAATTGGGCACCTTGACTTCGACCTTCGCAGTGCGGCTCATCGGGTCAACTATCGGCAGGACGTTCGAGATGTGCCCGCTGAACCTGCGGTCCGGCCAGGCCGGCACGACGACCTGCACCGGCAAGCCGTCGCGGACTTTGCCGATTTCCGACTCAATCACGCTGACGGTGAGCTTGACCGCGTCGGTGTTGATGATGATGACGAGTGGTACGGATGGCGCGACCATCGAACCAGGGTCCATGCTGACCTTGGCCACGACTCCGGCCAACGGGGCAGTGACCTGATAGTCCTTGAACTCCTGGCCGGGCTCGTCACGATTGACAGTCGCGACGACCTGGCCCTGGGCGACGGTCTGACCTTCCTTGACCAGGTTCTGGGTCAGTCTGCCGGCGACCTTGGCGAATGCCATGACCTGTTCGGTCGGAGCAATGGTGCCGGACAGTGAAAGACGACTCTCGACGTCGCCGGCGGTGACGTCGAGAACCGCGACCTGCAGGCCCTGAGTCTCAACCGCGGCCGCCGTCTCGACCTTCTTCGGGCCCGGGTTGCAGGCGACCGCGGCCAACAGGCCCGCGGTGAGAACGGTCAGAATTCGTGAAGCGCGCATAGTATTCCTTTCCATCGGCATTACTTTCGGTGCTACAGTCCGGTTCATTCGCCAATTGCCTTGTCGAGCCGGGCCCGCGCTTCGTCATAGTCCCGAATCGCGGTCAGATGATTGACCTGCGACTGGAACAGCGCGAGTTGGGCATCAAGGACATCGAGATTCGACCCCTGACCGGCGCCGTACCGGGTCTCGGCCAGCTTGACGCCTTCTTCGGCGGCAGTGATGCTCTGCTGCGCGGCCGTCACCGCGGCTCGCGCGCCCTGCATGCCGGCCAGGGCTTCCCTGACCTCCAGCGCCACGCCGTCCCGGGCGAAGTCCCGGGTCAGCTCGAGCTTGCGGATGTCACAGTCAATCTGCCGCAGTTGAGACCGGGTCTTCATGCCGTCGAACAGCGTGTAGTTGAGTCCCAGGGCCAGCGTCAGGTTCGAACCCCAGCCGCCGCCGCTCATCGACGTCGGATTCCTGAAGTCGTAGGCCGCAGTGCCGGCGATGGTCGGGTAGTAGCTGGCCCGGGTCATGGCCCGGTTCAGGCGGTAGACCTGGAGTGCGGCATCGACCTGCCGCAGTTCCGGGCGACCGGCAAGCGCGCGCCGGACGGCATCCGCTTCTGAAGGCTCGTCCCCGGCTCCAAACTCGATTTCGCCGGTCAGGCGGACCGGTTGGCCCAAGGGTATGCCGGTTGTCAACCGGAAGCCATCCAGCGCAAGCCGGATGCCGGTCTCGAGTTTCACAATCTGTGGACCAATGTTCTCGACCTGGACTTGAGTTCGAAGCAGGTCGTACTTCGAGACAAACCCGGCCTCGTAGAACGACTCGACGACTTTGAGATGGTCCCGCGCCCGCTGCTCGCTCTGCCGCGTGAGGTCCATGAGTCGGTCCATAACGAGTACGCTGTTGAAGGCGCGCCGGACGTCGTAGGCCAGGTTCTGCTTCTTGCGGGTGAGACTGTCGCGCGTGACGGTCCGGCCGATTTCCGCCATGCGCAGGCCATTGGAGATTCGCCCGCCGGAGTACAACACCTGCGTGAGTGATAGCTTCGCATCGTAGTTGGCGTGAGCGCCGAGCGGGATGAACGTGTACCGGCCCGGCTGGCCGGTGGGCAGGGCAAACATCGGCACGTCCGAGAGGTAGGCGGCGGTCAAACCAGCGCCGAGCGTTGGATAGTAGTTGCCCAGCACTTCGTCGACTTTGGCCTGCGCTTTGGCGATGTCGAAGTCACTCATCGCAATGGTTCGGCTGTGCTCGAGGGCATAGTCCTGGGCCTGGTCGAGAGTCAACGAGAGTGTGTCAGAGGCCGGGGACTGGGGGACAGGGGTCAGGGGCTGGGGGGCGGGGGATGCGGTCGCGAGCAGCCAGGTGGCGAGGAAAAGCACCGACAGACTACGTCTCATCACTTGGGGTCTCCGGTCTTGAGGCTGATACCGTAGAACACGAAATCACACAGCCGGGTCGCTTCCCGGGCCGGGTCGAGCGGTTCCGGGTCAAGCGCCCGCCGCATCAGGTTCACGTTCACCAGACCGAAGACCCGAACTGCAATGTCGAACGGGTCGGCCTTCCTGAACTCACCGGCAGCGACGCCCTGCTGGACCACACCGGCGATGACGTGCAGGAGCGCGGCCAGCTTCGGGGTGACACGGGAACGAATGACCTTCAGCACTTCAGGGTCGTGGCCGGCCTGAGTGTGACTGAAGAACTCGGGACCCGAGTACTCGCCGGTGATGAACTCGAGGTTGCGCCGGATCATCGCTTCGAGGCGGACC
>Ga0233425_10002041_pt1 | contig 41721 bp, 30 predicted proteins | sample Watercolumn_Towu_2_FD_181712 | JGI IMG/M metagenome (GOLD analysis project Ga0233425, IMG submission 181712) | Freshwater microbial communities from Lake Towuti, South Sulawesi, Indonesia - Watercolumn_Towuti2014_140_MG | ecosystem: Environmental > Aquatic > Freshwater > Lake | place...
ATGGAATGATGATTAACATTAAAGGCGGGGATATTTCGAAAGAAACAAATTCCCTTAAGAAGATGTACAATAACATAAAAATTGATATAATCAATTTTCAGTTTTCTGATATTTACGGAATTACTGATAAAAAAATAGTGGTAATAAATAATTAACCACTGATTAATACAGATTAACACAGATTTAATAAAATAAAAAAATTAATATGTTGAATAAAGTGTTTTGGATTTTTACAGTTTTCTTTATATTTAATTATATCAATGTGAATGCACAGACTTATCAGTTGTCAGGGACTTTGTTCGATGCAAAGACTTTCAGACCTATAAGCTACGCATCAGTAAAGCTTTCCGATAATTCTTTTATTACTTCGACAGATGCAAGCGGGCATTATATTTTGTATCTGAAAAAAGGCAGTCACAAAATAATTTATTCTATGATTGGCTATTTTTCGGAATCTAATAAAGTCAGTATAACCGATTCAAGTCTGAATATTAATATTTATCTTAAACCTTCTGAAATATTTACGGAAGAAATAGAAGTGTACGGCGAAGACCCTGCTTATGAAATTATGCGAAAGGCAATTAAATACAAAAAAAATCTTCAGGCTAATCTGAATGAATATGAATATAATGCATATACGAAATATGTAATTCGTACAAATCTTAATTTATATGATGAAAAGAAAAAAGATACTTTGGACGGAAGCAGTTATAATATATTGGCATTGCTTGAATCCGAAACAAAGGGATATTTTAAAAAACCGGATATTGAAAAGCAGATTGTACTTTCTAAAAAAGAAACAGCAAATACTATCAGAGGCGTAGCTCTGCCGCTGATTGTGAATTTCTATGATGAAAATGTTGAAATGGAAGTAGAAAACGGTAATAAAATAAAAATCCCGACTCCCGTATCCGATGATGCATTCGATAATTATGATTTTGTATATAAAGGAAATACTTCACTTGATTCAAATAAGATTTTTAAAATCGAAGTGAAAAACAAATCTTCTCTAAAACCGCAGTTTTACGGAAATATTTATATTAAAGACAGCATATACTCTCTTGCAAAGGTTGATTTATTTGTTAATGATGCAGGAAATCCCTCGAATATTGATAAGTTAAAATTTATACAGAAATTTGATGTGTTCGAAGATAAGAATAAACTGAAATTCTGGTTTCCTGTAGATGTGGAAATTCTGGCAGAGGGTTCTTTTATGAGTTTTATAAAATTTCAGGGAGAAGTATTCACTATAATAACAAACTATGATGTTAATAAACCTGCTCCGCCCGGAATATTTGATGATTTTATTATTAAAGTTCTTCCGGACGCTGTAAAGGATTCCATTTATTGGGCTGAACACAGATTGATAAGAAATACAAACGATGAAATTATTGCATACAGGAATATTGAAAATAAAGTTAATGAAAATAAAAAAGGAATTTCATTTGGATTTGAAACGATAAAATTCGGTGAAAATTTTAGTATGAAACCTCTTGAACTCTACAGATTCAACAGAGTTGAAGGTAGTAGACTTCAGTTTAATCTCGATTATAATAAGGATTTTGGAAAAGTTTTTATTAATTCTAATTTTGGATATGGATTATCCGATAAAAAAACAAAATATGATATATATGTAGGTTTTAATTTATTAAAAGACAGGTCATTACGATTTAATGCGAAAATTTTCCGGGAACTTAATGTTTTATCGGCATCGGATTATGGTCTTTATGGTTTGTATAATACAATGACTTCTCTGTTTTATAAACATGATACATATGATTATTTCTATTCGTCCGGTTATAACCTGTCCGTATCAAAATTATTTTTTTCAAATCTAAGGCTTGGACTCTTGTATAATCAGGCAAAGCAAACAAGTGCGATAAATAATTCCGATTTCAGTTTTTTCAAAAAAAGTAAATCTTATCGTGTTAATCCCCCTATTCTCGATTACTTTAAAAGAACTATCGGATTTTATATTAATTACGATTTCAGTTCATTCAAATATATTGACTGGGGAACAGGTGAAATTTCCAGAATCAGAATGTCTAATCTACCGGGAATTCAGTTTACTTACAACTATTCCGGAAAATCTCTTAACAGTCAGAGTGAATTCAGAAAATATGATGTTTTATTCTACGGGCAAAATTCTTTTCATCCGTTTATTAATCTGAGTTACAATATCGGGGGAACGTACATAAACGGGGATGTTCCTTTCCAGGAACTTGCTTTCTTTAAAAACAGATTCGATGCTACGTCCCGTCTCGCATTCACTTCGATGATATATCAGGAATTTCTCGGGGATAAAATTTATTTTCTTAATCTGAAAAATGATTTTGGAAAACTTCCTATCACAAGTGCAATTCCTTTTTTGAAAAATATGAGATTTGTAGGAATGTTGAATATTGGAAGGTCGGAAATTTCAAACTCTAACAGACAACTGAATTCCTTTAATAGTTTTAACACAACAAAAGGTTATTATTCTGAGGCAGGATTCGGTTTTGAAAGATTTATGGATTTTATAAATATTTATTTCACATGGAGATTAAACAACTTTAATCAGGGAAATAATTTTATGTTATCTTTTGGTTCTGAAATATTTTAAAGAAAAAATATTATAGTTATTACTTATAAGAAACTTGAAATTATTCAGACCCCCCTTTATCCCCCCTTGTAAAGGGGGGAAACAAATGTTTTCTCAATTTATAAAGATAGTATATTAGTAATTACTATTTTATAGAAATCCTCCCCCTTAACAAGGGGGAGTTAGAGGGGGTTAAGCAATTAAAATTATCTAAGAAACTTAAAATTATTGAGGTACCCGTATTCGTAACCTATTTTGTAAAATGTAAAACCTGTGATTATACGTTACTTCTGTGAAATTCCGTGTCGAAAATTGTTACTTTTTTTCCGTCTTGCGTCTTACGTCTTACTTCACTAAAACCATCTTCTTTGTCTCAGTTTTATTATCATATATTGCATTTGGAGTTTCAACAGTAAGTTTATAAAAATAAACTCCTGCCGGCAGTCCACTGGCATCAAATTTAACCATATATGGTTTGCTTCTCTTATCCTGAAATTCATTAACTAATGTTCTGATTTCTCTTCCGAGCAAATCATAAATTTTTAATGTAACGTGACTGTCATGATAATTCAAAGTATAAGTAATGTTTGTCGATGGATTAAATGGATTAGGGTAATTCTGGTCTAATGTAAAAATTTCCGGTAATTCAAATTCACCGGGCTCAATTCCAAAAGCCATCTGTATTGCTGACCATGCGTCGACTATTCCCCAGCCATATTCGTTATTCGGGTCATAACTATTGCTTGCAGTTTCCTTTAAGACTTCCCGTACTTCATAAACTGTCATATCAGGTTTTGCAGAAAGGAGCATTGCCACTACCCCTGCAGACATTGGACAGGAAAAAGATGTACCTGCACCTGTATTAAGAAAACAATCATTACCGTATCCGGGACAAGCCTGTATGTTACCCTCTCCGAGTGCCATTACTTCAGGTTTGATTCTGCCATCAACTGTCGGACCGACAGATGAAAAAAATGAACGGTCACCCATATAATCAACTGACCCTACCGATATTACATCGAAACCGTCTGCAGGTGCATTCAGTGAATTGTGCAGAGTATCCAATCCATTATTCCCTGCGGAATTACATACGACAATTCCTTTATTCGCTGCCCAATTTGCTCCAATAGTCACTACAGCAGTTCTTCCATCCATATCAGTCCAGTCGTAAGTGTGTGACGACCCCGGGTCCATTTCAAGATAACCAAGCGAACTTGTTATTACATCTGCCCCAAGACTGTCAACCCATTCTGCTGCAGCAACCCAGTTATCTTCTTCAACCGGAGTTTCACTTTCTGTATTCTCAGTCTTACATAAAATTAATTTTGAACGGAATGCAGGAGATATCAGAAAACCCGGAGAAAAACCGCAAAGTAAAGATAATGTTCTTGTCCCGTGTGAACCGTCACCTTGATGTCCCTGAACATTTCCGACTATTGTATCGTGATTAACAAAATCATACGTCCTCAATCCTCTTGCTTTTATTGAATCAAAACAGGGATGTGCAAGATTGTCAAAACCACTATCAAATGAAGCAATTAGTACATTTTGTCCGCAATATCCGCTGTCGTGTGCCATTGGAACATTGATAAGTTCAACCTGGTCATATGAATCACCATAATCGAATGTGTGAATATTTTTCGATTTATTTTTTGGTAAATTTAAATTTTGTTTTAAATTTATTTTATTATTTTCTTTATAATCTTTTTTGAAGGTATTAACCAAATCAATTTTATTTACAAATGATTTTTCTGCAAGTAAATTTATTTGACCTGCAGTTGCATAACAGGAAACAGCATTCAGCCATTTCGAAGTATTTTTAATTTTAATTCCGGATTTAATTATTTCATCAATATATAAGTTATTTAAAGCCAAATCGGAAAATTCTAACACTCCGGATTTTGCTTTTCTCTTCATTCTTCTTTCTATGGAAGTCTTTGAAATATAACTCAGGGGTTTTGAAAGTTTTTCTGAAATATTATTTCCTTTATCTTTAAAAAATATCCAAACAAGAAATTCCTGTTGTTTACCTGCATTGATTTTTCTTGTAAGTCTTTCCGATAATTTTGCATTTATGTTTTTATATTCTGAAAACGATAAGGATAAAATAACAATGACAAGAATAAAAACTGAAATAAAAGGCTTTTTCATTTTCTTTTACTTTTATTAAACCTAATTTACTTAACACAATAATTAAATGAAATATATATGAAACAATTTGTTACTCTTTTATTTTTATTAATTTTCTTTATTACATCATATTCTCAGGATTTAAGAATAAAAAATAATCCTTATGATAACGCACCGGAATATATTAAATCAAGTGTTCAATTCAACAGGGAAAGATGGTTTTATGAACAAAGAATGTATCCGGATAATTTTATCCCCGAAGGTGCTTATGAAAATGCAATGAGACAAAGAAATGAAATAAGAAACAGTCAAGGATTTTATTTTCCTAATACAGTGACATGGACGAATATCGGACCTACTCCGGGATATTATTTTTCCTACGGAAATATCTGCGGAAGAATTCCGGCAGTAATTTATGACCCAAACAATCCGAATGTAATTTATATCGGTGCCGCATTCGGAGGTGTCTGGAAATCCGTTAATGGAGGTAATACTTGGACACCTCTTACCGATTGGGAAATATCTTTATCATCAGGTTCCATTGCAGTTGATTTCTCGAATTCAAATATTGTTTATTATGGTACAGGTGAGGCAACGTACAGCGGTACATCATACTATGGGCGGGGATTATTAAAATCGACAAACGGCGGATTGAACTGGACAAGTTACAGAAACGGACTTCCGAACTCAACTTATTTCTCAAGAATTGTAATAAGACCTTATCATTTTAATGAAATTTTCGGAGCACTCGGTACAAGCGGTTTGTATAAAAGCACTGATGCGGGACAAAACTGGACCCAGCTTATAAGTGGTAGGTGTGATGATATTGTATTTACTTCATCGGGTGATACAGCATATATTACGGGAAGCGGAACAGGATACAGAAAATCAACAAACGGAGGTCAGACATTTGACGTAATCGGCGGAATATCTATGCTCGAAAGAAATCATATTGCAATTTGTAAATCAGCACCAAACGTTTTATACATAGCAATTTACGGCAGTAGTAATGTCAATGTATTCAAATCCACAAATGCCGGATTGAATTATACACAAGTGGTAACTAATCTTAGCGGTAGTTCTCAGGCATGGTATGATTTCTTTATGCATGTGAATCCTGTTGACCCGAATTACGCCTATGTCGGTGCGATTGATGTTTGGAGAACTACAGATGGTGGAGCAAGTTTCGTGAATATTACAAATGCCTATGGTACAGGTGTTGTTCATCCTGACCAACACAATATGGCATTCAATCCGGTAAATCCCGATGAACTTGTTGCGGCTAATGACGGAGGAATCTGGAAATCTACAAACAGAGGAACTACCTGGACAAATTTAAATTCAAATTTATCAATAACGCAATTTTATCGAATGACATCTGACCCGAACAATGCTGCTCACCTTTTAGGAGGTACACAGGATAACGGAACTCAAAGAACAACGGGTACTATAAATTGGACTGCAGCTTTTGGCGGTGATGGAGGAGAAGTATGTTTTCAACCTAATAATTCTTATTATGTCCTCGGTGAAACCCAGAATAATGGATTGAGAAGGTCGGTAGATAACGGTGTAACGTGGACAAGTGCAACAACAGGACTTTCCGGGTCAGGTGCATGGGTTGCACCTATTGTTGCTCATCCTGATTCAGTAGAAATATTCTATACTGCAAGGCAGCAGGTATTTAAATCAACAAATATGGGTTCGTCATGGGTTGCAATTTCTTCCGGTACAAGCGGAACAATCAGAGAGATGGATATTTGCAAAGCAAATAAAAACTATATGTATGCAACTTCCGGTGGAAATGTTTATAAATCTACAGACGGAGGGTACAGTTTTTCTCCTGCAACATCAGGACTTCCCGGCAGAACAGTTACAAGTATTCATTTTCATCCTGATTCTGTGAATACTGCTGTAGTTTCAATATCGGGTTTTGGTGCCGGCAAGGTTTATAAAACAACAAACAATGGAACAAACTGGATTAACATTAGCGGTAATATGCCTGATGTTCCTGTAAATGATGTTATGATTTATTATCCCGGATATCAGACGAGTATACTTCTTGCTGCAACTGATGTCGGAGTTTTTATTACTACTAATTGGGGAAATACATGGGTAGAACTTGCAGATGGTCTGCCAAACACAGTATCTATGCATCTTGATTATAATTTAGCGGGAAATAAAATCAGAATCGGTACTCACGGCAGGGGAACATATTCAATTACAGGTTATCTTACTGGAATTACAAATTACCACAACGAAATCCCGAAAGATTTTTGTTTATATCAAAACTATCCAAATCCATTTAATCCGGCTACAAGAATAAAATTTTCAATCCCAAACATTCCTGTCATTGCGAGGAACGGAGTGACGAAGCAATCCCAAAGTGTTTCCTTAGTTGTATATGACCTCTTAGGAAAAGAAATCTCCGTTCTTGTAAACCAAAATCTAAATCCCGGAACTTATGAAGTAACATTTGATGCAGGCAAACTCACAAGCGGAACATATTTCTATAAATTGACAGCAGGGGATTTTTCTGAAACAAAGAAAATGATTCTTCTTAGGTAAACTTTTAATTACAAATGTAAATACTGGACAAGGGAGCTTGCTCCCTTGTTTTATATATAGAATTATACTATTCGTAAATTCAGCAAGATAACTGCATCGTTTTATCTTTAAGAAATTATTAATTATTAATTACTAATTATTAATTATTATAATTAATTTTAATAATGACTGAATTCCAAAAAATGTTGAAAGGAAAATTGCTCCTTGCTCCTATGGAGGATGTCACTGAACCCCCGTTTCGACTGATTTGCAAACGGCTTGGTGCTGACGTAGTCTATTCAGAATTTATTTCTTCTGAAGCGTTAATCAGGGATGCTGTAAAAGCAAAAAAGAAATTGTTTTTTTATCCTGAAGAGAGACCAGTCGGTATTCAGATTTTCGGAGGAAATGAAGAAGTAATGAGTGATGCGGCAAGGATAGCAAGCGATGCAAATCCGGATTTTCTTGATATAAATTGCGGATGCTGGGTAAAGGATGTCGCACTCAGAGGTGCAGGTGCCGGACTTTTGAAGGATTTACCGAAAATGAAACGTATTGCAGAATCGGTTTTGAAAAACACAAAACTTCCCGTAACACTTAAAACAAGACTTGGATGGGATGAAAAATCTGTGGTAATAATCGATGTTGCTAAAATGCTCGAAGATATCGGGATTCAGGCTCTCACTGTGCACTGCAGATTCAGAAATCAGGGAAATAAAGGTGAAGCTGATTGGAACTGGATTAAAAAAATAAAAGACTCAGGTATTAAAATTCCAATTATTCTTAACGGTAATATTAAGAAACCCGAAGATGTAAAATATGTTTTTGAAAACTATGAACCTGATGCAGTTATGATTGGTCAGGCTGCAGTTTCGAATCCCTGGATTTTTAATCAATCAAAATATTTTCTTGAACAAGGTACAAATCCTCCTGAACCTACAAAAGATGAACGAATAAATCTTTGTATAGAACATCTGAAACTTGCCTGTGAACTTAAAGGTGAAAAATACGGTGTGATCGAATTCCGTAAACATTATTCAGGATATTTTAGAGAAATGAAAAATATAAATAAATTCAGACTTGAATTAATGAAATTTAAAGAACTCGAACCGATTCTGGAATTATTAAATAATTTTAGGAAAACATATCATAATGAATATGAAACAATATAGATTATTTCTTATTATTTTAATTTTTGTTTCGTTTATAATAGCATTCATTCCCAATATTATTCCGGCAAAAAAATATGAAAATATTCCTGTCACGGAAAAACCAGATTTGATTCAGGAAAAATTAAATTCAATGACCTTAAGGGAAAAAATTGCGCAGATGATTATAACGTCAAGCGAGGGATTTAGTTATGATGAAAATTCGAAGGAATATAAGAGACTGAAAAATCTTATCACAAAAGAAAAAATAGGTGGCGTAATTTTTCTGAAAGGTAATGCTGTTGAAGAAGCGAAATTAATTAACCGGCTCCAGAAATTAAGTCAGACTCCACTGCTTATTTCACAGGATTTTGAAAGGGGAACAGGAATGCGTCTTGATGACGGTTCAAAATTTCCGAATAATATGGCTCTCGGAGCAACAAGAAACTCTGATTTGGCTTACAAGATGGGTTTAATACTTGCAAAAGAATGCAGAGCAATAGGTGTAGGTCAGAATTATGCACCTGTGATGGATGTAAATAATAATCCTGATAATCCTATTATTAATGTCCGTTCTTTTGGTGAAGACCCATTGCTCGTTTCTCAAATGGGAATGGCAGTGATTAAGGGTTTGCAGGAAGGCGGAATTATAGCAACGGCAAAGCATTTCCCGGGACACGGAGATACGGATATTGATTCTCATAGTGATTTACCTGTTCTGAATTTTGACAGGGATAGACTTGAAAAACTTGAACTGATTCCTTTTAAAAATTCAATTTCTGCAGGAGTTAAATCAGTAATGATTGCACATATCTCTTTTCCGGCACTTGAAAAAACTCCTTTTGTTCCTGCTTCTCTTTCGGAAAATATTGTGACCGGTTTACTGACAGACGAACTGGGATTTAACGGATTAAAAATAACTGATGCACTTAATATGGAGGGAGTTACAAAACATTTTAACGTATCACAGGTTGCAGTTATGTGTGTTAAAGCCGGAATAGATTTAATACTGATGCCCCTTGATGAAACAAAATCAATAAATGCAATTGAAAAAGCAGTTAACAGCGGCGAAATCAGCAAAGAAAAAATTAATAATTCTGTTAAAAGAATTCTCGAAGCAAAAAAATGGCTTGGGCTTGATGAAAATAAATTTGTTAATGAAAATGAAGTATCATCAATCGTAAATTCGGATGAGTCAAAAAAACTCTCACAAAAGATTGCAGATGAATCAATCACACTTGTAGAAAATCAAACAGGTCAGATACCGCTTGGAAGGGTGATGACGAGACCTCCCAAAATATCGCTTATCTGTTTGAATAATATTGATAACAGTAGTTCCCCGGATATTTTTTCAAATATATTTCTTGAAAAATTAAAAACAGTTACATCCAAATTTGATTCATTTTTATTTAACGGAGATATCAGCGGCAGTGACGCTGCTGAAGTATTTGAAAAGACAAATGATTCAAAAATTATTATTATCCCTGTATTTTCAAAAGTCAAAATTAAAACGGGAACAGTCGGAATACCAAAATCACAAATTATGCTTATCAATAATCTTATCAAAAATGATAAATGCGTGATTGTTATTTCTTTCGGGAATCCATATATCATTCAGGGATTTGAAAATGTTGACAGTTATATTTGTGCCTATGGGGATATTGAAAGTTCGCTAAACGCAGTTACAAAAGCAATGTTCGGTGAAATCCCAATCAAAGGTAAACTTCCCGTTACAATCAGTAAGCAATTTAAATTCGGAGACGGAATAATCAATTAATAATGATTAATGAACAATGATTAATGAATAAGATTAATGAAGAAAAAAGGATGTCATTGCGAGGAACGGAGTGACGAAGCAATCTCTATTTTTATACGAAATAATTTATTAAATTAATAAATAATTATTGTTAAAATTAAATAATGGCTCTGGATATTTCTGCAATAAGGAATGACTACAAATTAAAAGAACTCGACGAAAAAAATGTCGAACTTAATCCTTTCAGTCAATTTAAAGTCTGGTTTGATGAAATGCTGAATTCAAAACTGAAAGAACCCACTGCATTTGTTCTTGCAACTTCAACACCCGATGGAAAGCCTTCTGCAAGAGCTTTGCTTCTGAAAGCATTTAATGAAAACGGATTTATTTTTTATACAAATTATGAAAGCAGAAAAGGAAAGGAACTTGAAGCTAATCCTTATGCATCAATGTTGTTTTATTGGTCTGAACTTGAACGACAAATCCGCATCGAAGGAAAAATTGAAAAAGTATCGCAAAAAACATCAGAAGAATATTTTATAACCAGACCATATAAAAGCCGTCTCGGTGCATGGGCATCACATCAAAGCTCGGTTATCGGAGGAAGAAGCGAAATAATTAAAAAGTTTTTCGAATATCTGATTAAATTTCATAGTAAAAATATTCCTCTTCCGCCATTCTGGGGTGGATATATTCTTTTCCCCGATAATTTCGAATTCTGGCAGGGAAGAGCAAACAGACTTCACGACAGAATCAGGTACAGAAAAGAAAACTCAATATGGATAATTGAAAGACTATCACCGTAATTTAAATTGAAATTTAAAAGATGAAAAAAAATTATATATTTAAAATATTTTTAATCCTGTTATATGTTTCGCCAATTTATTCTACTCCGAAATCTTCTTTCCAGGAGACATATACAATCGCTGAAATGTATCCTGTAATAGAATATAATGCAAAAAAACTTGCAGAAAAATCAGGACAGCCGGTTATAATTTATTTAAAAGAAAAAATATTAATTGAAGCAAAAGGAATTGAAAACGGAAAAGTCGTTTATACTGTTATCACTAATTTTTTTCATCCGGAAATAAATGGTTCTACATTATTTTTTGATGAAGTATCTTCAAAATTTAATTTAAATAAAGCCCGACTTGTTTATTTTAACGGAAGAGTAATTGATAATACCGGTGAAAAATATGAATTAAAAATATCTCACAAACCACTGGCAGGGGAAATGCTCCTTGTGCTTGACTCGCAGGGAAAACGTGTCATAGGTCTTGACCCGCAAACGGGAGATATTGTAGATACTGCTTTCATCCCGCCGCAGGATACTTTGTTTGGAACTGCAAAAGATGTTAAGCAAACCCCCTGGTGTAAAATTGCAATTTCCGACCAGTTGAAATATGTTGTATATGAGTTTGATACATCCGGTACTTTTATCAGAATCCTTGCACCCGCAGGCGGGCAGAATGTAAATATTATGAGCAACATAAGAGGTATAGCTTTTCGTCCAAATACAAATCTTCTCGTTACTGTTGGAGCCGGCGGATTTCAGAATTCAATAATTGCATTTAATCAGAACGGAGATACACTTGGACAGTTTATTACTGCTTCGGGTTTAAACAGTCCGTTTGCTATTTTATATTACAACAATTCAGTTCTTGTCAGCAATTCCAGTGGAAATGTCAGAGTTTCAGGATTTGATACTACAGGAAATAATTTTTTTCTGTTTACAACAAGTAATAACCTTAATTTTCCTCAACAAATGTCGCCGTTATCCAATGGAAATCTTGCTGTTGCAGGGTTCAGTGCACCAAGTGGAGTGTGTATTTTTTCTCCTGCTGGTACTTATGTGAAAACTCTGACAGGTGTTTCATATAACCGCGGTGTTTGGCAGCTTGGAAACGGACATATTATCACAACAAATACAACAGGACTTTATGAACTCAACGATTCATCCGGAGCAGTGATAAGAACAATCATAAGCGGTTCAGGATATTTTTCAGGCCAATTTATTTCTTACTATAACCCGAATTTAATTAATGCAATCCATCACGAATCAAATACTTCACCTGAAGAATTTCAATTATATCAGAATTATCCTAATCCCTTCAATCCTGTTACAAAAATTAAATTCAGAATCCCGAACTCATCTGTCATTGTGAGGAGCGGAGCGACGTGGCAATCCCCTGATGTTACTCTTAAAGTTTATGATATTACAGGTAAAGAAATTGCAATAGTCGTCAACGAACAACTTAAGCCCGGAACCTATGAGGTTACATTCGATGCAAGCAATCTCCCGAGTGGAATATACTTTTATCAACTTCAGGCGGGAGAATTTTCTCAAACAAAAAAAATGTTGATGATTAAATAACTGTGAAAATTTAATTTTAATTTTGATAATTAAGCTTAATTGAGATTTTAAAAATAATTAATTTTTTGTCATCCTGAACTAGTTTCAGGATCTATTAAGTTGTTCATTCGATTCTGTAAACATATTATTTACATATTCAATAATGGAAGAAAAAAAAGGCTTTAAACAGGAACTCGGTCTACTCGATTCCACAATGATAGTTATCGGCTCGATGATTGGTTCAGGTATATTTATTGTCAGTGCGGATATTTCAAGAACACTGGGCGCTCCCGGATGGCTTATCATTACATGGTTTGTGACAGGTATTATTACTTTGATTGCTGCATTAAGTTACGGTGAACTCGCTTCAATGATGCCGCACGCCGGAGGTCAGTATGTCTATTTAAGAGAAGCGTGGAATCCACTTACGGGCTTTCTTTACGGATGGACATTTTATCTGGTGATTCAAACAGGATTGATAGCTGCTGTTGCTGTTGCTTTTGCAAAATATACAGGTGTCTTGCTTCCATGGCTTTCAGAAAAAAACATCTTGCTTCAGATTGGAGGGTTTAAAATATCAGCCGCACAACTGCTTGCAATTGTAAGTATAATAGTGCTTACGTATATCAATATTAAAGGCGTCAGACTTGGCAAACTTGTGCAGAATGGATTTACTACTGCAAAAACATCTGCTTTATTTTTATTGATATTGTTTGGCTTGATTCTTGGCGCCGGCTCTATAGCAATGAAAGCGAATTTTTCAGATTTATGGACTGCAACCTGGACACATGTTTCTGATAATAAAGTTACAGGCATAGAATCGATTTATGGATTCGGATTAATTGCTGCAATTGGAGTTGCGATGGTCGGCTCGCTTTTTTCAAGTGATGCGTGGAACTGTATAACATTCACAGCCGGTGAAGTTAAGAACCCAAAAAGAAATATTCCGTTGAGTCTTGTTCTTGGAACAGGTATTGTTACAATACTTTATATCGCAGCAAATTTCAGTTATCTATTTATTCTTCCGTTAAAAGGAAGTCCGGATGGTGTAACTGCACTTGAAAGAGGAATTCAGTTTGCAACGAGCGACAGGGTAGCCACAGCTTCTATTTCGGTTTTTCTTGGTGAATCAGCCGCTATTGTAATGGCAGTTCTCATAATGATTTCAACTTTCGGATGCAATAACGGTTTAATTCTTGCCGGAGCAAGAGTTATTTATACTATGGCACAGGATAAATTATTTTTCAAAAAAACGGGGGAGTTGAATAAACATCACGTACCTGCTAATGCACTTATAGCACAGGCAGTCTGGGCATGCCTGCTTTGTCTTTCTGGTACATATTCGGATTTACTCGACTATGTTGTATTTGCAGTTTTAATTTTTTATATATTAACAATTGCAGGAATATTCAGATTAAGAGTAACAAAACCCGATGCTGACAGACCTTATAAAGCATTCGGTTATCCTGTATTACCCTTTCTTTATATTGTTTTAGCTGCAATAATTTGTATCATCTTATTAATTTATAAACCAGAATACACATGGCCCGGATTAATTATTGTCGTTCTAGGAATTCCGGTTTATTTCATCTGGAAAAAATTTCAAAGAAATTAATATATTAGAAAAAAGCTGCTGAATTTATTTCTATATTTTCTGAAAGGAAAAGAAACAATGAATATTCAGCAGCTATATCTAAACAATTTATATAATTACAATCCGCACCTTAAAGTAATTGATAAATTCCTTCCGGGTGAATTAAATCCGGATGCAAATACCCTGTAATTTTTATCAAGTATATTGTCGAGTGCAACCTGAAGTTGCAGATTTTTTGTAAACTGATATGCAGCTTTCAGATTTAATGTGTACCATGAAGGCATACCGTATATTGTCGCATCACCGAAATTATCTTCTCCAAGCATATTATAATCCCAGAGATTTTTCCATCCGTTGTATTCAACATTAAATTCACTTCTGAATTTATCAAGTTTTAAAATAAAACTTGTTTTTCCGAATACAGGCGGTATGTGGTCAAGCGGATAATCGGTTGAATCTGTTTTTATTCTGCCGTATGTAAAATTCAATGTGCTTAATATCGAGAAGTAATCAGTCAAATCTGCAGAAAAATTAAGGTTATATCCGAGAATGTAAGAACCTTTTTCTGCATTTTGATTCGCTGAAACTAAAGCCTTATAACCATCATAAATAATTGTATCTTTCCCATTGTATTTATATGGTCCTGTTATTATGGCATTTATAAAATAAGTCGCATAAATTATTCCCTCTACTTTTATAGAATTTGCAAATATCTTCGAAATTCCAAGCTCACCATTATAAGTATATTCGGGCTTCAAATCATTATTCGGTACTATGACTTTTCCAAGTGAAGTTGAACTTCCTTTCGTCGTTTCAAATACTTTGGCAAGGTCATCAATATTTGGTGCTCTGAATCCGGTTGAACTGTTTATATAAAATCTCCAGTCATTGCTTGGCATTACTACTAATCCAAGATGTCCTGTTATTGCAGCATTCTTCTGCTCGGCTGTCGTAAATGGGAACTTGTAAAATGTTGTGTCAACAAAGTTAGCTGTTAATGTTACATAATTAAATCTCACGCCATCAGATAAAACAAACATCGGATTTATTTCCCAGGAGTGTGAAAAATATGCTGCCATTGATTTCATATTATTATCGCCGTCAGGATATCTCGTGCTTGCTCCTGTTTCCACAAGGGTTACTATATCTTTTTTGAAAGCAGTGGATTTTACAATGTTATATGCTCCTTCAAGTCCGTATCTTAATTCATGTTCATTAACTCTCTTTTTGAAATCCAGGTTTACAGTAAAAACATCAACTTTTTCATTTCTGCTTGTAAGATTTTTGCTTCCAAAACCTCTTGAATTTCTGCTTTCTTTTATATTTTGATATGCACCTACAAACTGCAGATTATCAAAAAATGTATGAGTTGCATTTGCATTAAGATTATAGGAACCCAAAATTCTTTGTTCGGGTCCGTAATACCATTCGGCATTTGAAAATTTACCGCTGCCACCGATAGTATTCAATCTGTCGTACCTGTAAACCATATCGTTCGTGTTTGAATATTGGAAGTTTAAGGTATGAAACACATTATCACTTTGTTTTATAAGAATTTTTTGAAGAATATCATACTGTTTATATCCGGATTGTTTCTGAACATTATAGTCATCATTCAAAAGCATAGTATCTACACCATTTATTCTTTCTGTATAATATCTTCTTTTCCAGCTGTCAGGTGCTGTCTTATCATAATTGGAACCCATTCTTAAATCACCAAAGTTTGAATAAGTTACACTGGTTAAAAATCCTACGTTTTTAAATCCAAGGTTAAAATCAAAATGTCCGGTTTTTTCATTATTTGAGGTTGAAAATCTTCCGTATGCACCTGCATTGTAATATAAGTCATTGTTAAAACTCAGTACAGGGTTTTTAGTATAAAATGATAATACTCCACCGAGTGCATCACTTCCATACATTAATGAACCGGGTCCGTAGAATACTTCCGCTCTGTCGAGAATGTTCTGGTCAATTCTTAATACGTTCTGAAGATGACCGGCTCTGAAAATTGCATTATTCAATCGTACTCCGTCAATTATTATCAGTATTCTGCTTGCTTCAAAACCTCGAAGTACAGGACTGCTTCCTTCCTGTTGGCTTTTCTGTACAAATACATTTCCGGTTCTTGACAGAAGGTCACCTGTATTCTGTGCATTGATATTTTGTATATCTTTCGAATCAATAATATCAATTTGGTTTGAAACATCTTTAAGTTTTTCTGAGAATCTGTCCGATGAAACAACTATCTCATCCGTTGAATAACTTTTTTCAATTAAAGAAATGTTAAAGTTATTTGATTGAATTGAAGTATAACTCGTCACTTTGGTTTGATAACCAATCGCCTCGATATAAATTATATTTGAGGTTTTCAGATTTGAAATATCTGCATTACCATTAATATCAGATTTAATTTTATCTTTTTTATCTGAATATATTAATGCACCTGATACAGGTTTTAATGTTTCCTGGTCAACTATTGTTACGGTTTGTGAATTTATGACCTGAAAACATATAAATGTAAGAAATATCAATAATAATAATTTTTTCATTATTGTTAAATTAAATTAATAAAAATTTTTTAAAAAACTGTATTTGCTGTTTGAATAAGCAAATATAATAATACTAATTAGACAGGGAAGTGAGGTTTTGGGGGTGGCGTTTGAATGTCAGATTTTAATATATTATAGTAAACAAATATATCTTTGAATGAGGTATAATATTTATTCGAAAAAATTTGATTATTATATTCAGGTTGAATTGCAGTTAGTTTTATGTTTTTCAGAAAGTTTATTACCGGATTTTTAGAGTTTGGATTATTTGTATTAAAATCAAAATATTTATTAAAAGCGAGATTTAAATTTGTTTCGTTGTCATCACAAATACAATAAAATAACACATTGTTATCTGATTCCACCTTTTTGTATACGTCATACATTTTTCCGTTATTGAATATTTCAGTAGGTTCATCAGAATTTTTTAATGCAGTATTAAAGTGCTCTTTTGAAATTTGTATTATTTCCAGTTCTTCCTCGTTCAAAAAATTTTCAATCCTGCTTTTAGCGTCATTCTTGAAATTATATAACTGCTCTAAATAGACAATTATATATCCCATACTGTTAAATGTAAGCATAAAAATCAGTGATATTGAAATATATTTTCTCATTTTTCGAAACAATATTGCAAATTAATATATCATATACCAAAAACAAGGTATTTTTTAAGCATAAAATTAACGAAATTTTAATATGTTATGTTAATAATTATAAGCAATACACTGTACAATAATACTACATGGTATTTTAATTCTATTAAATTAATATTAACTATATTTATGAAATATAAAAAGATTAAATAAAATTCATATACAATTATTAACAACATTATAAAACTTTCAGACTAGTTACTATAATTAGAAATAAAACTGTTATTTATTATATTATGTTTATATTATATGACATATTTTTTTAACTGCAACATTTTTTTATTATCAAAATTTTTGAATATTAACTGGATTAGTAATTGATTAATTTTATATTTATATGAAATCGCTTTTTTCACTTTTTCCCTACTTAAAAAAGTATAGAAAAAAACTAATTATAGGTTTTATTTTTGTCGCAATTAGTATTGTTTTGCAGGCAATATATCCTCTTGTTATAGGTAATGCAGTCGATGAATTATCTTCACCTGTTCATAAACACGAAATATTTTATTACTCACTCATAAGTATAGTGTTGATTCTTTTTGGAGGAATATTCTTGTTCTTTACAAGACAGACTATTATTGTTGTATCCCGTGAAATAGAAAATGATTTGCGTTATGATTTTTTCTCTCATCTGCAGTTTCTATCCCGTGATTTTTATAACAGGAATACAACCGGTGATATTATGGCACACGCTACAAATGATATAAATAATGTTAGAAATTTTCTCGGTCCTGGAATTTTATATTCTGTACAGACTTTGCTGAGAACAGGATTAACTCTCTTTATACTATTCAATATTAATCCCGGATTAACTGCAATTGCGTTAGTTCCTCTGCCTTTAATTTCATATATTGTATATCGTGTAATGAAATCGACTTATAGCCGTTCTATGAAAGTTCAGGAAGCATTTTCACTTATGACTGCTAAAGCTCAGGAAAACTTTTCAGGAATAAGAGTAATTAAATCATATGTAAGGGAAGAATTCGAAACAAAACAATTTGATAATATTTCTCAGGACTATCAGAAAAAAAATCTCTCGCTTGCAAGACTTCAGTCATATTCATTTCCAATGATGTTTTTACTTACAGGGCTTTCAATTATTATTGTTGTATATTTCGGCGGATTGATGGTAATCAAAGGAACATTGACACTTGGAAATGTTACTGAATTTATTGTCTATCTCGGTCAGCTTACCTGGCCTATGATTGCATTCGGCTGGATAATAAATCTTATGCAAAGAGCTGCACCTTCTATGAAAAGACTAATGGATATAAATAATACTAAACCGGAAATTGCAGATGATGCTTCGACTAATAAAAGTATTTCTGAAAAAGATATTAAAGGGGAAATTGAATTTAGAAGTGTTTCTTTTAAATACCCTGATTTAGATAATTATATTTTAAAGGACATTAATCTTGTCATTAAAAAAGGGGAATCGCTTGGTATTATAGGGCATACAGGTGTCGGAAAAAGCACACTGATTAACCTTATTCCGAGAGTTTATGATATTGTAGAGGGAGAAATATTTATTGATGGTAATAATATTAAAAAAATACCTCTTGATGTATTAAGAAAATCAGTTGGAATTGTTCCGCAGGAATCTTTTCTGTTTTCTGATACAATTGAAAATAATATTCTGTATTCTGTTCCAAATGAAAATCTAATTACAAAGCATAATTTCAAAAATGAACTTGTCAAATCTTCACAAATAGCAGGACTTTACAAAGATGTACAAATGTTTCCCGATAATTTTAAAACGATTCTCGGCGAAAGAGGGATTACACTATCGGGGGGACAAAAACAAAGAACTGCAATAGCAAGAGCGGTTTTCTTAAAACCGAAAATTCTTATTCTCGATGATTCATTATCAGCGGTGGATACTTCAACGGAGGAAGAAGTAATACAGGGACTAAAAGAAGTAATGAAAGAAAGAACAACAGTAATGATTTCACACAGAATTTCTACAATTAAGAATTGTAATAATATAATTGTATTAAGCGACGGAAAAATCTCAGAACAGGGGACACATGAAGAACTTCTTAAACTTGAAGGAGAATATTATAATATTTATTTGAAACAACTGCTTGAAGAAGAAATAGAAAAAAGTTAACGGATAAATAAAAAGTGACTAAAACAAGAGACAAAAGAGAAGAAGAAGCTTTAGGAAAAGCAATTGATTCAAAGTTATTAAAGCGTCTGCTCGCATATTTCAAGCCGTATAAATATTATATATTTCTTGCAACATTTATTTCAATTTTCATCTCAGCACTTGCCGCAGTCAGACCAAGATTAACACCAATTGCGATAGATGATAAAATAATGAATAAAGATATTCCCGGTCTTCAGATTATTGTGTTAATTCTTCTCGGAACACTGATTTTTCAGGGTATTGTACAGTATGGATTAAGTTATCTTACAAGCTGGATTGGACAAAAAATAATTTTTGATTTACGAAAGAAAGTTTATAAACATACTATCAATTTAAATCTCAAATTTTATGATGAAAATCCGATTGGAAGACTTGTAACCAGAGTAACAAATGACATTGATGTCCTGTACGAAGTTTTTTCTTCCGGGATTGTAACTGCATTCGGAGATATTTTTACAATTATCTGGATATTATGTTTTATGTTTACACTCGATTGGAAACTAACTTTGATTACACTTAGTGTCTTACCATTACTCGTGATTGCTACTGCTATTTTCAGAAGAAAAGTAAGAGATTCTTACAGAAAAATAAGGTTGCTCATTGCAAAGCTAAATTCATTTATTCAGGAACATATTACAGGAATTTCGGTGGTTCAATTCTTTGTTAAAGAAAAAGATACAATCGAAGATTTTGAAAAAATTAACCGTGCGCATACAAAACAAAACATAAGAGGTATTTTATACTATGCTGTTTTTTTCCCGGTTGTGGAATTAATAGGTGCAACAGCAGTGGGTATTATTATATGGTTCGGCGGGGGACAGGTAATTCAGGGTATTGTATCCGTTGGAGTTATTATCGCATTTCTACAATATACGGAAATGTTTTTCAGACCTATCAGGGATTTATCGGAAAAATATAATATTCTTCAGACCGCAATGGCTTCAAGTGAAAGAATTTTTCAGCTTCTTGATTACCAGTCTCCTATAATTGAACCTGAAACACCTGTCGATATAAGTAAAGGAGTGAAAGGAAAAATCGAATTTAAAAATGTATGGTTTGCTTACAACGATGGCGATAATGTTCTGAAAAATGTTTCCTTTGAGATTAACCCGGGAGAAAAAGTAGCATTTGTTGGTGCTACAGGAGCAGGGAAAACAACTATTATCAGTCTGATTAACAGATTTTATGATGTGAATAACGGAGAAATTTTAGTAGACGGTATCAATATTAAAAATCTGAAACAAAGAGAATTAAGAAAAAATATTGGTGTCGTGTTGCAGGATGTATTCTTATTTTCCGGTGATATTAAAACTAATATTGACCTTGGATACGATTTAATTTCACTTGAAACTATAGATGAATCAATTAGAAATACGGGACTCGAAGATTTTATTAATACCTTGCCTGAAGGAATCTATCACAAAGTAACCGAAAGAGGAACCACACTTTCTACAGGTCAGAAACAATTAATATCTTTTGCGAGGGCACTTGCATTTAACCCGAAAATTCTGATACTTGATGAAGCCACTTCAAGCGTGGATACAGAAACTGAACTGCTTATTCAGGATGCTATTAGTAAGTTGATTGAAGGGAGAACTTCTATTATCATTGCGCACAGGTTATCTACTATTCAAAGATGCGATAAAATAATTGTTATGCATAAAGGTGAAATAAAAGAAATGGGAACTCATCAGGAACTTCTTGAGCAAAATGGATTGTATTATAAATTATATCAATTGCAGTATAAAGAGAATATTTCAGTAAATAATTAATAAATATGTCATTGCGAGGCGCAGCCGAAGCAATCCCTAAAAGGAAATCAAATAATTACAAAAAAAATGAACATCCTTCTTGCTACAAATAATAAACACAAGATACAGGAAATAAAATCCATCCTTAGTATTAATAATATAAAGTTATTTACTCTATCCGATTTGGCATTGGAAATTGAGGTTGAAGAAGACAAAGATACTCTCGAAGGAAACTCGGTAAAAAAAGCGCTGGATATTTTTAGGGTGGCAAAAATTCCGACAGTAGCTGATGATACAGGTCTATTCGTTCCTGCAATAAATAATGAACCCGGTGTATTTTCATCAAGGTATGCAGGTGAAAGTGCATCTTACGATGATAACTGCAGGAAATTGCTTACACGAATGAACGAAATCGATGATAACAATAGGAATGCATATTTCAAAACTGTTGTCTGTTTTTTAATTGAGGAGAATAAGCATTATTTATTTGAAGGAATAATGAAAGGGAGAATAATCAGGGAGCAAAGAGGAATGAACGGTTTTGGATATGACCCGTTGTTTGTGCCTGAAGGATTTGATAAGACTTATGCTGAAATGACAGAGGATGAAAAAAATTCCATTTCACACAGAGGAAAAGCATTTATTGAATTCAGAAAATTTATTATGAAGCAACTTTAATTCTATGGCAAATGTCTTACTTATTATTATTTCGTTATTAAGCGGGTATATATTAAATAAAAGTAAAATAATTCCAGAAAATTCTTATCAGGTTCTGAATAATCTTGTAATATATATTTGCATCCCTGCTTTATCAATTGTGTATATACCAAAAATACAGATTAATATGTCTTTGATATTTCCACTAGCAGTTACATGGATTGTTTTTCTTATATCTGTTCTAATTTTCGGTATTTCAGGAAGAATACTTAAATGGGGGAAATCAACTACAGGTAGTTTAATTTTAACAAGTGGATTATGCAATACTTCTTTTGTGGGTTTTCCTGTTTTGCTTGCGATGTTCGGAACAAAAGGGCTTGAAATCGGAATTATTATTGACCAGGCGGGGAGTTTTGTCCTGCTTTCTACAGCCGGAATTGTAGTTGCATCAATTTATTCATCCCACAAAACCGGAGTGAAACCGATTATTTTGAATATAATAAAATATCCTCCGTTTATTGCATTTATTGCTGGTATTATAATCTTATTCTTCAAAATTGTTATTTCTGAATTTCTTCTTGAAACTTTAAGCAAAATTGGGAATACTACTTTTTTACTCGCACTTGTTTCTGTCGGTTCACAATTGAAATTTGAAGATGGATTTGAAGAAATAAAAAAACTTTCTGCCGGATTGTTTTATAAATTAATTATCGGACCGGCTTTGATATTTCTTTTATACTTTATCATATTCGGTAAAAATAATTTATATACTCAGGTAAGTCTTATTGAATCTGCAATGCCGCCTATGGTAATGGGTTCAATATTAGCATCTTCCTATAATCTTAATCCAAAACTCTCTAACCTGATGGTAGGAATCGGAATCCCATTATCTGTAATAACCCTGTTTCTTTGGTATCTGTTAATTAATTATCTCTAAAAAATTTTTTCAGAATGTAAAAAATTGTCATTCCAGCGAAAGCTTGAATCCATTCGTCTATTCATTATTCATTGTTCAATAATCAATGCTTACATCATACTGTCATCCGCAGTCGGACCGTAAATTCCCGGTAAAGGAATATCAAGCAATCTGAGATATACAGTCAGTTGTCCCCTGTGATGATACATATGATTAAATGCAAAAGAACGGAGAACAGCAATTTTTGGCAGTGTAAAATATACCTGCTCATTATTTCTCATTGTCCAGTTCTGGAAGAAAACCTCATCTTTTGCATTCTTAAAAGATTCAAGAGCAAGATTAAGATTTTTTTCTTGTATATCTAGTAAATCTTTAACAGTATTAATTACAGGTGGTTTATAATCGAATTTTCCGAAATCAATTTCGTTGTAATCGAGTGTAAAATGAACCCACCCCGGAATTTCTGCAACGTGAGAAGCAAGTCTGCTTAATAGCATTGATTTTTCGTTTGGTTTCCAGTCAAATGATTTTTCGGGTACTCGTTCCAAAAGTTTTCTTGAAGATTTTGCCTCTTCTTGTACTTCAATAATAAATGATTCATTGATTGCCATAGCATTTGAAATTTATTTTTTAAAAAACATATTTTAATTAAAATAATTTTATTTTGATTTTGTATAATTAAGAATAAATTACCAGTTCCCTGCATAAGTTAAACTTTCACCGGATATTAACTGAAGATAATCGAATTTCAGTTTTATTATTTGTTTTAAATGCAGATAATCGTGTGCAAGCCAGTTAGATAATATCATTTTTGCCGACATTGGTCCGAGTTTGGGATGAATATATGTATTATTCCATTTTGGTTCCTCTAAATTCTGTAAGAATAAAATGGAATCGTTTCTTTCCTTTAAAAATTTTTCGAGCATATTTTCAAAATCCTGTTCAATGTACTTTCGTTCTTTCACCCAACCCTGCGGGTCAATTGATGGAAATGATTTCTCAGGATTTTCAAGAACAGATTTCAATCTTGTCCTGAAATCCTCCCTCTCCTCATCATACAAATGACAAATAATCTCCAGTAAACACCACTTCTTTTCACTCTGTTTCCAGAATACTAAATCACCCGTAACCTCTTCAAATAAAGATTTAATTAATTTACCGTTTCGCTCAAACTCTAAGATATAATATTGTAAATTAACCATTATCGTAATTTAAAATTTAATTGCACATTGAAAATTGCACATTGAACATTGAATCTGGTGCCCCGTAGAGGATTCGAACCTCTAAAGACAGAACCGGAATCTGCCGGTTTATCCATTAGCCTAACGGGGCATAAAAATTTAAAATATAAAATTTAAAATTTTAAATTGTTAAAAACTATTCTGAGTAAAATTTTATCATATCATCAAGAGCTTTGTAACATACACGACAAAAACTATCATACTTTATCGATTTCATTGTGCAGTCATACATCGGTCTGAAAATCCCTTTTGCAACATAACTTCCGCCCTCGAATACACCGACTTTGTCCCAGTATTGTTTTTCAGGCGGTGTAGGTATCGGTGTATTTTTATCAACAAGATTCTTCCATTTCTTGTCGAAATCAACAAGTGTAGTAATATTAGGTTCATACGGCTCAACTTTCAGATTTATGTAATCTTCCACTGCTACTTCCGAATCATAATATTCATCTGCAAGACAGGCAAAAGCATGCCCGAACTCGTGTACAGCCACATAATCCATATATCTGTTATCTGCAGTGTACATTGAATAATAATTATAAACCCCGCCTCCACCGTATTTTTCAGAATTTACTATAATCACAATCTGGTCGTACGGAACAAGACCAGCAAGGTCACGCAATGATTTAATATCAGTTGTCATCAGATACCGGTCGATTCTGAATGTATAAAAATGTGAATTCAATACCGTATTTTTCCAGATATTCTGATGAGGTATGTCAACCCCTGATTCCTGTGAAATCGCCTGTACAAGCCAGATATTAAAATTATCTTTGTTTTCTTTGTAGGGTGAACATCCGAACATTGTCGATGCAAATTTCTCGGCATCCCTGTTCATTTTTTCTAAATCGTCCTTACTGTATCCTTCTGGAATAATCACAACATCGAGTTTTTGTTTCGGGTCGCCTGAATAAAATATTTTTTTCGTTGTAATCGGAAGCGAATTATCTTTAATTATCAGATAGTCCCGCGGGTCAACATTAAATGTAAATTTATCTTCAAAAATGAGTTCCTTGTTTCTTGCCTGAATTACAATTCTTACGGCATTTTTCGGATATGGTATCAGAACAGTTTCATAATAACTCCTGCTTAGATATTTTGCCTCTGCTGTTGCACGCCATTCCTGAAACAGACTGGTATATCCTCTCGAATAAATGAGTTTACCATATGCTGAATCATAAACCATAACTCTATACTCACCGTAATTAAATTTATCGACAAGATTTTTCTGTGAGCCGCCCCAGAATGTTTCCTGCTTTAAATCAACCAGATACACTTCTGTCTTTACATTATTCCCGACCAAATTATAATCAATCCTCAGCGATTTTGAATAAAAATAATCATCAAAATTCACCTGTGAAATTACTGATGATACCGAAAGTAAAAATACAAAGAATAATAAAAATATTTTTTTCATAGTTCTTAATTAATTAATAAGATTTACCAATTTATAAAATTTAAATACTAATATTTAGTAAAAAAGAATTGTCTAAAAAGCATTTTTCTTTTCTCCTCTCTCCTTTCAGGAGAGGGGGTAGGGGGTGAGGTAAAACAATTCATATTTAGGAGAGGGGTTGGGGATGAGGTATTTACAAAAAACCCACCAAAATTAATTGATGGGTTTCACTTGATACTTAATCCTTGATACTTGATACTAAATAAACAACGGCGCTAATACCAAAGTCACTGTTGAAAGCAATTTTATTAATACGTGTAGCGACGGTCCCGCTGTATCCTTAAACGGGTCACCGACTGTATCACCTACAACTCCCGCTTTATGTGTGTCAGAACCTTTTCCTCCGAACATTCCTGTCTCGATATATTTCTTCGCATTATCCCATGCACCGCCTGAGTTATTCAGGAACAATGCCATAATCACACCTGTAATAGTTCCGATTAACAGCATTCCTGCAACCACTTCAGCACCTGTTGTAAATGTTATTTTCCATTTGAATAATAATTTAAACAGATATCCGACTGCTACAGGCATTAATACTACTAACAATCCCGGCTTTACCATTTCCCTTAATGCCTGTCTTGCTACTATGTCAACGCACTGTGCATAATCTGGTTTTTCCGTTCCCTGTAATATTCCCGGTTTCGCTTTGAACTGGTCTCTCACATTTTGTATTATTGATTGTGCCGCATTTCCAACCGCTTTGATTGCCCATGCAGAAAATAAAAACACAAGCATTCCGCCCATCAAAGAACCAATGAATACTTCAGGTTTCGAAATATCAACACCCGGAAAATTAGTCAATCCGTATTCTTTTAATTCGACAATAAAAGCTTCAAATAATAAAAATGCTGCAAGTGCGGCTGAACCGACTGCATATCCTTTTGTTAATGCTTTTGTTGTATTACCTACTGCATCAAGTCTGTCGGTCTTTTTCCTGATTTCTTCAGGTTGTTGTGACATTTCAACTATCCCGCCCGCATTGTCTGTAATCGGTCCGAATGTATCCATTGCGAGCACATAAGCCGCCGGTCCGAGCATACCCATCGTAGCAACCGCAGTTGAAAAGAATCCTGCTTCTTTCAAACCGCTCGATATTCCGAGTAAATATGAACTGATAATAGCCGCACCAATCACTAGTGCAGGATATGCCACGCATTCAAACCCTACTGCAACACCCTGAATTATTGTCGTTGCAGGTCCCGTCTTACAGGCATTAGCAATATCCTGTACAGGCTTATATCTATATTCTGTGTAATATTGTGTAATCCATAAAAATAATACCGAAGTTATAACACCAATCACCCCGCTCAAAAAGAAATGCCACCAGGCAGATGATGCTTCACCGGGCAATTTTCCGAATGTCCAGTAAGATGCTACTCCGAATCCAATCATTGCAAGTATCGCCGTCAGATAATATCCTCTATTTAATGCATTCATTGGGTCTTCATCTTCTTTTGTTCTGACGAACATAATTCCGATAATCGAAGAAATTAATCCGAATGCTCTTGCAACCATCGGGAATAAAATTACTCCGAGTAATACCTCCGGATTTGCACCGAATACGGTTGGATTTCCGTTGTATAATAGTGTTGCAAGAATCATCGCACCGATATTTTCCGCTGCTGTTGATTCAAATAAATCCGCACCACGACCTGCACAGTCTCCGACATTATCACCGACAAGGTCTGCTATTACAGCTGGATTTCTTGGGTCGTCTTCGGGGATTCCTGCTTCAACTTTTCCGACTAAATCTGCACCAACATCAGCGGCTTTTGTATATATCCCGCCTCCGAGTTGTGCAAACAATGCAACAAAACTCGCTCCGAATCCATATCCTGCAATGTAGAAGGGAATTTTTGCAGGTTCAAATCCACCAACATTTTTAGCAATAAAAAATAGACCGACTACTCCAAGCAGTGAAAGTGCAACAACAAATAATCCCGATACTGCCCCGCCTCTCAATGCTGTCTGTAAAGCTCCGTTGAGTGATGTTCTTGCTTCGGATGCAGTTCTGATGTTTGACCTTATTGAAGTCCACATACCGATGTATCCCGATGCAACCGAACTAAGTGCACCAAGGAAAAATGAAATTGCAGCCCAGACCGCTATTTCGGGTTTCTGAATTATATAAAGCAGATAAACAAGAAATGCAAAAACAACTGCAAGAATCAGAATAGTTCTGTTCTGCCTTCTCAGAAAAGCTTCCGCACCTTCTTTGATTGCGTTTGAAATCTCCCGCATCTTTTCTGTACCGGTATCCCGTTTCATTACGTTCTTTATCAAAAACACCGCGAACAGCAAAGCAAAAATGCTGACTGAAAAAATTAAAATAAGTTCCATAAAGTATTTTTAGTTATTAAATAAAGTTAAATATAAAATTTATTTTTAATTTCAAGCTTTTTAGTTCTCGTTACTACAGTTTATCCCGACTTGTCGGGACTCCAGCGTAGTAACGCAAAACTCATTCCTCAGTTTTAAAATAATTCTTATTATACATATTCATTGCATTCTTAATTCCTTCATCAATAAAACAAAATATCGCTTCTTTATAAAGCGGCAGCATTTGTTTAACTTTCACTAATTCATCTTCCGTAAAATTCGAAAGAACAAAATCTGTATAATCATCTTTTTTAATTTCTTTTTCTGTTCCAATTCCTACTCTCATTCTCGGAAAATCAAGTGTATTTAAATGATAAATAATGCTTGAAATTCCGTTGTGTCCTCCGTCGCTTCCCGTTTCCCTGATTCGTATTGTTCCAAGCGGAATCTGAAAATCATCAAAAACAGTCAGTATATCTTTCATCTCAATATTATTCCTGTCAATAAAATCTGAAATTGCAAGCCCGCTGTTGTTCATAAATGTAGTCGGTTTCATTAGATATACCGACCTTCCGTTATGCATAAAATGTGCTTCGTACCATTCCCCCTTGCCTGCTTTGAAATTGAGATTGTTTTTTTCTGCGATGTAATCTAAAATAATAAAACCCATATTGTGCCTTGTCTGTGCATATTGTGTGCCCGGATTCCCAAGACTAACTATGAGTTTCATCAATAATTATATTTGTCCTTGCTAAACCTTGTCATTCCGAATTTATTTCGGAATCTTATAAATATTAATAGAACGAGGAACAAATTACTCCTCATCCTCTTTCTTTCCTTTCGCAATAACTTCAGGTTCTGCGGTTTCGGGAGCTGCTGCAGCTTCTGCAGGTGCCGGTTCTGCTTCGACAACCGGATGAACAACACTCACTACCGATGCGGATTCATCATTCTGTATCGCAATATTTTCAAGTTTCAAATCGCTAACTCTAATCGAATCTCCGATTTTTAATTCGGTAATATCAATTTCAATATTAGATGGAATATGCTGGGGCAAACATTCAATTTCAAGTTTGTGAAGATTATGCTGTAATATTCCTCCGTCCTTCACCCCTACTGCATTTCCTTTCAGCTTAACGTTCACTTCGAGAGTAATTAATTCTCCCTCTTTAAGTGCAAGTAAATCGAAATGAAGCGGAAATCCTGTAAGCGGGTCGTATTGTGCTTCTTTTAAAATACAGCTTAAAGGTTTGGTTTCACCTTCGATTTCAAGCGTTACTATATTTGATTCTGTAGAAAATAATATAGGTCTGAGTGCGAGTTCTTTTGCAACTATCGATATGCTTTCTTCACCGCTTCCGTAAAATACTCCGGGAATAAATCCGTTTTTACGGTATTGTCGGGAAGTGGATTTCTTGAATTCTGTACGTTTTGTCGCTTTTAATAGTATTTCTGCCATAATTACAAGTTCCTAAAAAAATTTTATATAAACTTTAAGATATTATTTTTATTGAAATTTATCAATTACTTTTTTTATCAGATTTTTGAATTAGGGATTATTTAAATGTAGGATTTTATCTGTCTATTATTTGAAATTTTATGAATATTATAACTTAATGTACATTTTTCTTTGAAATATTGTAACTTAATGTACATTTTTCTTTGAAATATTGTAACTTAATGTACATTTTTCTTTGAAATATTGTAACTTAATGTACATTTTTCTTTGAAATATTGTAACTTAACTTACACTTTTTATACTTTCAAAAAATAATCATACTAAATCATACCAAATCAGCGTCCTTCAGCGTCAAAATATTATCTAAGTCAAAAATTTATTGCACTATCTTCTTCACTCTCTTTTTAAACCTCTTCATCATATCGTCAGTTAAAGAATACAATGTCGGAGTTATTACCAAAGTAAGAAATGTTGATACCATCAGTCCCGCAATAATCGCAATTCCCATCGGTCTCCAGAATGCAGAATTCTCTCCGCCTATCACCCATGTGAAACTCCTCCAGTCGAAATCAACTCCGCTTGCAAGCGGTACTATTCCGAGTATCGTTGCCGCTGCAGTCAGGAATATAGGTCTCATTCTTATTAATCCTGCTTTTATAAGTGCTTCATCCCGCTCCATTCCCCGTTTCATTAACTCTTTATGAAAATCAAGCATTACTATTGCATTTCTCACTACAATTCCTCCAAGTGCAATTACTCCTATTCCTGTCATAATTATTCCGAATGGAGTCTGTGTAATCATTAATCCGATTAACACACCTATTAATGAAAGTATTATCGAAAGCATTATAAGAAACGGTACTCGTACAGAATTAAATTCAATTACAATCAAAAAGAATATGAGTAATAAAGAAATCAAAAGTGCTTTCATCAGGAATTTGCTTGATTCCTGCTGCTCTTCCTGTTCGCCTGTGTATTTTAAATTATATCCTTCAGGCATTTTAAAATCTTCGAGTTTTTTCTGAACATCTTTTAATACGTCATTTCCAAGTCTTCCTTCTGCATTTGCAAATACAGTTACAACTCTCTTCTGGTCTTTTCTTGTGATTGCTCCTATGCCTCCTGAAAAATCAATTTTTGCAACTGTTGTTAATGGAATTTTTTGTCCGTCTTTGTTTGCGATATATAAATTTTGTAAAGTTTCTATGTCATTCTTTTGTTCTTTGCCAAGACGAACCGTTACATCGTATTCTTCCTTCCCAATTCTGTATTTACTCGCCGCAACTCCGTTAATAGCAGTTCTTACTGTCATACCAATCATTGCGGTATTGAGTCCGTATATTGCAGATTTTTCCCTGTCAACCGTAATTTTTATTTCAGGTTTTGTCTCGTCAAAATCATCATTTAAATCTGCAAGACCCGGTATATCTTTTATAATTCTTTTTATATCATCTGCAATTTTCCCAAGCTGTACAAAATCTTCTCCTGATATTTCAATATTAACCGGTTTACCGACAGGAGGACCTGCAACCTGTTTTGCAATTTCTATTGTTCCTCCGGGAATATTTTCAATTGCTTTACGGATTCTTTCAACATAATTAAATGAATTTTCACTTCTGTCAATCTTATCAACAAAGTTCACACTCAGTACGCTTTTATTCGGAATTCCTGACCCGCTGAAGTCAAGCGGGTTGTTAGAAAAACCAACATTGGATATTATATTATCTAAATCTTTCTCAACCGGAATTTTCGTTTCAATATCTTTTGTAAGCTGATTTGTAGCTTCGATATTTGTTCCTGTCGGAGTTGATATACTTATGGATGCAAATCTTGGTTCAATAGACGGAAAAAATTCCACTCCGTTATTGAATGACCCATATAAGAAAAATACTACAAATAATAAAATAAACATTAAAGCAATTGATATTTTTCTGTGGTGCATCGTCCATCTGACAACTTTTTCATACAATCTTAATGATGCTCCGAAAAATTTCCTATCGAAATATTCCAGAAATCTGCCTATAGGTCTGAATCTTTTTTTCTGTGATTTCTCTTTTTCCTTTTTATAATTTATGAATACTACCGCCTGTACCGGGCTTATTATCATCGCTACAAATAAAGAAGAAAACAGACATACAATAAGAGTTATCGGGAGATATTTCATAAAATCACCAACAATACCCGGGAAAAACAGCAATGGCAGAAATGAAGAAATAATAGTAAGTGTAGCAATCGTTACAGGAAAAATCACTTCCCTCGGACCTTCAATTGATGCATCATGCGGATTATAATCTTCCGTTTCCTGCAGACGGTATATGTTCTCAACAACCACAATTGCATCATCAACTATTATTCCAAGTACAAGAATCAATGTGAAAAGTACTATCATATTCAACGTAATTCCCATCATACTTAATACAATAAAAGATATTAAAAATGAAAGTGGAATACTGGTTGCCACAAGAATTGCATTTTTTAATCCGAGAAAGAAAAATAAAATCAAGCACACAAGAAAAATTCCTGTTACAATTCCGTTTTCCAGTTCGTGTACTGTATCACGAATGTATTTCGACTGGTCGCCGGTAAAACTTACATCTATTCCTCCCGGAATCAGACCTTTGTCTTCTTTTATTAATTTTTTTGAATTATCTGCAATATCTATAATATTTGCTCCGCTTCTTTTCTTCACTACCACCGATACACTTTCCTTTCCGTTCACTCTTGCATAAGTCTGTCTGTCTTTGAAACCGTAATTTACAGTTGCAACATCTCTAATAAATATCGGATACGGATTATTTGATTTCACTACAAGGTCTTTCATTTTTTCGGGCTCTTTGTATTCTCCCGGAACCCTTACCATAAAACTTGATTTTCCTATATCTACAGAGCCTCCCGGTATGTTCAGGTTTTCAGCAGAAACCGTATTTATTATATCGTTAAAACTTAAATTATAATATTTCAATCGGTCTGCGTTCACATCTATCTTAACTTCTCTGTCAACTCCTCCAACGACTTCAGCAGATAATACTCCCGGAATTCCTTCAATCTTGTCCTTTACTTTATCCCCGAGTTCTTTCAGATTTGCCGCATTGATATTTCCCGTCAGATTAATATAGAGCATCGGAAGTTCCGAAAAATTTATTTCACTTATTATCGGTTCTTTTATGTCTGTCGGCATTTTTGTCTTTGCAATCGATACTTTATCCCTGACTTTTTGTAATGCATCATCAATGTTTATATCTGATGTAAATTCAACTGATATCGATGAAAAACTTTCTCTCGATATTGATGATATTTTCTTTACTCCGCTTATTCCTTTCACTTCTTTCTCAATTTCCCTCGTTACAAGATTTTCTATATCAATCGGAGTTACTCCCGGATATACAGTTGCTACGAACACAAAAGGAATTTTAATCGAAGGTGCCGCTTCCCTTGGAAGAGATATATATGATATCACTCCAATAAATAATATTATTACAACAAGTATGTATACAGTTACTTTATTCTCTACTAAAAACTTGAAAAACTTCATATAATATAGTTATTGCCTTTTATCGTTTATAAAAGAAATTATTATTTTACTTCTATTACTTTATCACCATCTGCAAGTGTTCCGAATCCTTCGTAAATAATTTTGTCTCCTTCATTCAATCCTTCTGTTACAAGCACGTCATTTCCTTCATTCGCTCCCGTTTTCACTATCCGTTTTTTTGCAATGTCTCCCTCAAGGATGAATACAAATTTTTCATCGCCGTTGTCTATTATCAAATCCTGCTGTAATACAATTGCATCTTTTAATTCCAGTACTGTCAGTTCCACGTTTGCGGACATTTCCGGTTTTATTTTCCTTCCGCTGTTGATGATTACTATTTCTATTTCAATTGTCTTGCTTTGAGAATTTAAGGTCGGGGAAATGTAGCTTATTTCACCTTCAAATTCATCATCAGGTAATGCATCAAATGTAATTTTAACTTTTTTACCTGTTTTAAGTTTTTCTAAAAACCTTTCTGGAATTCCTGCATTAATTTTTACTCTTGAAATATCAACAATACTTAAAATTGGCATTCCGGGGCTTGTCATCTCTCCTCTGTTCATTAATTTTGCGTCTATTATACCGCTGATTGGAGATGAAACATATCCCTTGCTAAGTCTTGTCTTGTATAAATCAACTGATTTTAATGCCACTTCGAGCTGAAGTTTTGTATTCATATACTGCTGCTCCGTTGCTGCATTGTCGTTATATAGTCTTTCTATTCTTTCAAAATTTTCTTTTGCAAGATTATATTGTGCAAGTGCCTGCTCATACACTGCATTGTCCACATCTTTTTTTAATCTGACTAAAACCTCACCCCTGTAAACATAATCACCCTTGTCTTTTTTCAAATATGTTATCAATCCGCCTTCCTCTGAAGATATTTTTGCACTTGCATAGGGCTTTACAATGCCCACGACTTTGTATAATTCTCTGAATTCCTTTCCTTCTATATTATTTGCTTTTATTATAGATAGTTTCTTTTCATTGGTTTCTTTTGTTCCGCTTTTTTTTGCACAGGATATGAACATTAATCCTATTATAATAATTATTGCTGATAATATTAATTTTTTCATAAGTGTATTGTTGTTTTCAGTTTATCGCTTTTAAAATTTATAATTCAAGTAAACCTTCTAATTCCGCTTTTGCAGTCAAGTAATCGTATATCGCCTGTAGATAAGCGAGTTTTGTTTGATTAAATCTGAGTTCCGCATCGAGTACATCAATCTGATTTAGTACACCGTCCTTGTAACCTCTGTTTGCAAGGTCATAACCTTTTTCTGCAAGTTTTACCGTTTCGTATTGTGAAACAATCCTTTTCTTTGCATCTTCCATTCTAAGAAGAATATTCTTTGCCTGTATTTTTAATTTCTGTTTCACATCAAGTATAAGTTCGTTTGTCTTTTTTACGTCAATCTCCGATTGCTCTGTCTTGTATCCTGTCTTGAAAATATTAAAATCCCAGACAAGCCCAATTCCTGCATTTACAATTTTATAATATCTGAAGTCAAAAAGACCTCTACCGTCATTTTCTGCCGCATTTAATGAATATTGTCCGAATATAAATAATTTCGGAAGATAATTTGATTTATCTATTGTTACTAATTCCCTGTTTATTTTCTGGCTTATTGAAAGTTGTCTTATCGAAACACTGCTGTCTGCAATTTTAGTTATAATTTTTTCCGTTTCTCCGAAAACTTCCAGACTGTCATATTTCAGATTCCCGGTCACGTCAATTTCTTCATTTGTTTTTATTCCGATATTGTTCTTCAACAATTTTTTTGAAATCAGTAGATTGCTTTCCGACTGCGATACATTTGGCTTTAATGATTCAACAGTTACCTTTGCTCTTAAATAATCGAATTCAAGAACAACCCCGTTTTTATATTTTGCTTCAACTAATCTTAAATTATCTTCGGCATTTTTCAATGCCTGTTTGTTCACCTCCAGCACTTCCTTCAAAAAAAGGACATTATAAAAAGATTTTTTCACATCTGTTTTAACTTTACTCGTAGTTGAAATAATATTTTCGTCCTGAAGTTTTGAATAAAATTCTGCAATATTTACGCCTGAAAAAACAGGTGCGCCGAGAAAAGGTATAGTCTGTTGTAAATTGAAAACATTATATATCGTATTATCGGTTCCGATTTCAAATCTTTGTCCGAATATATCGATAACCTGTTTTTTAAATGCCCTTATGTACTGGGTGCTTAATGAAAAAGAAGGAATAAGATTTTCCATATAAACCTGATTTACCTTTTTTTCAGCTTTCAGCTTTTCATACCTTGCATTCACAAGTTCGCTGTTATTTGATATTGCAAGTGAAATGGCTTCGGTTTCATTAATAAATCTAACAGCCTGGCTGTATAAGTTACTGCAGATGAAAATTAATATTACTGCAAAAAATATTTTATATTTATGTATAATCATATCCCGTCATAAGTTGATATTAATAATGCTGTTTTTATATATTTTGTCTTTTTCTTTTTTAAATTTAATTTTACCTTTTTCTGTGAAAATCCCGTTAAGCAGTATTTCGAATGTATTCTTGAATGCTTCGTTCATTGATACTTTGGAATTCATAATAAATTCAGGTGCAATTATTGCGGATATTGTGGAAATAAATGCAGTAATGATAATTTCATCCGGATAATTTTCTACAAGTTTTTCCTTCTTCCCTTCATTTATCAGCAGTTTAAGGATTTTCTTTGTTTTCTCAAGTCTTTCTTTTTCTATTTCATGCCAGATTTTTGGTGTATGAATTTTTAAATCATGTATCCATCTTTCACTTATGTGAACAATATGATTCCCGTATAAATTCAGAATCTTAACATATTTTAAAATAACGTTATCCTTTGAATTTATTATTTTATCTATTCCGTCATTTATGTTTTTAAAATCAAATTTACATACTTCTTCTACAAGTTTTTCTTTGGTTTTATAGCACTTATAAATAGTCTTTTTACTGATTTGTAAATCTTTTGCAATCTCATCCATCGAGGTTTTATAAAAACCTTCGCGGTGAAATTTTGAGTGTGAATATTCTAAAATCCTATTTTTATTTCTATCAATAATAAAAATACCCTCCGAAAACTATTTTTGTTTTTTAAGTTTCTAAAATAAATATATAGATTTTTTTTTTCAAGATAAATGTACGGTGTTTAGTATTTTTTGTTTCAATTAACGACTTAAATAAAAAATTCTTATTGGTTATATTAACTAAAATAAATTAAAATCTTATTAAAACAATATTATGAAAGAATTTGACATAGTTGTAATCGGAGCGGGACCCGGAGGTTATACTGCTGCAATCAGAGCATCACAGCTTGGATTTAAAACCGCAATAATCGAAAAGGATAAACTTGGCGGTGTCTGCTTAAACTGGGGCTGTATTCCTACAAAAGCACTTCTTAAAAGTGCTGAACTTATGAATACATTCTCACATTCAAAAGAATTTGGAATTACTGCCGGCGATATTAAATTTAATTTTCCGCAAATTATTGAACGTTCAAGAAAAGTAGCTTTCGCATCGGAAAAAGGTGTACAGTACCTGATGAAAAAAAATAATATTGAAGTGATTAACGGCAAAGGTGTGTTTAATCCGGATAAGTCGATTGATGTTCTGGATTCTGATGGAAATTCTGTTGAAAAAATTATTTCACAGCATATAATAATTGCTACAGGTGCACGACCTCGGAAACTTGGAAATGTGAATTTTGATGATATAAAAATTCTATCTTCAACGGGTGCATTGCTTTTGAAAGATATACCTAAAAGCATAACAATTGTCGGCAGCGGTGCAATAGGAATTGAGTTTGCTTATTTCTATAATGCATTCGGGGCGGATGTAACAATAATCGAAATGCTTCCGGCAATACTTCCAATAGAAGACAAGGAAATTTCTGATGTGGTTTCGAGGGAATTCAGAAAAAAAGGAATAAAAATTCATACAGGTACAAAAACCGAAAGTGTTGAAATCAGTAATAATAATGTCTGTACAACTGTTTCAGGTAAACTTGAAGATACAATTGTATCGGATGCAGTGTTAATTGCCGTTGGTATACAGGCAAATATTGATAATCTCGGTATTGAAAATATTGGTATTGAGACTTTTAAGAACGGTATAAAAGTAAATGAAAATTATCAGACTTCAGTTGCAGGGATTTATGCAATCGGTGATGTTGCCCTGATTAATCCCGAAGGAAAACCCTGGCTCGCACATACGGCATCAGCGGAAGCTATTAATTGTATTGAAAAAATTAAAGGACTGCATAATGCAAATATAGATTATAAAAATATTCCCGGTTGTACGTATTGCCAGCCACAGGTTGCTTCAATCGGTTACACTGAGGAAGAAGTAAAAAAACTGAATATCAAATATAAAGTAGGAAAATTCCCCTTCACTGCTAACGGTAAAGCCCGTGCAATAGGGGAAAGTGCGGGACTTGTTAAATTGATTTTCGACGAGGAATACGGTGAACTTCTTGGTGCTCACATTGTAGGACCCGAAGCTACCGAATTAATAAGCGAACTTGTTTATGCGAAAACAAATGAAGGTACGTGGAAATCAATACTTCATTCGATACATCCGCATCCTTCTTTATCCGAAGCAATTATGGAATCCGCAGGCGTAGCTCTTAGCGAAGCTATAAATATTTAAAAAAGGTTTTTTACTTTTGAAACAATAAAAATTTTACTGAACGATGTTCAGTAAAAATACTAAACACTGTTCAGTAAAATGCATTTTTCTCTTGATTTCAACAAAATTACTGATTAACTTTGTTCAGTTTTGCAATTTTAATATATATTTTTTTGTTGTAATTTTAACTTTTAAAAATAAGATTTTAAAAAATTAAAACTAAAAGGAGTAATAAATATGGAAGAAAATAAAATGGCAAAAGGGTTAATTATCGGATTTATTGCAGGTTCAGTTATCGGTGGTGTGGTTGCTTTGTTATATGCACCGAAATCAGGTAAAGAACTCCGCAAGGATATCAAAAACAGAAAAGACGATTTCCTTGATGATACTGCTGAATATATGCAGATTGCGAAAGCCAAAGCTTCGGAACTAATCAATGAAGGTAAAAGAAAATCGGAACAGTTAATTCAGGATGCAAAGAACAGAGCAAGCACTTTACTTGAAGATGCAAACAAAGTTTTAAGCGATGCCAAAGATAAAGTTTCGGATAAAGTGAGCTCCGCAAAAGGAAAAATTATTTCCGAAACCGAACGGATAAAAGATGCGTTTAAAGCAGGAGTCGAAGCTTATAAAGAAGAAAAACAAAAAAATTAATTTTATTCTTTAATCTTAATTCTTAAATCTTTAATCTAAAAAATTATGTCTCCTGCAGTGGAAGTTTTAAATATAATATCTGTTTGCGTACAGATTATTCTCTTTGTTGCATTCATCGTTCTAATCGTTGCTCTTAATAAATATATAAAAGGGCTAATGACCAAAATCGAATATCTTCAGAAAGATGTCAACGCATTTAAAGTGCGTCTGGAACCTCTTATTGATGATTCACTACAATTGGTCAAAAAACTTAATTCGATTTCCGATAAAGTTGACGATAATATAGATGTAATAAAGAAAACTGTCCTGAAAGTACGTGATGCAACGGATAAAATAATAGAATTCGAACAAAATCTTCAGAATAAAATTGAAGGCCCTGTTGTCGATACAATTAATACATATTCTGCAGTTGTCAAGGGCATTAAGACATTTATAGAAAGATTCAGATTCGGGAAAAGAAGTGATATCCGCGGATATTCAGGGTCTGAAAGCGATGAAATTAATTTTGATACAGAAGAAAAACCGGTTGAAGTCAAAAATAATAAATTCGAAGAGGATTTTAACGAAATCAACAAAGAACTTAACGACGTCAGAAAAAAACTCGAAGAAATGAAAAAAGTCTGATTGAATTATCAGATTTTTTTTATTTCTCTATCTTATAATCAATATCAAAATCCATATTTACAATGGTATTTTCTTTTAATGCCTGTCTCCTGTCCCCGTTTAGTTTTCCGCTTCCCTTTATTCCGGTATATTCACCTGTTCCTCCTGTTATTGTTAAGGTAGCAGTGAAAAGCGGGTCGGATTCGCTGCCGTAAGATATCCCGTCTGCTCTTATTGTTATTTTGGAATTGTTACTGAAGTTTAATACATAATTTTCGATAAATGTTCCCGCTCCGTTGATGTAATCGTAAATAAAAAATACATCTACATTAATCGTTGTACCTGATTTCAATAATGCAATTCCGGTTCCTTTTGCCACTCCCATTTTGTGATTCGTCGCACTGTTTACAGTCTCGAAATAGTTATTTTTTATACTGTACCTTAATGCAAATTTTAAATTTTCAGATTGACCGTAACCTGAACCGATTGCAGCAGATATTATTAAAATTACAAATAATAGTTTTTTCATCTCAAATTTATTTATGTTTAAGAAATTAATATTTCAACTTATTAAAATTACAATTTTTCCCAGTTGTTCTGCTTTAATCATTCTTTCAAATGCTTCTGCATATTCTTCAAATCCGAATATTTTATCTATCACAGGTCTGATTTTATGTTTAATGATGAATCCAATCATTTCACCGAAATCAGAATCAGAGCCCATTGTTGTTCCCATTAATTTCAACTGCTTCCAGAATATTTTTCTGAAGTCAATTTCTTTTGGATTTCCGGTTGTAACCCCGTAATTAACAATCCTCCCGCCCGGACTCATTATATTAATAATTTTTATGACTGTTTCCCCTGCAGTTCCATCGATTAATACATCGATTTTTTTACCTGTCAATTCCGCCAAATTTTTTTCCCAATCGTTAACCTTGTAGTTTACCCCTCCCATTGCACCAAATCCGATTGCCTTGTTTATTTTATCCTGTGTGCCTGAAGTTACAAATATTTTTGCTCCAATTGCTTTTGAAAATAATAAGGCAAAAGTTGACACTCCTCCGCCGATTCCGGAAATCACAACATTATCATTTTCTTTGACCATAGCTTTTTTTAATACGGCTCTGTATGCTGTCAAACCCGCTAACGGTAGTGCAGATGATTCAGTTAAATCAAGATGTACGGGTTTTTTATAAATATACTTTTTATTAATTGAAATATATTCCTGCAGTGTTCCGTTTTCGGGAAGTCCCAGGATCCTGAAATCTTTTCCCTGAAAATTTTCATCCTCCCCCCAGTTGTGTGAAGGATTAATTACAACTTCATCTCCTACATTAATTTCAGTTACATCTTTTCCTATCTCCTGAACAATACCGGAACAATCAGAACCCAATACAACAGGCAATTTTATACCTGCATACAAACCTTTGCAAATCCATAAATCCCTGTGATTCAATGCCGCATATTTTATTTTTACTAATACTTCGTCTTGCTTAATTTTCGGAATATCAATATCCTCAATAACTAAATTTTTCCTTAATTCTTCAATGTTTGAAATATTTTTTAAAACTATCGCTTTCATATTAAAATTATTATAAAGTTTTTTATCTGAGTTAATCTGTGGTTAAAAATTATCCATTTCAATTGTCAATTATCAATTGTATTGACACCGGACAATGGTCGCTTCCCATTATCTCCGGATGTATTTCTGCACTCTTTATCCTGTTTACGAAATCATTCGATACCATAAAATAATCAATCCTCCACCCGACATTTCTTTCCCTTGCTCTTGTGAACATATCCCAGTATGTATAGCAATCTTCTTCATCAGGGTGAAATTTCCTGAATATATCTGTATAACCGAGATTTATAATATTATCAATCCATTCCCGTTCAATCGGTAAAAAGCCGGTATTGTTTTCATTTTCCTTCGGTCGTGCTAAATCAATTTCCTTATGTGCTGTATTATAATCTCCTGTAACAATAATTCCTTTCCTGTCGGAGAAATTTTTTTGTAAATAAAAAAACAACTCATCATAAAAATCGAGTTTATATCTGATTCTTTCAGGACCCCTCCCGCCGTTAGGGAAATATGCGTTTGCTAGAACGAAATCTTTGAATTCAAGAAATATTACTCTTCCTTCTATATCAAATTTTTCTTTTCCAAATCCGTAATTAATTTTGAGAGGTTTGAACTTTGAATAAATTGCAACTCCTGAATAACCTTTTCGTTCTGCCGAATACCAGTAGGATTCATATCCTTTAATATTTATCAAGTCATCAGTTAATTGTTCTTTATGTGCCTTTGTTTCCTGTAGACATATAATATCACCTTTTGAATTCTTTACCCAGTCAAGAAATCCTTTCTTATGAACCGCCCGGATTCCATTCACATTCCAGGTGTAAATTTTTATTATCTTTTTCTTTTTATCCGCCACTTAATATTATCTTAGATTATTCAAATTTTTTTTTACAATTAATCATTACTCATTGTTCATTTGAGATTTTTGACTTTTGGATTCCAGCTTTCGCTGGAATGACAAGTTATGGTTTAATCTTTTTTCAGATGTCTCTCATTAATCATTATTCATTGTTCATTAATCATTTTTCATAATTTCTTCTTAGCAATCAAATTCAACGCCGACCCCGCCTTAAACCACCCAATCTGATGTTCATTAAAGGAATGGTTCAGCATAATCACATCGGTATTTCCGTTTTTATGATTTACAATCATTTTAATTTGCTTTCCCGGTTCCAGATTTATTACATCGATGTCGAATAAATCATCCTCAAAAATTTTATCATAATCATCAGGATTGGCAAATGTCAATGGAAGCAATCCCTGTTTTTTCAGATTAGTTTCGTGTATTCGGGCAAACGATTTTGTTATTATCGCTCTGCCTCCAAGAAATCTCGGCTCCATTGCCGCATGTTCTCTCGATGAACCCTCGCCGTAATTTTCTTCTCCTGCTACAATCCAACCGTTATTGTTCGCCTTGTAATATCTGGCGACTTTTGGAACTTCATCATATTC
>Ga0233425_10002042_pt1 | contig 41706 bp, 31 predicted proteins | sample Watercolumn_Towu_2_FD_181712 | JGI IMG/M metagenome (GOLD analysis project Ga0233425, IMG submission 181712) | Freshwater microbial communities from Lake Towuti, South Sulawesi, Indonesia - Watercolumn_Towuti2014_140_MG | ecosystem: Environmental > Aquatic > Freshwater > Lake | place...
GGCGCGCACTGCTGGCACGGGAACAGGAAGCAGCGGCGGCCGACCGCCGCGCCCGCGCGGCCGAGGCGGAAGTGCGGGCGCTCCAGCAGCAGGCCAATCCGGGTTATGGCAGCCCCTATTATCCGATCATCGTACCGGCGCTGCCTCCTGGCTTCGGTCAAGGCAATCCCAACCCCGGATTCCACCCCGACCACCCCCAACCGCCCACGCCGATGCCGCTACCGCGCACCGACGGCAGTACCGGCGGCAGCACCGAGGCCGTGATCCGCGACGAAACCGGTCATTTCGGCCGCGGCAGGCGCTGAACCGGGCCGTTGTCAGTCGTCAGCGTCCGCGCTCCTCCATCATGCGCTCGACGATTGGGCGGAAGATGATCTCCATCGCCAGCCCCTGCTTGCCCCCCGGCACCACGATGGTGTTGTAGCGGGACATGAAGGAGAACTGGATCATGGCCAGGAGATACTGAAAGTCGACGTTGAGCTTGCGGCAGTCGTTGAAGCGGATCACCACCATGCTCTCGTCCTGGGTCGGGATGTCGCGGGCGATGAAGGGGTTGGATGTGTCCACGAGCGGCACCCGCTGGAAGTTGATGTCGGTGTGGGAGAACTGGGGCGTGATGATGTGGACGTAGTCGTTCATGCGGCGGAGGATGGTGTTGGTCACGTCCTCCGGCTTGTAGCCCCGCTCCGCGGTGTCGCGGTGGATCTTCTGGATCCATTCGAGGTTGACGATGGGCACTACGCCGATGCGGAGGTCGGCGTAGCGGGCGACATCCAGGTTGTCGGTCTTGACCGCCCCGTGCAGGCCTTCATAGAACAGCAGGTCGGTGCTGCCCGCCGCGATTTCCTCCCAGGGGGTGAAGGTGCCGGGGGCGTGACCGCCGCCGAGGGCACGGCTTTCCGCCGCGTTGTGGATATAGAAGCGGCGCCGCGTCCCGCCGGTTTCGCCGTACTGGCGGAACACCTCGGCCAGTTCGTCCAGCAGATTGGCCTCGATGGAGAAATGGCTGAAATGGGTGCGCTCCCGCGTCGCACGGTCGATCAGCTCCCGCATGGTATGGCGGTCATAGCGGTGGAAGCTGTCGCCCTCGACCACCAGCGGCCGGATGCCCAGGCGGTGGAAGATGTCGCCGAAGGCCTTCTTGACCGTGGTGGTCCCGGCGCCGGACGATCCCGTCACGGCGATGATGGGGTGCTGCTTGGACATGGTCTCCTCGTCGAGTTGCGGCTGGCGGGACTGGCTTCCAGCCAGCGCCGGCGTAAGGCCGACAGTGTAGCGAGATCGACCCGCGCCAGCTCGAGTCCCGGCGAAATGCTCTGTAAACAGCGTGCCGGAAGCCCGTCGTCCCCGCGGTGATCGGTGACCAGCAGGGCGCCGCTGAAATCCTGATGGGCGGTATAGTCGCTGATGGTGACGACGACGGGAAGTCCTGCCCCGCGGGCGGCCGCCAGACCGACGGCGGAGTCTTCGAACGCCAGACAGGAGGTTGGCGGCAACGTCGTCACCAGCCCCGATCACATCGAACCAGTCTTGGGCTCCCGCGGGAAAAGAGTGCTGCAGCAGCGCCGTCACGTTCTCCGGCGCGGTGGTGGTGGCAATGGCCAGGCGCAGGCCCTGCGCCCGAGCTTCCTGCAGCAGCCGCAGCACGCCGGGCCGGAGGGAGATCTGGCCTTGTTCCACCAGGCGGCGGTAGTGCTGAGACTTGCTCTGGAGGAGTTGGGAAATTGCCCGGCCGGTCGGTATGTCCGGCGGTCGGCAGGTTTCGATGAAGTGGGCGATGCGCTCGCGGCCGCCGGCGACCGCCAGCAATCGGCCGTACAAGGCCTCGTCCCAGTACCAGCTCAGGCCGGATTCGGCAAAGGCGCGGTTGAAGGCGACCCGGTGTCCGTGGCGTTCGGTTTCCGCGAGGGTGCCGTCGACGTCGAACAGGAGCGCCTCGAGCATGGGGCGAGCCCGGACCGCCAGCGATCCGGGCTCGGAGAGTCTACAGCGTGTTGACCGCGTTCAGTTCCTGGAACGCCTGTTCCAGACGGGTCACCATGCTGGTCTGGGCAGCGCGCAACCAGACACGGGGATCGTAGAACTTCTTGTTGGGCTTGTCCTCGCCCTCCGGGTTGCCGATCTGGCCCTGCAGATAACCCTCGTTCTTCAGGTAGTACTGGCGGATGCCGTCCCAGGTGGCCCACTGGGTGTCGGTGTCGATGTTCATCTTGACTACTCCGTAGCTGATGGACTCGCTGATTTCCGCCGCGCTGGAGCCGGAGCCGCCGTGGAACACGAAGTTCAGCGTGTTGGCCGCCACCCCGTACTTCTCGGAAACATACTTCTGCGAGTTGTCCAGGATCTTCGGGGTCAGCTTGACGTTGCCCGGCTTGTAGACGCCGTGGACGTTGCCGAAGGAGGCGGCGATGGTGAAGCGGTGGCTGACCTTGCTCAGATTCTCGTAGGCGTAGGCCACATCTTCCGGCTGGGTGTAGAGGGAGGAGTGATCGACGCCGGTGTTGTCGACGCCGTCTTCCTCGCCGCCGGTGACGCCCAGCTCGATTTCCAGGGTCATGCCCATCTTCGACATGCGCTCCAGGTATTTGGAGCAGATCTCGATGTTCTCCTGCAGGCTCTCCTCGGACAAATCCAGCATGTGGGAGCTGAACAAGGGCTTTCCGGTTTCCTTGAAGTGCTGCTCGCCAGCATCCAGCAGGCCGTCGATCCAGGGCAGCAGTTTCTTGGCGGCATGGTCGGTGTGCAGAATGACCGGAACGCCGTAAGCCTCGGCCAGGGCGTGGACGTGCTTGGCGCCGGAGATGGCGCCGAGGATGGCGGCCTTCTGGCCTTCCGCCTTGAGACCCTTGCCGGCGTAGAACTGGGCGCCGCCATTGGAGAACTGGATGATGACCGGCGCCTTGGCCTTGGCGGCGGCCTCCATCACGGCGTTGATGGAGTCGGTGCCGACCACGTTGACGGCGGGCAGGGCGAACCGGTTGGCCTTGCAGATGGCAAAGACCTTTTGCACGTCCTCGCCGGTGACGACACCGGGTTTCACGAGATCAAGAACTTTCTGGGACATTGGATGGGCCTTCTAGAATGGGTGGAACAATGGGGTGGATGTGGGTGTTGGTGGGTTACGGCGCGCGCAGGGGCTCTCGGTAACCATGGAGTCCGTCATTTTGCGCGTCTAACCCACCCTACATTTTTGGCTACAGCGATTCGACCAGCTTGACGACGGCGTCGACGGTGAAGCCGAATTCCTTGAACAGCTGGCCGGCCGGGGCGGATTCGCCGAAGCGGTTGATCCCCAGGATCTTGCCGTTGAGGCCGGCGTACTTGTACCAGCCGTCGGTCACGCCCGCTTCCACCACCACCCGTTTGGTCACACTGCTCGGCAGCACCGACTCGCGGTAGGCTTCGTCCTGGGCGTCGAACACGTTGGTCGACGGCATCGACACCACCCGCACCTGCCTGCCCTTCGCCGTCAGTTCGTCCGCCGCCTTCACCGCCAGTTCCACTTCCGAGCCGGTCGCGATCAGGATCGCATCCGGCGTGCCGCCGCTGTCCTTCAGCACGTAGCCGCCCTTGCGGATGGCCTGGATCTGCTCCGGGCTGCGCGCCACATGCAGCAGGTTCTGGCGCGAGAAGATCAGGGTGCTGGGGCCGTCCCTGCGTTCGATCGCCGCCTGCCAGCTCACCGCCGATTCTACCGCATCCGACGGCCGCCACAGCTGCATGTTGGGGATCATGCGCAACGTAGCGGTCTGCTCGACCGGCTGGTGGGTCGGGCCGTCTTCCCCCAGCCCGATGGAGTCGTGGGTATACACGAAGATGGTCGGCGCCTTCATCAATGCCGCCATGCGCACGGCGTTCCTGGCGTATTCCGAGAACATCAGGAAGGTGGCGCCGTAGGGCTTGAAGCCCCCGTGCAGGGCCACGCCGTTCATGATCGCCGACATGCCGAATTCCCGCACCCCGTAGTAGACGTAGTTGCCGTTGTGTCCTTCGGCGTTGACGTCCTTGCAGCCTTTCCACAGGGTCAGGTTGGAGCCGGCCAGGTCGGCCGATCCGCCCAGCAGCTCCGGCAGCACCGGGCCATAGCCCCCCAGGGTGTTCTGCGAGGCCTTGCGGCTGGCGATGGTCTCGCCCTTCTCGTTCACCGCGGCGATGAAGGCCGCCGACTTCTCCGCCCAGTCCTTGGGCAGTTCCCCCGCCATGCGGCGGTCGAACTCCGCCGCCAGCTCCGGGTATTCCCGCCGGTAGTTCTCGAAGCGGTCGTTCCAGTTCGTCTCCGCCTTCGCCCCGCTCTCCTTCCCGTCCCAGCCTTCGTAAATCTCGGCGGGAATCTCGAACGGCGCATGGGGCCAGCCGATGTTCTCCCGGGTCAGGGCGATCTCGTCATTGCCCAAGGCCGCACCGTGGCACTCCTCCTTGCCCTGCTTGTTGGGCGAGCCCCAGCCGATGATGGTCTGGCAGCAGATCACCGAGGGCTGGTCGGTGACCGCCCGGGCCGCCTCGATGGCGGCTTTGATGGCTTCCGGATCATGCCCGTCCACCTTGGGGATGACGTGCCAGCCGTAGGCTTCGAAGCGCTTCGGAGTGTGGTCCAGGAACCAGCCCGGCACGCCACCGTGGCCCCTCACTTCGCCGTCGATGGAGATGTTGTTGTCGTCGTAGAAGGCGATCAGCTTGCCCAGTCCCATGGAGCCCGCCAGCGAGCAGACTTCGTGGGAGATGCCTTCCATCATGCAGCCGTCTCCCAGGAATACGTAGGTGTAATGGTCGACGATGGCATGGCCGGGACGGTTGAACTGGCCGGCCAGGGTGCGCTCCGCCAGGGCGAAGCCCACGGCATTGGCGATGCCCTGACCCAAGGGACCGGTGGTGGTCTCCACCCCCGGCGCGTAGCCGTATTCCGGATGGCCCGGGGTCTTCGAATGCAGCTGGCGGAACTGCTTCAGCTCGTCGATGGGCAGCCCGTAGCCGGTCAGGTGCAGCAAAGAATACAGCAGCATCGAGCCGTGGCCGTTGGACAGCACGAAGCGGTCGCGGTCCGGCCATTTCGGATTCGCCGGGTTGTGCTTCAAATAGTCGTTCCACAGCACTTCGGCAATGTCCGCCATCCCCATCGGCGCCCCCGGGTGGCCCGAGTTCGCTTTCTGAACGGCATCCATACTCAAGGCCCGTACGGCATTGGCTAGGTCTCGACGCGATGGCATGTAGGTCTCCTTCGGATATGATCGGTGAAATGGGAAATGCTGAATTTTATCAATCTGGATGGCTTTGTCACGAACTTCCAGCGATCCGCCCGGAAGGCACAGGCCGGCGGCGGCGCTAGCCGTTTCGGATCAGTCGCAACAGTTCTTCGGCGGCCAGCTTGCCGCTCATTTCCCCACCGGCCAGCAGGCTGTCGGCGAGGTCGCGCTTGTGCCGGTGCAGCGACACGATTTGTTCCTCGATGGTGCCCTTGGTCACCAGCCGGTACACCGTGACCGGCCGCTGCTGGCCGATGCGGTGAGCGCGGTCCGAGGCCTGGTCTTCCACCGCCGGGTTCCACCAGGGATCCAGATGGATCACGTAGTCCGCCGCGGTCAGGTTGAGCCCGGTGCCGCCGGCTTTCAGGCTGATCAGAAAAACATCGCCCTCCCCCGACTGGAACGCCTCCACCCGCTTCTTTCGGTCGCCGGCGGGGGTCTGGCCGTCCAGGTACTGGTAGCCGATACCACGCTGCCCTAGGTAGTCCCGGACGATCGCCAGATGGTCGACGAACTGGCTGAACACCAAGGCCTTGTGGCGGTTTTCCAGCAATTCCTCGAGAACTTCCCCGAACAAGGCCAGCTTGCTGCTGGACAACTCCAGCTCCGGCGCCACCAGGGCGGGATTGCAGCAGGCCCGGCGCAGCTTGGTGATGGCCGCCAGAACCAGAAATCGCTGATCCCCGGGGCCGCCCGCAGCCGCCCCGAGCTCTTCCAGCAGCTTCTTCCTCAATCCCTCATAAAACACGGTCTCCGGCTCGCTCAACTCCACCTGCAGTTCGATCTCGGTGCGCGGCGGCAGCTCGTCCAGCACCTGGGCCTTGGTGCGGCGCAGGATGAATGGCTGAATCAGGCGTTTCAGGCGCTGCCGCGCGTCGCGGTCCTGGTAGCGTTCGATCGGTGCCGCGAAGCGGCGGTTGAAGCTCTCCAGCGACCCCAGCAAGCCCGGATTGATGAAGCGGAACAGCGCCCACAGCTCGCCCAGGTGGTTTTCCACCGGGGTGCCGGTGGTGATCAGCTTGAATTCCCCTTGCAGGCCCAAGGCCTGTTTCGCCCTCTTGGTGGCGGGATTCTTGATGGCCTGAGCCTCGTCGAGGACGATGGTCCGCCACGGCACCCCGGCCAGCAGCTCGCCGACCGCCTCCTGCTGCAGCAGGCCATAGCTGCATACCAGCAGGTCGTAGGGCTGCAATCGGGTCAGCAGTTGCTGGCGGTCGTCCGTGTCCAGGGTCTTGACCGCCAGGGTCGGAGCGAAGCGGGCGGCTTCGTTGTGCCAGTTGAAACAGACCGAGGTGGGCGCCACCACCAGGCTCGGCCCCCCGCCGGCACGGCTCAGGATCAGCGCGATGGCCTGCAGGGTCTTGCCCAGTCCCATGTCATCCGCCAGGCAGGCGCCGACCCCCCAGGCCGCCAGCCGGACCAGCCAGGCAAAGCCCTCCTTCTGGTAATCGCGCAGTTCTGCCTGCAGCGTGGACGGGACCCGCGGCTGGATCCGTTCGGCCTCCTGCAGCCGTTCCAGCTGTTTGCGCCAGGCGGCATCCGCAGTGAACTCCCCGACCTCGCCGGCGATCTCGTCGAGAATGGGCGCGGCCAGCGCGGTGACACGCTGCTCCTTGCCGTGCTTCTCGGCATAGCTGCGCAGATCTTCCAGCCGCTTGCGGAAGGCCTCGGTGAGGGCGAGAAAGCGCCCCTCGTCCAGCTCGATGAAGCGGCCGCGGCGCTGGTCCAGCAACTCCAGCAGGCGCTGCATCTCGATCACCTCGCCGCCATCCAGCCGCAGTTCCCCCTGGACGGTGAACCAGTCCCGCTGCTGCCGCAAACTCAGACTGAAGCGGGACAGGCCAGCCTGTCCGGCGACGCGGAACTTCTGACCCTGCGGCCATTCCAGCCGCACCTTGTCACCCAGTTCCCCCAGTTCCAGCAGCAGCTCCAGGCTCGATTCGACGTCCGCCAGCAGCCAGTGACCTTCGGCCACACTCCGCTCGCCTGCCAGGCCGGGACAGGCCTCGATCACCTCCCGCGCCAGGGCCCGCTCGCGCTCCAGGTCACGCCGGGTCTGCAGCCGGTGGCCGTCGATCTCGGCGATCACGGCTACGTTGCCGCTCCCGGGAACCAGATAGGAGCCTCTGTCTCCGAATGGGCGCACCAGCAAGGCCACCCGCAAGCCATCGCCCTCCGGCAGAAGCTGAAGCCGCGGGGCGCTGTCGGCCTCCACCATCGCGGCGGCGCTGCTGCCGCCGCTGCCGATGTCGGAATGGATCGTCACCAGGCTCGCCACCACTCCCAGGCTCTCGGCGATGCGTTCCTGCGCCTCTGCCGGCGCGCTGATGCCGGCACCGACGATTTCCGCCAGGCGCCGGTGTTCCGGCTTGATCTCGATGATCTTGATGCGGTTGAAGCCGTCCCGGCACAACACCAGGCCGGTCTCCTGCTTGAGCCGTGGCCAGAACTCGAGGCGGATGGAGTCCCCCTTCGGGCTGCGAGACACCCGCAACTCCGGTTCCCCGCCTGCCAGTTCCAGGGATCCGCCGCTGACCGCATCGTAGCCCCGGGGATGGCCTACCAGCGCCAGCCAGCCGCGTTCGGAAAGCTCGTGGCTGCGGGTCAGGCGGTCCACGGTGATGTGGCTCGCGATCCGGCGATCCTGGTCCGACAGGTAGGCCCCGCCGCTTGCCTGCTCGGCCAGCTTTTTCAGGGACAGGACCTTGCCCTTGCTCCAGCTGCCGCCGGCCGCCCGTTTCTGCTCCCGCACTTCCAGCTGGAAGCCGGGGAAATAGCCGGGAGTCTCTCGCAGAAACCAGGCCAGCCGCGATTCCCCATCGGCGTTTTCCTTCACGCTGACGGCGCGGGTGACCATGTTGCCGATGGCGTTGAGTGCCCTCTCCCAGGGTGCTTCGCGGCACACCCGCGAGACCAGCAGGGTATAGCCGCTGCCGGCCTGAAACTCCCGCGCCGATTCGGCCAGGCCCTGCTGGGAGGGATCCAGCACGGCAAGCAATTCTCCCAGCTCCGCCGCCAGCCACTGCAAGCCATTGGAACGCGCCAGGCAATACTGCTGCATGGCTTTGCCCAGATACGGCTTGACGTCCGGGTTCGCATCGTAGCGGTGGAGGATGAACAGCCCCAGCCAGCCGCCCCAGGGTTCGATCTCTCTCTCCCCGTAGCACCGCAGCAGGGTCGCGCGGAAGCTCTCCAGCGCCCCCTTCTCGCCCGCTTCCATGGCCAGCGCCAGCTTCAGCAGCCGGTACAGAGGCCACAACGAATCCTTGTCGTTGACCAGTTCCACCAGCTTACGCGCCTCGTCCATGTCGGTGCCGCGATTGCGCAGGGTCAGCGCCAGCACGTAGAGGACGCCGGGGATGCCCTCCAGCATCGCCTTGCGCCGGCCGCTCAGCTTGCGCAACAGCTTCAGCGCCTCCTCGAAGCGGCGGATGCCATCGTCGAGCCCGACCGTCAGCAGGCCCAGCAGCGCCTCCAGCGCCGCTTCCATGGAACCGCCGCGGCCGGCAGCGCGCAGGCAGCCCTCCACCGTCGCCGCCTCGCCCCGCAGCAGCGCGGCGTAGGCAGCACTGTACAAGTCGTGGTCGCGCCGCGGGCTGGCGGGATCCCGGCCGGCCTCCAGCAGCAGGCGGTAAGCGTCTTCTGCCAGCCGCCAGTCCGTCACCTGGATATCCACTACTCCCGCCAGAGCCGCCCGCTGGATGCCCTCCGGCAGTTGCCGGAACCAGTCGAGGTCGAAGGGATCGGCGCAAACCAGGGCGTAGACCGGCTCCGGCCCGGGCCAGCGCCCCGCCAGCCCGTCCCAGTGGGAGTACTGATTGCGCCGCAGCACCTGGAACAGATGGTCGATGTAGGCTTCGTCCCTTTGATACAGGCCGATGCGGATTTCCCGGATGAGCTGGTCGTCGCTTTCGAAGCGGGGGTCGGTGTTGTTGCGGAGGTAGGAACGGCCGATGGGAAACGCCGTCCGGGCCAATTCGACAAAGGTGGCGAAGCCGCCGTCGGCCACCAGCCGGCGCACCACCAATTCGGTCAACAGCGGATTGCAGTAGAAGCGCTCACCGCCGTTCCACGAGGTCTGCACCCCCACCAGGCCCAGTTCCACCCATTCCGACGGCTCCAGCCGGTTGCCCCGGGTCTTGCCGACCACCGCGCGCAAGGCATTGCGGATGTCCTGCTTGGGCAGGCTGCCCCAGTTCACCGCCAGCAGGTTGACGATGGCACGGCACTCTTCGGGGGCTGCCTGATACTCCCCCCAAAGCCGGGCGCGGAGCTGTTCTACCGGATCTTTCATGGCACCTGGAGGAGGCAAAGGTGGCTGACTACAGTTCGCGCGTCGCACTGAAGCGGATGTCCGGCCAGCGTTCTTCGGTGAGCGCCAGATTCACCCGGCTGGTGGCCAGGTAGACCAGGTAGCCGCTGCCATCCTCCGCCAGGTTTTCGAACGCCTTCCTGCGAAACTCGTCCAGCTTCTTCGGGTCATCGCAGCTGACCCAGCGCGCGGTGGTGACGGACACCCCGTCGTACACGCAGTCCACGTTGTATTCGGCCTTCAGCCGGAACGCGGTGACATCGAACTGCAGCACCCCCACCGCCCCCAGGATCAGGTCATTGTTCTTGAGCGGCTTGAACAGCTGGGTCGCCCCTTCCTCGGTGAGCTGCTGCAGGCCCTTCTGCAGTGCCTTGGCGCGCAGCGGATCCTTCAGCACCACCCGGCGAAACAGTTCCGGCGCGAAATGGGGAATGCCTTCGTACTTGAGGCTCTCCCCCATGCTGAAGGTATCCCCCACCTGGATGGTGCCGTGGTTGTGCAATCCGATGATGTCGCCGGCGTAGGCCTCCTCCACGTTCTGGCGGCTGTCCGCCTGAAAGGTGATGGCGTTGGCGATATGCACGGCTTTGCCCAATCGCACGTGGTGGATCCGCATGCCCTTGTCGTACTTGCCGGAGCAGATCCGCAGAAAGGCGATGCGATCGCGGTGGGCGGGGTCCATATTGGCCTGGATCTTGAAAACGAAGCCGCTGAACTTGTCTTCCTGCGCCTCCACCTGCCGTTCCCGCGCGGCGCGCGGCTGCGGCGGCGGCGCGAACCGGGCGAAACTGTCCAGCAACTCCAACACCCCGAAGTTGTTGATCGCCGACCCGAAGAACACCGGCGTCTGCCGCCCCGCCCGATAGGCGGCGAGGTCGAACCGGTGGCTGGCACCCTGCACCAGTTCCATGTCGGCGCGCAGTTCCGCCGCCTGGTCGCCGATGGCCGCATCCAGCTGCGGATTGCTCAAGCCCTCGATCACCTCGCCCTGGACGATCTTGTCACCGTGGGAGGGGCTGAACAGGTGCACCGAGTCCTCGTACAGGTGATAAACCCCCTTGAAGCGTTTGCCCATGCCGATCGGCCAGGTCATGGGTGCACACTGGATGCTGAGCACACTCTCCACTTCGTCCAGCAGCTCGATGGGCTCGCGGCCCTCCCGGTCCAGCTTGTTGATGAAGGTGAGGATGGGGGTGTCGCGCAGGCGGCATACCTCCATCAGCTTGATGGTCCGCTCCTCGACGCCCTTGGCGCTGTCGATCACCATCAGCGCGGAATCGACCGCGGTGAGCGTGCGGTAGGTGTCTTCGGAAAAATCCTCGTGGCCGGGGGTGTCCAGCAGATTGAAGATGCAGCCCTGGTGATCGAACTGCATGACCGAGGTCGTCACCGAGATCCCCCGCTGCTTCTCCATCTCCATCCAGTCGGAGGTGGCATGGCGCGCCGCCTTTCTGCCCTTCACCGAACCGGCCAGCTGGATGGCGCCGCCGAACAGCAGCAGCTTTTCCGTCAGGGTGGTCTTGCCGGCATCGGGGTGGGAGATGATGGCGAAAGTGCGACGCCGGCGCAGTTCGGCCAGAAAATCGGACATGGGCGAAATCGGGGCAAAGTGCCCATTATACCCGGGGCCGCAGCGGATTCGTCACAAATGCCCGGTCCAGGGCGAACGGAGCCGCGCGACTCCCATCGAAGCGCAATCCCGACCGTCCAAGCCGTACCGGAACGGGGTAGCCCGGATGAAGCGAAGCGAAATCCGGGAATCATGCAGAAGACCACCGGGAATTCGTCCGGACCGAATCATCGAAGTCTTGAGTGTGGCCAAACGGCTCCTGGTTTGCCCAGCGACCGCTAAGAATTCGACGGCACACACGTTTGAACTCCAGCCGTGTCCCATCAGGGCCGTCACGCCAGCAGCGACGTGTTAGCGCCGTCCTTGGGTCCACACGAATATGCGTATATGATATGCGCATATCCTGTGAGATCCGCCCATGCAGCCCGCCTACGACACCCAGGCCCCCAAGAAGGCCGCCAACCTCAGCATCAACGCCGACCTGCTCAGCAGGGCCAAAGAACTGGACATCAACCTTTCCGCCACTTTGGAGCAGGCTCTCGTCGAGGTTCTCCGGACGAGGATGCGAGAGCAATGGGTGGCCGAAAACCAGGCTGCCATGGAGGCCTATAATGAGCATGTGGAAAAGCATGGGGTTTTCAGCGACGGATTCAGGAGTTTCTGATGGCCCAGTTCACGGTTTACCGGAACCCCGATCCGGAAACCAAAGCCATCTACCCCCTGCTGCTCGACGTTCAAACCGACCTGATCGCGGAGTTGAACACGCGGGTCGTCGTACCGCTCTGCCCTGCCTCGACCATGAAAGGGAAGCCGGTCAATACCCTGATGCCGGTGTTCGAGATCGACGGCAGACAATACGCCATGCTCACGCCCCAACTCGCCGGTATCTCGAAGAAGCACGTGGGCGCCAGCGTCGCGGACCTGGCGCAACGCCGCGACGAGATTACTGCGGCATTGGACCTGCTTATCACCGGGATATGAGCGCCACTCGGCAACCAACTCCTGGTTTGTCCACCGTAGCGGTGGACAGATAGAGCCTTCCCACCCTGCATGTCGAGCCGCCGCCGCCGGGATTGTCAAGGCCCATGTTCCACCGAGGTTGTCCGATGAACCAACGAACACTCCCGCTAATTCTGCCGCTGCTCTGGGCCGGTTCGGCCCAGGCGGCGTTTTTCATGGACACCAACGCGCTGCTGCAGTTGCTGCCCGACTATGAGGCCTATCAGGACAAGCGGGAGATCCGCTACATGGCCAAGGCCAGCCAGTTCATCGGCTATGTCACCGGCATCGTCGACGGCACCGACGGCGGGAAGTTCTGCCTGCCGGGGGCGGTGAGTGCGGAGCACGCATCCGATGTGGTGGCCGGCTATCTGCGCCGCCCCGGTTCCGCGCTGCCGCGCAAGGCGTCCGAAACGGTGGCCGAGGCCCTCGCCGGCCGCTATCCCTGTTCTCGATGATCCTGGCCCCGCATGGGATTCACGCCCGCTCGTTCCTCGAGGCGGACGACGGACGGAGCCGGCAAGGCTTCAAGCGTCGACCCAGCCGAAGCTGCGGGTGACGGCCTTCTTCCAGGAGGCGCGGAGACGTTCCCGCTCTGCCGCTGCCATCCGCGGCTGCCAGGTCCGGCCCGGCCACCACAACTGGCGCAGTTGGTCGAGGGATTGCCAGAAGCCCACCGCCAGCCCGGCCGCGAAGGCGGCACCGAGGGCGGTGCTTTCCGGTTGCATCGGGCAAACGACGGGAACGCCGCTGATGTCCGCCTGAAACTGCATCAGGGTGTGGTTGCTGACCATGCCGCCGTCGACCTTGAGGGCTGAGGGCAGCGGCCCGGTTTCCTCCGCCATGGCGTCGAGCAGTTCGCAGGTCTGAAATGCGGTGGCCTCCAGCGCCGCCCGCGCCAGATGGGCCTTGGTGGCGTAACGGGTGAGTCCGGCGATCACGCCGCGGGCGTCGCTGCGCCAATAGGGCGCGAACAGGCCGGCAAAGGCCGGAACGATGTAGACCCCGCCATTATCCGGCACGGAATTGGCCAGGCTCTCCACTTCGCCGGCGTCGCGGATCAGGCCCAGATTGTCCCGCAGCCATTGCACCAGGGCGCCGCCGACGGCGACCGATCCCTCCAGGGCGTAAACCGGCCGCTGCTGCGGCAGCCGGTACGCCACCGTGGTGAGCAGGCCGTGGCGAGACTGCAGCGCCCTGTGGCCGGTATTCTGCAGCAGGAAGCAGCCGGTGCCGTAGGTGTTCTTGCCTTCGCCGGCAGCGAAGCAGGCCTGTCCGAACAGGGCCGCCTGCTGATCGCCGAGGTCGCCGGCAACCGGCACGCCTTCCAGCAGCCCCCGGGCATGGCCGTAGATCTCGGACGAGGAGCGGATCTCCGGCAGCATGGCGCGGGGAATGTCCATGGCCGCCAGCAGGTGGTCATCCCATTCCAGGCGCGCCAGATCCATCAGCAGGGTGCGGGAGGCGTTGCTGGGGTCGGTGACGTGGACGCCGCCGGTCAGGTTCCAGATGAGCCAGGTGTCGATGGTCCCGCACAGGAGATCGCCGCGCTCCGCCCGGGACCGCGCTCCCCGCGTCTGATCCAGCAGCCACTGCAGTTTGGGGCCGGAAAAATAGGTGGCGATGGGCAAACCGGTGCGGCCGCGAAAGGCGTCTTGCCCGCCGACCTCCGTCAGGCGCCCGCAGATTTCCGCGGTGCGGGTATCCTGCCAGACGATGGCGGGATGGATCGGGGCGCCGGTCAGCCGGTCCCACACCACCACGGTCTCGCGCTGATTGGTGACCCCCACCGCGGCCACATCGCCGGCACCGAGGCCGGCCTGAGCCAGGGCGGCGGCGGCCACCTCCTGGGTGTTCGCCCAGATCTCCACGGCATCGTGCTCCACCCAGCCCGGTCGCGGATAGGACTGCCGATGTTCTTTCTGGGCGAACGCCACCGCAGCGGCTGCGCGATCCAGCAACAGGCAGCGCGTGCTGGTGGTGCCCTGGTCGATGGCGGCGATGACCCGGGGCATCGGTCAGCGGCCACCGGCGGGGGCAGCGGCCAGCCGTTGCGGCGCCGGCAAGTCGTCCTTCAATGCCACCCCGGAGAAACCGAGGTGAAGGGCGCGGCGGAACAGATAGCTGAATTTGGCCGCCGCCTCCCAGCAATCCAGGCCCTCCGGCGGGCGGATGTTGGAGATGCAGTTGCGGTCGGCATCGGTATTCCCGCGGCGGGGGCCGTGGGTCAGATAGATTCCCAGGCTGTCAGCCGCACTCAGCCCGGGCCGCTCGCCGACGACGATGGCGGCGGCGCGGGCACCCAGCAGGCTGCCGATCTCGTCCGACAGCGCGACCCGGCCATCGGGAACCAGACAGACCGGCGCCAGCTTGATAGCGCCGGTGTAAATCGGCTGGTCGCCGGGTGTCGCCGCAACCGGCCAGTCGCCACCCCGCAGGATTTCGGTGATCGCCGCCAGCAGGGCCAGTCCGTGGCGCTCGATGGCGGTCGAGGACAACCCGTTGCTGAAGACCAATGCCAACTCCGGCGGCGCTCCCGCCAGCGCCGCCAGCCGCTGCCGCGAAGGGCTATCCAAGGCACGGCCGAGATCGGGCCGTAGCAGGTACTGGGTCCGGTCCTGGACCCGGGTCGACAACACCACCGCTTCGAGGCCGAGGATTGCGACCCTCTCGGCAAAGGCGGCCACGTCCCACGGCTGGTGCACCGCATCCCGTGCCAGCGCATGGGCCAGCTGGAAGTCCAGCAGGCTTTCCGTGCGTAGGCTGCAGCCGGCCCGGCCCAGGGCGATGCGGGCCGGCGTGTAGCGCCGCAGATTCTCCCAGCCATCGCTCACGGCTCAAGCTCCGCCGACCGCGGCCAGATGATCCAGCAGCGGCAGCGGCGCTCTCCCTTCCGCCAGACGGTTGCCGCCGTCGAAGATGCCGGCCCGCTCCAGCCACGCCTCGAATTCCGGCGCCGGCCGCAGCCCCAGCACCTGCCGCAGGTAGAGGGCGTCGTGGAAGGAACTGCTCTGGTAGGCCAGCATGACGTCGTCGGCACCCGGAATCCCCATGATGTAGTTGCAGCCGGCGACGGCGAGCAGGGTCAGCAGATTGTCCATGTCGTCCTGGTCGGCCTCGGCATGATTGGTGTAACAGACATCGCAGCCCATCGGCAACCCCAGCAGCTTGCCGCAGAAATGATCCTCCAGGCCGGCGCGGATGATCTGCTTGCCGTCGTACAGATACTCCGGGCCGATGAAGCCGACCACGGTGTTGACCAGCAGCGGCGAGAAGGCGCGGGCCACGGCGTAAGCGCGGGCCTCGCAGGTTTGTGCATCGATGCCGTGGTGGGCCTCGGCGGACAAGGCACTGCCCTGCCCGGTTTCGAAATACATGACCTGATCGCCGCAGGAGCCCCGCTTCAGTTCCAGCGCCATGGCGTGAGCTTCCCCCAGCAGCGTCAGATCGATCCCGAAGCTGCGGTTCGCCGCTTCGGTGCCGGCGATGGACTGGAATACCAGATCCACCGGCGCGCCCCGTTGCAGCAACTGCATGGTGGTGGTGACATGGGAGAGGACGCAGGCCTGGGTCGGGATCCGGTGGCGCTGGATGATTTCGTCCAGCAGATCGAGCAGTTTCCGCACGTTGCCCAGATTGTCGGTCGCCGGATTGATGCCGATCACCGCATCGCCGCTGCCGTACATCAACCCGTCCAGGATGCTGGCAGCGATGCCCCTGGGATCGTCGGTGGGATGATTCGGCTGCAGCCGCGTGGACAGCCGGCCCGGCAGGCCCAGGGTGTTGCGGAAGCGGGTGACGACGCGGCAGCGCCGGGCCACGGCGATGAGATCCTGGTTGCGCATCAGCTTGCTGACGGCGGCCACCATTTCCGGCATCAGGCCCGCTGCCAGTTCGCCCGGATCGCCGTTGCCGGCCAGCAGCCAGTCGCGGAACTCCCCAACCGTCAGCGCCGCCACCGGAGCCAAGGCCGCGGCGTCGCGGCCTTCCAGAATCAGGCGCGACACCTCGTCCCGCTCCGGTGGCACCAGGGGCTCTTCCAGAAACTGCTTGAGCGGAACGTCCGCCAGCACCCGCCGGGCGAGGGCGCGCTCGCTCTCGCAGCCGGCGGCGAGACCCGCCAGCTGGTCCGCCGAACGTGGCGGCGAAGCCTTGGCCAGGAGATTCCGCAGATCGCCGAAATCCAGGGTGCGGCCACGGAACGTCGCGGAGTACTTCATTGCAGCCCTCCCGCCAGCGGCACCACTTCGGGTTCCGCGGCCGCGCCCAGCGCCGCGGAACTCCCTTCGCCCGGGTACAGGTCGAGGCACAACTGGTTTCCCGGCAGCTTCTTGGCCTTCGACTTCGCCGCCGTCGCCAGTTCCGCGACGCGCGTATCGGTGAGCTCGCGGTGGCCGCCCCGGATTTTGAGGGCACCGATGGAGAGGCTCATGATCGGGTAATGACGCACGGTGCCGAAGCGGTCGGTGGCGGTGATCCCGCCGCTGGCGCGATCGTTGGGAGAATACTGCGGTTCCACCAGGCTGACGAAACGGCCGAGGACCTGCCGGCAGCGTGCCGCCCAGTCGGCGCTTCGGAACAGGGCGATGAAATCATCGCCGCCGATGTGGCCGACGAAATCCCGGTCCGGCTCCGCATGTTCCAGCAGCAGGCGGGCCAGCAGGCGCAGCACCTCGTCGCCGTGGCCGTAGCCGTAGGCGTCGTTGAACGCCTTGAAATGGTCGATGTCGAGGTAGGCGACGACGATCGGCTCGGACGCGGCCAACGCGTCCTCCATCACCTGCTGGATGACGACGTTGCCCGGCAGCAGGGTGAGCGGGTTGGAATAGCGCGCCCGCGTCACCTGCAGCTCGGTGATCTTCCCCAGCAGGTCCATCAGGCTGCCGATGCCGAGATAGTCGCCGGCGCGGGTGATGATGAATTCCTCGGCATAGTGGTTGAGCGCCGCAGTGAGGCGCTGGCTGATGGCTTCCAGGGATTCGTCGCAGTCCACGATCAGGCAACGCCTCTGAATGAAATGCCGCACCGGCCGCCGGTGGTTGAGATCGCGGCCGAAACGGCTTGCCATCAGGCTCATGAAATCGTCCCGCACCACCAGCCCCAAGGGGTCGCCCGACTCGACCACCGCTACCGAGCGCAAATGGTTGTCGGCATTGAACAGGTGGATCAGCTTGTCGATCTTCGCGGTGGGCTCAATGGTGGGACGGGCATGCACCAGGGAACTCGCGGTCAGCCGCTGGTGATGCAGCGTGCCCGAACGCTCGCTGCGCTCGCTGAACAAGTGCGCAGCAACCGCCTGCGCCGGCGGGTTTTCCGGCCGTCCGAAATAGTACCCCTGAGCGACGGCGACGCCCAGCTTGCGAACCATCGCGTATTCCCGCTTGTTTTCGACCCCTTCGGTGATCACCTGGCAGCCCATGGCCTTGGCAATCTCCAGGATCGCCGAGAGAAACCGCTGCTTGGTCCGGTCGGCGTCCACGTCCTGGACGAAATGGCGGTCAACCTTGACGAAGTCCGGATTGCTCTCCGACCAGATCTTGAGCCCGGAATAGCCGGCTCCGAGATCATCCAGCGCGACCTTGAAATCCCGCTTCCGAAAATAGGCGAGGGCTTCCTGAAACAGCTGGAAATCGCGAACGGGGTGGACCTCGGTGATCTCGATGACGATTCGGTCCGGGTCGATGCGGTGCCGCTTCAGAGAGGAAACGGTCTGCTCCGTGATCTGACCGTCGCCCGACAAGGCAGCGGGATGGACGTTCAGAAACAGCTGGCCCGGGACCCTTAGACGGGCAAATTCCCGGATCACCACCTCGCGGCAGCGGGCATCCAGCTCGATCAGCCGGCCCTGCCGTTCCGCCAGATCGAACAGGGCGGAGGGTGTGGCCAAGGCCGGATTCCCCGGACAGCGGATCAGGCCCTCATAGCCCAGGATGCTTTGGCGGCCGAGGGAAACGATCGGTTGAAACACCGCTGACAGGGCGTCTTGCGAGAGTACGGTGCCAAGGTCATCGCTGAGCATAAGAGTGGGGATCGAGGAACCGGGAGAGTCGTCCCTGCCGACCACTGCCATCCGAATGTTCCGCCAATCTAAAGCGGCAATGTGACGATTGGGTTACCGTGGCGAGAACGACCGGCCGCGGGCCATCGCCTCTCCTGACGGCGACATTCGCCGGGGGCGGCGACCGGCTCCCCTGTCTGCGCCCGCTCACGGGGTCTCCGGCGAGGTGGCGGCGCCGGAGCCCCCCCCCGCCTCCGCAGTGGTGCCGGGGCCGGCCGGAGCCGCCGCCATCCGGTCGATCTGCCGGCGCCAGGCCCAGGCCACGTGCTCCCGGACCAGCTCGGCGGGGTGGTGGCGGCGGCTGGCCAGGGCGGCCATCAATTCCGGGGTCGGCGCGGCGTTGCCGAGGGCGACCGCCAGGTTGCGCAGCCAGCGCTGGTGGCCGAGACGCCGCAGCGGCGAGCCCTCGGTGCGGCGCAGAAATTCCGCTTCGTCCCAGGCAAACAGCTCCACCAGGGCGGCCCGGTCCAACCCCTGGCGCGGCAGGAAGTCGGTCTCGGCGGTGAGGCGCGCGTAGCGGTTCCAGGGACAGACGATCTGGCAATCGTCGCAACCGTAGACCCGGTTGCCGAGGGCGGCACGAAAACGCTGCGGAATCGGGCCGTGCAGTTCGATGGTGAGATAGGAGATGCAGCGGCGCGCGTCGAGCCGGTAGGGGGCGACGATGGCGGCGGTGGGACAGATGTCCAGGCAGGCGCTGCAGGAACCGCAATGGTCGCGGACCGGCGGGTCGGTGGGGAGATCCAGGTCGACGTAGATCTCCCCCAGGAAGAACCAGGACCCGGCCTCGCGGTGGATCAGGTTGGTATGCTTGCCGATCCACCCGAGTCCGGCCTTCGCCGCCAGCGCCTTCTCCAGCACCGGCGCGCTGTCGGTGAAGACACGGTAGCCAAGCGGACCGATCTCCGCCGCGATCCGTTGCGCCAGCCGCTGCAGGCGGCGGCGCAGCAGCTTGTGATAGTCGCGTCCCAGGGCATAGCGGGCGACATAGGCGGCCGCCGGGTCCTCCAGGAGCAGAGCGAAATCCTGCCGCGGCTGCGGCAGGTAGTCCATGCGCGCGCTGATGACGCGCAGCGTCCCCGCCACCAGTTCCGCCGGGCGGCTGCGGCGGCTGCCGTGGCGCCCCATGTATTCCATCTCCCCGGCGTATCCTGCCGCCAGCCAGTCCTGCAGATGGCCCTCGGCCGCACTCAGATCGGTGTCGGTGATCCCCACCTGCTGAAAGCCCAGCTGCCGGCCCCAGGCCTTGATGCGGCCGGCCAGGGCAATGGCGTCGACGTCGGGAGCGGGCATGGCGGCGAGATTCCACGGAGGCACGGCGATGGTACATTATGGCGCCAGTCCTTGCCGGCCGCCGCCATGCATCCCCCAGAACCGCCGCTTCCCGCCGAATTGTTCCGCGCCGAACAGGTGCGCGCCATGGACCGCCATGCCATCACCGAACTGGGCATTCCCGGCATGGATCTGATGCAGCGCGCCGCTGCGGCCGCCTTCGCGGCACTGCAGCAGCGCTGGCCCAGTGCCCGCACCCTGTCGGTCCTGTGCGGGGCCGGCAACAACGGTGGCGATGGCTACCTGCTGGCGTGCCTGGCCCAGCAAGCCGGCTGGGACGTGCGCGCCTATCCGCTGGCGCCGCCGCAGCGGCTGCGGGGCGACGCCGCCACCGCCTTCGAGGAATTCCGCGCCGGCGGCGGACCGCTTCTGGACTTCGTTCCGGCGGATTTCGAAGGAGCCGAGGTGGTCGCCGACGGCCTGCTGGGAACCGGACTGGACCGGCCGGTGAGCGGACCCTATGCCGACGTCATCGACGCGCTCAACCGCTATCGCGGCGGCGTCCTGTCCCTCGACATCCCCTCGGGGCTCCATGCCGACACCGGAGCGGTCCTGGGACGTGCGGTGCGGGCCAAGGTGACGGTCAGCTTCATCGCCCTCAAGGCGGGCCTGTTTACCGGCGACGGACCCGACCACGCCGGACAGGTGGTCTATGCCGACCTCGCCACCCCCGCTGCCGTGCGCAGCCGGGAGACGCCGGCGGCGCGGCTGCTGCCCGCCTGGGGCGGCGGTCTGCCGCCCCGGCCGCGCAACAGCCACAAGGGGCTGTTCGGCCACGTGCTGCTGTTGGGCGGCGATCACGGCTACAGCGGGGCCGTGCGCCTGGCGGCGGAAGCGGCGGTCCGCTGCGGTGCCGGCCTGGTCAGCATCGGCACCCGTCCCAGACACAGCGGGCTTGTCAATCTGACCCGGCCGGAGCTGATGAGCCACGGCATCCACGCCGCGGCCGACCTCGAAACGCTGCTGCAACGGGCCAGTGTCGTCGCCGTCGGACCCGGACTGGGACGATCCGACTGGTCGTGCCAATTGCTGGACGTGGCGCTGGAGAGCGGCCTGCCCCTAGTGGTGGACGCCGACGCCCTCAACCTGCTGGCGCAGCGGCCACCACAGCCGCGCGACTGGGTGCTTACCCCCCACCCCGGCGAAGCCGCGCGGCTGCTGGGCTGTGATACCGGCACCGTCCAGCGCGACCGCTTTGCCGCCGTCGCCGAATTGCAGAAACGCTACGGCGGCACCATCGTGCTCAAGGGCTGCGGAACCCTGGTGCTCGGCGCCGGCGGGCCGGTCGGCGTGTGCCGCCAGGGCAATCCCGGCATGGCGTCCGGCGGCATGGGCGACGTCCTGACCGGTGTGATCGCGGCGTTGGCGGCCCAAGGCCTGGCCCTGGCGGAGGCGGCCGCGGCCGGCGTCGCCCTGCACGCGGCGGCCGCGGACCAGGCGGCCGCGGCGGGCGGCGAACGCGGCCTGCTGGCCGGAGATGTGATCGCGGCGCTGCGGCGTCTGGTGAATCGATGAACCTGCTGCTACCGGACGAGGACGCCACCCTGGAACTCGGCAGCCGGCTGTTTCCCCTGCTGCGGCCCGGCATGCTGGTGTTCCTGCGCGGCGACCTGGGCGCCGGCAAGACCACCCTGGTGCGCGGCTGTTTGCGCGCCGCCGGCCACGGCGGGACAGTCAAGAGCCCGACCTACACCCTGGTGGAGGAGTACCGGCTGGCGGAACTGACCCTGTACCACTTCGACCTGTACCGCATCCGCGATCCGGCAGAGCTGGAATGGATGGGGATCCGAGACTATCTCGGAGCGGATTCCCTTGGTTTCGTCGAATGGCCGGAGCGGGCCGGCGACCTGCTGCCGGCGCCCGATCTGGAGCTGAGTCTGGAAATCGAGGGGAGCGGCCGCCGCCTTGGCGTCTGCGCCCGCAGTGCCGCCGGTTCCGCCGCCGCCGCGGGCCTGGCCGCTTCCGACCGACCTTGACTGGGGATCGGCAGGGACCCGGTAGCGGCGGCATCGCGGCCAACTGTCGCAAATTTGCAACTCCACACCCGACCCCGGTGCCGAACTCAGCAAAAAAACATCGAAATCCCTTCCAAAAGCTATTGCCGAACAATACGTTCCAGGCTAACTTTCAAAGTCCGGTTCCACCGTAACGTTTTGCGTATGCGCAACGCCATCTTCGTCTGCTGCTTGCTCACCATCACCGGCGCCTTGCCGGCCGCTGCGGCCGGCAAGGCGCCACCCGCCCATGCCGCCGCCGCAGCGAGCCGCAGCAGCATCCAGAAGGTGGCCGCGCCCGCCCGCGGCAAGGCTCCGGCGCCGATCCGCGGTGCCCGGATGCCGGTCTCCGCCAGAGCCGCGGCCCCGGACGGCGGCAAGCACCCGCCGGCACCCGCCCGCGCCGCCGCCCGCACGCACGCCGAGACGAGCCGCACGCTGATCATCGCCATCGACGCCGGCCACGGCGGCAAGGATACCGGCGCCATCGGCCCCAACGGCACCCTGGAGAAACACGTGGTGCTGGCCATCGCCCGCCGCCTCGAAGCCATGATCCGGGCGCAGCCCGGCATGCGGCCGGCGATGATCCGCAGGCACGACGAATTCATCGAACTGCGCGACCGCTCCGATCGCGCCCGCAAACTCAATGCCGACCTGTTCATTTCCCTGCACGCGGATGCCTACGAGAACGGCGAGGCCAAGGGCTCCTCGGTATTCACCCTGTCGCGCTCCGGCGCCAGCAGCGAAGCCGCGCGCTGGCTGGCCAGCAGCGAAAACACCGCCGATCTGGTGGGCGGGGTGAAGCTGAAGGGGCGCGGCAGGATTCTGGCATCGGTGCTGCTGAACCTCGCCCAGAACGCCTCGATCGAGGCCAGCGACCGCGCCGCCGTGCGCATCCTCGAAGAATTGCAGAAGAGCAACCGGCTCCATCAAAGACAGATCCAGAAGGCCGGCTTCGTCGTGCTCAAGTCCCCCGACGTGCCTTCCCTGCTGGTGGAAACGGCGTTCATCTCCAACGCCGAGGAAGAGAAGAACCTCATCAACCCCAAATATCAGGAGATGGTGGCGCGCAGCATCTTCAACGGGGTACGCAGCTATTTCAGCCGCAACCGGCCGAAACTGGCACCGCCGCGAACCGCTGCCGCCACGGCGGAAGACCCGCTGCGTCTGGCGTCCCGCCAGTAGCCGGGCGCGCCGCGGCGGACCGCCGCCGCCGGCCCTGCTGCCGTTCCCGCCTCAGACGTACAAGTTCAGCAGCCGCTCGTCGCTGCGGCCGGCTGGAGCCGTCTCGCCGGCATGGCCGGGCGTCCCATCGGCGGCGCCGGACAGACTTTCCGGAACGGCCGCACCGCCGTGAGGGCTCCGGCCGAAATCGAACTGAGGCGACGCCGCCGGCTGGCGCGGGTCGCCGCCGAGGAACTGCTGGGATACGTTGACATCGGCCAGGTTCAGATGATGCTGGCCGAACATCTCGCGGAGCTTGGGCACTGCGGCTTCGATCGCCTCGCGCACCGCCGCGTGCTGGGATACGAACTGGATGCTGGTCTGGTCGCGGTCGACGCTGACGCGGACTTCAAGGGGACCGAGGTGGGCCGGATTCAGCTTGATCTCGGCGCTCTGAACCCCTTCGCCGCGCTGCGCCAACCAGGTCATCCTCTCCCCCAGTTCCTGCTGCCAGCGGGGATGGGGCACGGGCGAGGGCAGTCCGATCGGCGTCTCGCCGGCTCTCGCCGCTGCCGGCCTCTCCCCCGTGTTCGGCGCAATCACGGCCGCTGCGACCGGGCTCGTTTCGAGCTCCTGCACCTCGACCGGCGGCTTTTCCGGGGTCACCGCAGCGCCATCGACCGTGGGCGGGCGGGCTACCGGTGATGCGCCGCGGGATTCCGCCGCCAGCGGTACCGCCAGCCGTTCCAGCTCGCTGAGACGGCGCAGGGGAGCGGCTGGGGCCGAAACCTGACCCTTCGCCACGTTGCCCCTTGCGGTTTGCGGAAGCGCCGCTTGCGCGACCGGTTCCGCGGCCGGCGAAACAATCGGGTTCGCGGGAATCGCCGCGGCCGCCACCCGCCCAACTTCCGCAACCGCCGCCAGCGGTGGCGAGGCGATGCCCACTGCAACCTCTTCCCGCGGCGGTGGGGCGGTTGCGGCCTCGATCGCCACGGTCGCGGGCGGCGTTGGATGGGGACGGTCGATCCGGGTCGCGGCGGTGAACGGCAGCGGGGAAGTGCCGGAGGGCGGTGCATCCTGCCGGGCAATGGGCAGAGCTGCGGGCGCCCCGCCCTCCCTGCGGACCGGTTCCGCTTCCGCAGTCAGACCATCTGTCGCCGCCGCGACCACCGGGTCCGGCGCAGATTGCACAGCCGGTGGCAAGGGAAGATCCTGCGTGGCTGGGCGGGGAGCCGCCTCGGCCACGACCGTCACATCGATGGCGGAGGTAGCGGCTGGTGCGGCGGTCCGGCCCCACTCCGGCGCAAGCGGCTCTCCAGCACGAACCACTGTGGGCCGAGGGCCCGCGGTGCCAGGCCCGGCAGCGGGCGGGCCTGATACGACGGCCGCAGCGAGCGGGGCCTCGGCTGCCTTCTCCGTCCCGGTCGTGACCACTACCGCCGGCAACCGCAAGGAAACCGCCTCGATGCTTGCCTGCTCCGTCGCAGTCGTGACCGCCGCAGGCGGCGGCCGCCAGGACTCTACCGCGACGTTTGCCCTTTCCGGCGACACCGGCGGCGGTGCGCCGACGGCCACGGCAGCCGATTGCAGCCATTCCCGCAACCGCACGGGGCTGGCCACAACGGCGGAAGGCACTGCAGCGGCAGGCTCGCTGCCATCTGCAGCAGGCTGCGGCGGCGGCGGCGAGACTGGGATCGGCTGCGTCGTATGCAGCGTTTCACCCTCGCCGGCTGCGGCCGGCGTAAACGGCGCGGCTGCGGCCGGCGTCAACGGCGCGGCGACGGCCGGTTTCCTCGTGGCGCCCGATTCCGCCCCGGCTTTCCCTTGCCCTGGCGGCGGCTGATCCACCGCCTGCGGCACCACCGGCGCCACCCATTGCTGCAGCACCTGCCACAACGGCTCGGCCGGATCCGCTTCCTCGGCCTTGCCGGCCGGCAAGGAATTGCCGCCCGTCCGTGCGACCTTGCCGGCGGTTTCTCCGCGGCCGTCGGCTTCGGCGGCTTTGTTCTCCACCACCGCCACCAGCGCACGCAGGCGTTGCACCAGGGTCTCCGGGGGCACTGAGGCCACCCCGGCCGCCGCCGCGCCATGGGAGACTGCCTCGCAGCCCGCAGCTCCGCCAGCCTCGGCGCACCCGGCAACCGCCAGTGGCTCACGAACCTCGGTGTGCACCCCAATTGCCACCGGCTGGCCGGACTCCTGTTCCGGTACGGCGGTTTGCATTCGCTGCAGCAACGCCTGGAGAAACAGTGCCGGATCCGACCCGCCCGCTGAATCGGCAGCCACCTTTGCGGTGTTCCCGCCGGTCATGGCCGGCCACAACTGCTGCAACTGCGTCAGCAACATCAGATTGTCCGTGCTCATCGCACTATCTCCCCAAAGGATTTCTACAAAATGCCAAGCAGATTCTGCGCCATAAACGGCGGCGGCAACCGGGATCGCCCTACCACAACAGCGAGAGCAGCGACTTGCCGCCGTTGCCCCGACGGCTGCCGCTGCGGTCGTCCTGTTCCGCCTGTTCCCGCCGCTGTTCCTGCTGCTGTTCGGCAACCACCAGCTTTTCGATCACCTTCTGCATCCCGAGAACCTTGCGATGGGCCTGCTCCCAGACCTGCCGCAATGCCGCCAGTTCGGCCTCGATCTGGCGCACGCTGCGCTCCTGCTCGGCGATTGCCTGGTTGACCTTGTGCAGGAAGCCGCGGAACTCGTGGAGACGATGAACGCTAATGCCCTGCTGGCCGGCCCGCTCGAAGCGGCCGCTGTAGCTGGCGCGAAAGCCCTGCAGGTTGGCCAGCGCGGCCTGGGCCGCCTGCAACCGCTGCTGGCCGGCGGCCAGGGCCTGGCCCGCCTGGTTCTCGGTTCGCTCCGCCAGATCCAGGATCGGCGCCAATTTCTGCAAGCGGCTCATGCCTTCCTCCGTCTCACGGCAGCAGCCGGCCGACCAGTCCCTCCAGGGACCGCAGGCTGGCTCCGATGGATACCGCCTCGTCCATGCCCTGCTGGAGGAAATCCATGATCCCTGGGTGCATGGCCATAGCCTCGTCGATGCGCGGGTCCGAGCCGCGCTGATAGGCTCCGACGCTGATCAGATCGCGGTTCTGCTGGTAACTGGAATAAAGCTGCTTGAGCTTGCGGGCCAGCAGCTGATGGCGCATTTCGGCGATGTCCGGCATCACCCGGCTGACCGAAGCCTCCACGTCCACCGCCGGGTAGTGGCCGCTGTCCGCCAGCTCCCGCGACAGCACAATGTGGCCGTCGAGGACGCCGCGGGCGGCATCGGCGATGGGGTCGTTGTGATCGTCCCCCTCGGTGAGCACGGTGTAGAAAGCAGTGATGGAACCGTCGCCGCCATCGCCGTTGCCGGCCCGTTCCACCAGCTGCGGCAGCTTGGCGAACACCGACGGTGGGTAGCCCTTGGTGGCGGGCGGCTCGTCGATGGCCAGGGCGATCTCGCGCTGGGCCTGGGCGAAGCGGGTCAGGGAATCCATCAGCAACAGCACGCTCAGCCCCTGGTCGCGGAAGTACTCGGCCACGGCGGTGGCCAACAGGGCGGCGTGGAGCCGCATCAGCGGCGGATGGTCGGCCGGCGCCGCCACCACCGCGGCCCGCGCCAGGCCCTCGGCGCCGAGGATTTTCTGGACGAATTCGTTGACCTCGCGGCCACGCTCGCCGATGAGCCCCACCACCACCACGTCGGCGTCGGTGAACTTGGTCATCATGCCCAGCAGGATGCTCTTGCCGACGCCGGTCCCGGCGAACAGGCCGAGGCGCTGGCCACGGCCCACCGCCAGCAGGGAGTTGATGGAACGGATGCCGACGTCGAGGGCATCGCGAATGGGCTTGCGCCCGAGGGGATTGATGTTGCGCCCGCTGAGGGAAACCGGCTCACCCGGCGGCAGCGGACCCTTGCCGTCCAGCGGCTTGCCACCGCCATCGACCACCCGCCCGAGCAGGCCGAAGCCGACCCGAACCGTGCAGTCGCGGCCCAGCGGGATGACCCGGCAATCCGGTTCGAGCCCGCGGATGTCGGAGGTGGGCATCAGATAGATGCGCTCACCGGCGAAGCCGACCACCTCGGCCTCCACCCCGTGCCCCCCCGGCGTCTGCACCAGGCAGCGCCCGCCCACCGCGGCGCGGCAACCCACCGCCTCCAGGGTCAATCCCACCATGCGTGTCAGTTTGCCTTCGACGATCAGCTCCGCCGGCTTCTGCAGGCGGCTGCGGCATGAGCGCAGATGGTCGCACCAGCCTGCCGCGTAGGGATTGGCTGCGCTCACGGTTCGTCCCCGCCGCGCTCGCCGCCGAAAGCCTGAGCAATGGCGGCCGCCAGCCGCTTCTCCACCGAGGCATCGATCAGCGACACCTCGCTGACCACCCGGCAGCCGCCGCGGGTCAGCAATGGATCCTCCAGCAGCTTCCAGCGCTGGTCGTCTTCGTCGACGGCCAGCACCGAACGCACCAGGTCGAGGTCTTCCGGATGCAGGAACAGGTTGACCTTGCGGGTGGCGGAAGGCAGCGCCGCCAAGGCCTCCCGCGCCACCGCCACGATTTGGCCCGGGTCGGCCTTCAGTTCACGCCGGATCAGCTGGCGCGCCAGCGCCACCGAAAGCGCCGAAAGTTCCTGCTGGACCTCGGTTCCGACCTCGCCCAGCGGCTGCGCCAGACTGTCGATGAGACTGCGCAAATGCGCCGTGACCCGGGCCACTTCGTCGCCACCTTCCGCGTATCCCTGCTCGCGGCCCTTCTCGTAACCCTCCTGGTAGCCGCGGTCGTAGCCCTCCCGGTAGCCCTCACGCGCCGCCTCCGCCCGCGCCTCCCGCTGGATCGCCTCGATTTCCTCTGCGGTCGGCATCGGCACGGTCTCGATCACCTCCTCCGGTTCCGGCTGCGGTTCCGCTTCGATCACCTCGGCCGCCACCTCTTCTTCGGCGCCGATGAGCGGCAGCCGCCACGGCATCAAACCAGCCAGTTCGGCGGCGGAGAATTCCTTAGATGAGTTCATCGGCACCGCCTAGGCGAATTTCGCCGGAATCGGCCAGCCGCCGTGCGATCGCCAGGATGTCCTTCTGGGCCGATTCGACGTCGCTGAGACGGGCCGGCGGCGCCGCTTCCAGATCGTCGCGGAGCATTTCCGCGGCACGCCGCGACATGTTGTTGAAGATCTTCTGCTTGAGGCTTTCGTCGGCGCCGCGCAGGGCCAGAAGCAGGGAATCCGTCGACACTTCCCGCAACAGGGTCTGCATGCCGCGATCGTCGATCTCCGCCAGGTCGCCGAACACGAACATCTTGTCCTGGATCTTCTGCGAAAGGTCGGCATTGCTGTCGGTGATCTGCTCGAGGATGGTGGCCTCCAGGGCACTGTCGAGGAAGTTGAGGATGTTGGCCGCGGTCTCCACGCCGCCCAGCGCCGAAGTCTTGATGCCGCCGCTGCCGCTGAGCTGGCGCTCCATGATTTCGTCCAGCTCCATCAGGGCGTTCGGCTGCACGCTCTGGAGGGTCGCCACCCGCATGACGATGTCGGCGCGGGAGCGATCCGGCAGGTAGCTCAGGGTTTCCGCGGCCTGGTCGCCGTCCAGCAGCGACATGATGATGGCGCAGATCTGCGGATGCTCCTGCCGCAGCAGATCGGCGATCGCCCGCGCGTCCATCCATTTCAGCTGATCCAGGCCCTTGCTGTTGCGGCCTAGCAGGATGCGGTCGATGACGTTGCCGGCCCGATCCGAGCCGAGGGCGCGGGTCAGCATGACCCGGATGTATTCGTCGGAATCGATCCCCAGGGCGGTCTGGTTGCGGAGGTCCACCACGAACCGGCCCAGCAGTTCCTTCACCATGTTGGAAGTGATGTTGCGCAGCTCCGCCATGGCGGCACCGATCATCTGCACTTCCTTGGGCGACATGTGGGTCAGCACCGACGCCGCCCGGTCCTGGCCGACCGACAACAGGAACAGAGCGGCCTGCTGGGTGCCGTCCAGCCTTGCCAGGTCGGCGGCGGTATCTTCAGCCATTGGCTTGTTCTCCCGTCATCCAGATCTTGATCACCTGCGCCACCCGCTTCGGATCGTTGTCGATGGCCCGCTGGGCGAACTCCAGACGCTTCTCGTAACTTTGCGGGGCTTCCAGCAGGAGGACGTCGTCGGGTCCTTCCAGGGCGCCGATGGATTCGCCTTCCGGCCCTTCCAGAGACGCCACGGCGGCCCCGGGCTCCGCTCCCGGCAACCCGGCGGCACCGGCACCGGCTGCAGCGGTCCCCCGTTCCGCTGCCTCCCGGCTCAAGAGGCCTCGTACCGCCGGCCGCAGTACGCCGAAGATCAGCAGGATTAGCACCAGGCCGGCACCGATTTGTTTGGCGAGGGTCCAGAACCACGGCAGCTCCCACAACGGCGCCGGCGGACCGGCTTCCTCCACCTTGAACGCGGCGTTGGTCACGGTGACGCGGTCGCCGCGGGTGGCGTCGTAGCCGACGGCTTCCTTGACGAGGCTGCTGAAGCGGCCCAGGTCCTCGTCGCTGTATGGCTGGGAGGTGTAGCTGCCATCCGGCTGCAGGACCCGCAGATGATCCACCACCACAGCCACGGTCAGCCGCCGCACCTGGCCGGTGCCGAGCCGCGAATGGCTGATGGTCTTGTCCAGTTCGTAGTTGCGGGTCGCACTCTTGCTGTTGCTGCTGGGCTGCGCCGCCGCGCTGGCGCCCGCACCGGCCGCCGGCTCGCCGGGCTGGCCCGGCTGACCGGTGGTTTCCGGAGCCACGCCCGCCGGCGGCGGCTGATTGGTGAGGGCGCCGGGAACCCCCTGGGGCACCGCACCGCCGCGGTTCTGTTCCTCCGCCACCTGTTCGCTGCGCAACGCCGGCAGATCCGGGTTGTACAGCTCCTGGGTGCGCTCGGTTTCGGTGAAGTCGAGGTCGACCGTCGCCTGGGTCCGCATGCCCTCGTGGCCGACCACCGGGCTGAGGATGTTCTCCACCCGCTCGATCAGATGGTCTTCGAACTGGCGCTTGTAGTCGAACTGCTTGGCGGTGAGATTCATCCCGCTGGAACTATCGGTGGAATTGAGCAAATGACCGCGGCCATCGACCACCGTCACCTGGCTTGGCTCCAGCTGCGGCACGCTGGCCGCCACCAGGTGGACGATGCCTTCCACCTGGCCCGGCTCCAAGCCGTAGCCCGAACCCAGCTCCACCACGACCGAAGCGCTGGCCTTGCGCGGCTGGCGAATGAAGACCGACTCCTTGGGCAGGGCCAGATGCACCCGCGCCGACTTGACGCCGCGGATGGTCATGACCGAGCGGGCGATCTCGCCTTCCAGCGCATGCTGGAAGCGGACCCCCTCCATCATCTGGCTGGTGCCGAAACTGGAGCCCTTGCTGAGGGCATCGAAGCCCATCTCGCCCTGGCGCGGCAGGCCTTGGGTCGCCAGCTTCAGGCGCAGCTCGTGGACCTTGTCGGCGGGCACCAGGACCGCGCCGGTGCTGCGCTCGATCTCGAAATCGGTGTCGAGCTTCTTCAGCGCTTCCACGATTTCGCCGGCTTCCTTCTCCGGAAGATTGACGAAGAGCCGCTCGTAGTCCTTTTGCTGCGCCCACAGCAGCACCGCCACGGCGACCGCCACGGTCAGCGCCAGGGCGACGATGAAACCGATCTGGCGACCCCGCGGCAGCAGATAAAACCCGCGCAGCAGCGGCGGCAGGTGGTCGCCCTTGGCGACCGCCGTCGCCTCGCCGGGGATCAGGCTGCTGCCGACGGCGTGTTCGGTTTCGGTGGCTTCCATCGTCGTCTACCGGTTTGGCGGGGTTACATGGGCATGTTCATGACGTCCTTGTAGGCGTCCACCAGCTTGTTGCGGACCTGCACCATGGCCTGGAACGAGACGCTGGCTTTCTGCAGGGAGATCATGACCTCTGCCAGGCTGGCATCGGTCTCGCCGCTCTCGAAGGTCTGCGCCAGCTTGCTGGCCTGCTGCTGGGTGTCGTTGACCTTGTCCACGGAATCCTTCAGCAGGGTGGCGAAATCCACCGGGCTCGCCGGCTCCAGCGAAATGCTGCGGGCCTGGTCGCGGGAGATCCGCATCTGCGCCAGAACCTGATTGATGTCCATCGTGCTCATGGAAGACCTCGCCTACGGAATTTCGTCACCTGCCAACCCTGCTGCAGTTTCCGGGCCATGCCCAGATCTGCTTCCCGATTCGCCAAATAAAGAAAAGCAACTCGGCCGTGGGTCCGAGAACCCACATTCAACCTGGCCATCGCGCAGCGCTGCAAAACCGGTTTGATCGCTGATCTGGAAGGCATTTGCAATCCAACGAATCAGTGAAGCATCGGAGAAGTCATACGCACTATCCGCTGCCAGGCACCGCCACCCCCGCCTCCCGCATCCGCGCCAGCTTGTAGCGGAGGGTGCGCTGGCTGATGCCCAGCCTCTCCGCAGCCGACTTGCGGCTACCCCTGGCCTCCCGCAGGGTCTCCAGGATGATCTTCTCTTCCGCCCAGCGCCGGCTTTCCAGCAGGCCCTCGGGCGGGTCCGCCGCAAGCGTCGGAATTTCGGCGCCGGTACGGGCGGAATCGAACCCCTCCAGCAACAGGTCGGCGGGATCGATCTGGCTGCCCGATGCCAGCACCATGGCGCGCTGCATGACGTTGTCCAACTCGCGTACATTGCCCGGCCAAGTATAGTTCTGGAGCACTCCGGCGGCTCCGGCAGACAGTTCCGGCGCGGGTTTGCCGCTCTTCCACAGGCGCCGCAGCAGCGCCCGCGCCAGCGGCAGGATGTCGTCGCGGCGCTCGCGCAAGGGCGGAATGCTGAGGGGAAACACGCTGAGCCGGTAATACAGGTCTTCCCGGAACGCGCCGGCTTCCACTTGCTGCTTCAGGTTGCGGTTGCTGGTGGCCAGCACCCGCACGTCGAGGGCGATGCTGCGGCGGCCGCCGACCCGCTCCAGTTCGCGCTCCTGCAGCACCCGCAGGAGCTTGGCCTGGAGCGGCAAGGCCATCTCCGAAATCTCGTCCAGCAGCAGGCTGCCACCCTGGGCCAGCTCGAAGCGTCCCGGCACCGTCTGGACCGCGCCGGTGAAGGCCCCCTTCTCGTAACCGAACAGCTCCGCTTCCAGCATGTTGTCCGGGATGGCGGCGCAGTTGATGGCCACGAAGGGTCCGTGGTGGCGCGGCGAATGCTGGTGGATGTAACGCGCGACCACTTCCTTGCCGACCCCGCTCTCGCCCTGGATCAGCACCGTCGCCTCGGTCTTGGCGACCCGTGCGGCCAAGGCCATGAGCTGGCGCATGGCGGGGTCCTCGGCCACGCGGTCACCGGTCTCCGCCGGTTTGGGCCGGATGTAGAGCCGCGCCTGCCGCACCAATTCCTCGGCGGCAAACGGCTTGACCAGGTAATTGACGGCTCCCAGCCGCATCGCTTCGACCGCCTTCTCGACGGTGCCGAAGGCGGTCATCAGCAGGACCGGGAGTTCCGGCCGGTGCTGCCGCAGCTGGGCCAGCAGACCGAGACCGTCGAGCCGGCGCATCTGCACGTCGCTGATCACCAGCCGAACCGACGCCGTAGCCAGCCGCTCCAGCGCCTCCACTCCGTCGCTCACGCCGACCACGCTGAAGCCGGCCAGTTCCAGGGTATCGGTCAGGGCTTCCTGCAGCGACAAATCATCCTCGACGATCAGGACATCGCATTTTTCCATGGTCAGACTCCGCATGGGATGAGGCTGGTGGGCACACCGCCGCGACCTCCGGCCGGGCTCGGCAACGCGGCCGGCGACGGATCGAGCGGCAATTCCAGGTGAAAGCAGGCCCCCTGCCCGCTCGCGGATTCGCAACGGACTTCGCCGCCGTGGGCGCGCACTACGCAGTCGACGATGGCCAGCCCCAGACCGGTGCCGTTGGGACGCGTCGTGAAGAAGGGTTCGAAGATGCGGCCGCGGGCGTCTTCGGCGATGCCCGGCCCGTTGTCGGCGACGCTGAGGCGGAGCCGCCCCGGCGCCTCGACGGCGGTCTCGACGCGGATCACACCGCCCTGTTTTTCCATCGCTTCCCGCGCGTTGTTCAGGAGATTCAGCAGTACCCCGAGCAGGGCATCTTCGTTGGCGGTGAGGCGATCGATGCCGGAGCGGTCGTCGACCACAAGTCGAACCCGCCCGTCCGCCAGCGCCGGAGCGAAGACATCGGCCAGTTTCGCCAGCAGGGCGGGGAGGGAAATGCGGCTCACCGCCAACTGCCCCATGCGGACGAAAGCCAGCATGTCGTTCACCTGCCGCTCCATGTAATGCAGGCGCTCGCTCACCTTGCCGGCAAATTTTTGCCGCTGGGCCGGTGACAGGTCAGCATTGCCCAGGTGGCCGGTGTAGAGCAGCGCCGTCGCCAGCGGCGTCCGGATCTGGTGGGCCAGGCTGGCGACCATCTCGCCGAGGGCGGAAAGCCGTTTCCGCTGATTCAGGGCTTCCTGCATCGCACGGATTTCGCTGACGTCGGTGAGTAGGAGGATCTGGCCGGGATCGTCACCGAGGGAATTGAAGGAGAGACTGACGCTGGTACCGTCCTTGAGGGTCAGTTGCTTGGGATAGGCTTCCCGCGTTGCGCAGGCCGCCTGCAGGGATTCGCGCCAAGGCTTGCCGGCCAGATCTGGCCCAAGCAAGCGGGCCGCCGCCGCATTGTGGTCGACGATGCCGCCATTGCCGTCCACCACCAGCACCCCACCTGGCAAGGCTTCCAGCAGGTGCTGCAGGCGATTCGCCAGGCGCTCTTTTTCCATCAAGGTGCTGAGCCGCTCGCTGCGAGCCGCCGCCAGTTCGTCCGACAGCCGTCCTACCTGGGCTTCCAGCTCCCCATAGGATCGTGCCAGGCTTTCCGACAGGACGCTGAAGCGCTCGAAGGCATCCTGGAGACTCTGAGGACTGGCGGCTGCAACGGACATGACGGATTTCGGCTGGCAGGGGGACTCTGCCGAACTCCAAGCAATTCCGATGCCTATCCGCCAGGACGGCGCAGCGCCCCGAAATCGGGGGCGGACACCGCCGCCGGGGTCAAAAAATTGACGTCTCCTCGCCGCGCAAGCCGTATTTGCGCAGCTTCTCCACCAGGGTGGTGCGCCGCATGCGCAGCAAGGTGGCGGCATGCGCCACCACCCCGTTGGCTTCGTCCAGGGCCTGGCGGATCAGTGCGCATTCCAGCGTGCTGAGGTGCTCCTTGAGGTCGAGCCCCTGTTCCGGCAGCCGTGCATTGGCGGGATCCAGGTTGAGGGCGGGGACGTTTCCGCCCGGCTCGTTGCCGGCCGCTTCGGTGCGCGGTGCCGGGACCGGGGGGGCGAGATCGGCCGGTTCCGCGTAGCGGAGGAATTTCTCCGGCAGATCGGTGACGTTTACCAGGCGGTTGGGATGAAGAATGGCCAGGCGCTCCACCAGATTGGACAGCTCCCGCACGTTGCCCGGCCAGTGGTAACGCTGCAGCAACCGGATGGCAGCCGGCGCCAGCTTGACGACGCCTTTCTTCTCGGCTTTGAGGCGGGCGCTCAATTCTTCCACCAGCAGCGGGATGTCTTCGATGCGTTCGCGCAGGGCCGGCACCTCGATGGGAAAGACGTTGAGCCGGTAGAAGAGGTCCTCGCGAAACCGGCCGTGGACGATTTCCTCCTCGAGATTGCGATGGGTGGCGGCAACCACTCGGACGTCGCAATGAATGGTCTTGTTGCTGCCGACCCGCTCGAAACAGCGCTCCTGCAGGACTCGCAGCAGTTTGACCTGCATCGCCATCGGCATGTCGCCGATCTCGTCGAGGAACAGGGTACCCCCTTCCGCCATCTCGAACCGTCCCTGGCGCGAACTCAGGGCGCCGGTGAAAGCGCCTTTCTCGTGCCCGAACAACTCGCTCTCCAGCAACTCGCCGGGAATCGCCCCGCAGTTGATGGGAACGAAGGGTTTGATGCGGCGCCCGGAGTAGTAATGCAGGTTGCGCGCGATCACTTCCTTGCCGGTACCGGACTCGCCGAGCACCAGCACGGTGGCATCGGACTGGGCGACCTGCAGGATCAATTCGCGGGTGGTTTGAATCGCCCGGCTGTTGCCCACCAGCGCGCGAAACAGCTCACTGGAGCGCAGTCCGGGGGAATCGTCGCGGGGAAACAGCTTGTCGAAGCACTCCTTGAGCGCCTCCTGGGCGGTCGGCCAGGTCAGCCGAACCGCTGAGGAAACCGGCAACGGCCGCAGCTCCGGGTGTTCCGGCGTGTCCACCCAGACCACCGGCAGATGGCGATCGAGCCTTTGAAAAACCATGGGATCGATCGCGTCGACGGCGTCAAAGGCGAGGAAGACGACTCCGAAATCGGCGGCGCGGAGCCGCTCGTAGGCCTGCTCCGGAGCGACGGTCTCCACTTCGTAGCCGGCAAACCGCAGAACCAGCGCCACTTGCCGGCTGAGTTCGCCGTCGGAAGGAAGCAATAGCACATGGCGCGAAACCATCGGGGAGGATTCTCCAGATCAGCGGAGGCCGCATCCCATTGCAGCCCGACGGCCCCTGAGTGTAGTCGTCAAGAATCCGACGTCAAATCCGCTGGGTACACGCGGAGCGCCGAGATTACAGCAGCAACTGCTCGGTTTCGGCCACTTCCTGGGCCACCCCTTCGATCTCCAGCACTTCGATCTCGGGGTCCAGTCCCAGCTTGCGGAACGCCGGTATGTCGCCCAGCCGTGCCAGCAGCTCCGCGTCACCGCAAATCCGGCTTTCCAGGTAGGCGACCTGCACCACGTCCACGTAATCCGCTTCCGCCGAAGGGTTTCGAGAAAAATCGAGATATTCCCAGGCGGCACGGCGGATGGATTCGGGAAAGTCCCAGCGTTCCATGATCATTCGCCCGATCCGGGTATGCAATGCATCGAGCAGGTGGGTCAGGGCCTGGGAGTCGCAAGCCAGTTCCGGATAGCGTTCGGCCATCGTCAGAATCGGCAGCTTGCCGATCTGGTGGATGAGCCCGGCCAGCATCGCCTGTTCCTTGTTCAAGTGGGCGCAGCGCAGTGACAAGGCGCGGCTAACGGCAGAGACATTGACGCTGTGCTTCCAGATTTCGTGGAAATGGTGATCCAGAACCAGCTGCTTGGGCTTGAAGATCTGCTGCATCGCCAGCCCGGTGATCAGGTTGCGGATCAAATTGTGGCCCATCCGGGTCACCGCCGCCTGGATGCTCTCGATCTTCTGCCGGGCGCGGTACAAGGGGCTGTTGGCGACCTGCAGCAGACGCGCCGACAAACCCGGATCACCGGCGATGATGCGCGCCAACTCGGCATCTGAGGCATTGCCGCTGTTGACGGCCTGGCGCACGCTGAGGGCCACTTCCGGCAACGTCGGTAACTGCAGCTTGTTGCCGTCGACCGCCGCCTGGATCAATTCGAGAAACGTGGCCTCGTTCTTCAGGTCCATGGGGCTGACTGTCTCCACAGGATTGGCGATTTCGAAGGATGCGGCGGCACCCTATTGCGGAAGGTCGAACAGGACGGCCTCGGCGCCCCCGATCCAGAGCGACGAAGGCGCCTCGGTGCCGAGGACAGCCAACACTTCCGTGGGTAGTCCCGCTACTGCCGCGCCACAGACCACCGCACCGGCACCTTGCTGCCCTGCCGGCCCGTCGACCCGGCTTCCCGGCTCCGGCGCCGCGCTTCCCACCGCCAGTTGCAAGCGCACCATGCGCCGCTTGACGCTGCCCAGATACTGGGTGCGGGCCACGATTTCCTGGCCAGTATAGCAGCCCTTCTTGAAACCGATTCCGCCCAGCCGGTCCAGGTTCAGCATCTGCGGAATGAACTCTTCGGCGGTGGCGGGAGCCACCGCGGGAATGCCCGCCAGCACCTCTTCCCGCTGCCAATGGCCGGCTTCGACACGGGTGTATCCGTGGCCCTCCAGACGCTGGCACCAAGCCGCGCCGTCGCCGGCGGGCAGGAGCAGGAGCCGGCGTCCACTGCCTTCTGGTGGGATTTCGAAGATGTACTGGGTGCCCGCTTCGGATTCCACTCGGTCCGCCGCCGGCCAACCCGGACCTTGCCCGGTCGCCCCCAAGACGCCGAGACAGCGCCACCGGGCGCTGCCGTCTTCGATACGAACGGCGGCCCGCAACACAAACCGGTTCAGCCTTTCCCGGACACCGGCGATCAAGGGCTGCGGCATGACCAGGAGATAGCCGTCACCGCTGCGGACCGCGCGAAAGACCGCGAACACCCGGCCCTGGGGGGTGCAGAATGCGCCCAGGGTCGTGGCGCCCGGAGCCAGCGCCAGAACATCGCAGGTCGCCTGCCCCTGCAGAAAGCAGCCCGCATCGGCACCGGCCACCTCCAGCACGCCCTGTTGCGGAAGTTCGGCGTACCAGCGGGCCGGGTGGGAATACGTGAGGGGGTCGGACATGGTCAGGCAGGATTCGGTAAGGGAAGCCACGGGAACGCGGCGTTGTTTTCCTGGAGAAGCGTCGAGAAATCCATCCAGGATTGCTCAGGGCACACCACCGGCACACGGCGTTTCCCGGTGGCTCCAAATCGCAGCGGCTTGCAGCCGTCGATCTCGGCGGTACTTCCCTGCACCGCGGAGAGTGCAGCCGGAATCAGCGCCTGCCCTGGAGGGCAGCGATCCGCTCTTCCAGCGGTGGATGGCTCATGAACAGTCTCGACATGCCGCCGGAATTGATGCCGAAGGCCGCCATTTCACCCGGCAGCGGCTGCGGGTCGTGGGCGCGCTGCAGGGCGCGCAGGGCGCCGATCATCTTGTCGCGGCCCGCCAGGCTCGCGCCCCCGGCATCGGCACGGAACTCGCGCCAGCGCGAGAACCACATGACGATCATGGTGGCCAGAATGGAAAGCACGATCTGGGCGATCATCTCGGTGATGAAGTAGCCGACGCCGTACCCGCCCCGCTCGTCGTCGCCGGAACGCAGCAGCACCCGGTCGACGAAGAAGCCGATGATCTTGGCGAAGAAGATGACGAAAGTGTTCACCACACCCTGGATCAACCCCAGGGTCACCATGTCGCCGTTGGCGACATGGCTGATCTCATGGCCCAGCACCGCCTCCACCTCGTCGGCGCTCATGGAATTCAGCAAGCCGGTGCTGACCGCCACCAGGGCGCTGTTCCTGCTCATGCCGGTGGCGAAGGCGTTGGGGTCGGGGGACTGGAAGATGCCTACCTCCGGCATGCCGATGCCGGCGCCCTGGGCCTGGCGGCGGACGGTCTCCACCAGCCAGCTTTCGGTGGTATTGGAGGGCTGCCCGATGACATAGACACCCATGGATTGCTTGGCCATCCACTTGGACATCAGCAGCGAGATGAAGGAACCGCTCATGCCGATGACGGCGGAATAAAGCAGCAGGCTGTCCAGGTTGAGGCCGACACCGGTGCGGCGCAGCAGCTGCTCCAGCCCCAGGAAGTGGAAGATGATGCTGATCAGCAGCAGCACGGCACCGTTGGTCAACAGGAACAACAGGATTCTCATGGTGTTTATCCGGTGGTTGAAAGTTCGGGTGGTACCATATTTGAGGCCGACGGGCGAAAAATCAAGGCCGGACCTGGTTCGCCGCGGCGTCGATTCCTTAATTCACACCATCGGGTGCAAACTATGTGGCGGAAAATTCGGGCCTTGTGCACGTTGACTCTGACATTTTGCGGCAGTTCCTGCGGTGCCGGCGAAGTACCCATGCGCCTGCAGGATATCCGGCTGCCGGCTGGGTTCCGCATTGAGCTGTACAGCGATCGCACCCCCAACGCCCGTTCCCTGGCCCTGGGGGACGACGGCACCATTTATGTCGGCACCATGACCGAGGGGAAAGTCTACGCGGTGCGCGACGACGACCGCGACGGCCGTGCCGATCGGGTCTATACCGTCGCCTCCGGACTCAAGATGCCCAACGGAGTCGCCTACCTCAAGGGTGATTTGTACGTCGCCGAGAATCACCGCATCGTCAAGCTGCCGGGCATCGCCGGCAAGCTGGCCGACCCGCCGGCGCCGCTACCGGTCTATGGCGACCTGCCCGACGACCGCCACCACGGCTGGAAATACCTGCGGGCGGGGCCGGACGGCAAGCTCTATTTCCCGGTGGGGGCACCCTGCAACATCTGCAAGCCTGAGCGGGAGATCTTCGCCAGCCTCAGCCGGCTCGATCCCGACGGCAGCCACGCGGAGATCTTCGCCCGCGGCATCCGCAACACGGTGGGATTCGACTGGCAGCCGCAGACCCACGAACTCTATTTCACCGACAACGGCCGCGACTGGCTCGGCGGCGACCTGCCGCCGGAGGAACTGAACCGCGCCGAAAAGCCCGGCCTGCATTTCGGCTACCCCTATTGCCACGCCGGCAGCATCGCCGACCCCGAATTCGGCAAGGACCGGCCCTGTTCCGAATTCACCGGGCCGGCCTGGACCTTTCCCGCCCACGTGGCGCCTCTGGGCATCCGCTTCTACCGGGGGAACCAGTTCCCGGAGGGCTACCGAGGCCAGTTGTTCGTGGCCCAGCACGGCTCCTGGAACCGCAGCAAGCCTCAGGGTTACCGCCTGGTGCTGGTGAAGTTCCAGAACGGCCGGCCAGCCGCCGACGAAGTGTTCGCCGACGGCTGGTTGAGCGCCGGCGGCAAGGCCTCCGGCCGCCCGGTGGACATCCTGGAACTGGCGGACGGTTCATTGCTGGTCTCCGACGACCAGAGCGGCGCCCTCTACCGCATCAGCTACCGGAAACCTTGACATGGCCGCGATCGAGGCCGATCGGCTGTTTTCCGGCCTGTTGGGAAACCTGGATCGTGCACTGGTTCGGCGACGAGTCGGAAGACCACAGCATGCGTCGGGGGTCTGCCCTGGCCGCTATGGAAGCCGCCGGCTACGCCGCCATACGGGCGGAATACCGCGCCGGAGTCAATACCCTGCTGGCGGCGGAAAAACCGTGGATCGACACGAAGCGGTCGACTCAGTAACAATGCAGAGTCAATTCCAGTACACCGGAACCAACCCAGAACAACCCGGAGAACCTTGATGAAATCCTGTGAAAATTGCGGTCCCGCCGACGCCCACATGGAGCGCGTCTGTATCGGCAAGCACCACCGCGACATTTCCTTTGCCCGCCAGTTTTGGGGCGTCTGCACCATCTACCTGCCGATCCTCACGCTGCCCTTCGTGTTTCTGAGCGCCTACATCTCCTATTGGCACCTGCTGCTGATGGGGGCCCGCAACGTCAAGACCTTTTCCGACTTCCTGCCGGACCGCAAGAGCTTCCGCTACACCTTCTCCAACCAGATCACCATGAAGCCCAGCTACAACCTGAGCCCGACCCAGACCCGGCTGTTCTGGATCCTGAATTGCACCTGGTATTGCCCGACCAGCGTCGCGCTGTTCGAATGGCACGCCTATCTGGTCAAGCTGGTGGAGAACTGGTGGTGTCCGTTCCGCCACAGCCGCAAAAACGAACACTATCGGGACGGCGCGATCGACAAGTCCTTCTGGCACATCTATCCGGACGAAGAACCCAAGCTGGAACCGGAGGATCGGGACAATCCGATCTGGAACGAGGATGTATCGGCCCGGCTTGGCACGAAGGGCGCCGACTAGCTCCCATCAACCTCGAAAGCCTCTGATCCACGCGCCAACCATACCGCCTGTATCGCCTGCTCGGGGAATCGCCGATTTGTTCGACGACTCCCGCGAGGTACGGTTGCATTTCCCATACCGGCGGCAGTAAGCCTCGGATTTCTCAATCACCGAGAAACCCCGTTTCCCGGTGACGGCCGCTGAGAATTCCGGGATGGATGTCTCAGCGCGTCCTTCTCAATTGGGGAAACCTTTCCCTCGACACTGATTCGCCGATGGGCGCGCGCCGCTGCCGCCATGGCAATCCCCGCTATTGTCGCAGGATCGTCCGCTCCCGTGATTGGCATTGTTGCCCTTCGGACCATATGCCATCCAGGTATTCGTGGTCTTGGTCGAACTGCCCGTCGCCGTGTGGCAGGCGTTGCAACTGCCGGTGGGCAGCGGCGAAGTGCCCTGATGCCACGAGCCGCAAATCGGCGCAATCGCGGACGGAGTCCCTGTGATCGCGCTTCCGTTCCACGTCACCTGCTGGAGCTTCCACAGCGCCGCATTGGTGGTGAGATTGGTCGTTAGCGTGATCGTCGTCCCGCTCTTGTAATGGCAAATTTCGCAAGCCGTGTTGTTCACGTAGGTCAGAGTGCTGTGGACTGGCGAGGTTACGCTGGGGAAGCGCGCGGAACCGCCCGGATTGCTGGGCGGCGCCCCCATCGCCAGCGTGCCGTTGTGGCAGCTCTTGCAGTTGCTGGTGATGCCGCTGTGGCTCATGCCGGTGCCGCTGCCTACCCAGGACGTGAACAGCAGGGCATTGCCGGTGTGGCACTTCTCGCAGCTCAGGTTGGCCGGATTGGGAATGTGGCCGGCTCCGTTTAAGGGGTCAGTAAACACCATGCCGGTCGCACCCAGGATGGTGGTGCCGCTGGCGGTATGGCAGGTGGCGCAACCGGTGGTGGGATCGGTGACTCCGCTGCGCTTGTGGAACTTGCCGCCGCTCCAGGCCTTGTAGGTCACCGGCTTGGCACCGTTGTCCGGTGGAATGGAAGCGGCATGGCAGGAACTGCAATCCGTCGTCACCGGACTGATGGTAACGTGAGTCAGGCTCGGCACGCTCAGCGTGGTCTTCGGCTGGTTGCCGACGTAAGTGGTTCCACCGCCGTGGCAGCTCTTGCAGGATCCGGTGATGGTGGTGTGGTACAGGATGCCACCGGCCCAGGTGCTGTAGAAACCCGAACCGATTTCGGCCGCCGGCATGACGTGGCATACGGAGCAATTGTTCTGGGTCGTGGTGAGCTGACCGATCGGCACGTGGTTGGGCAGCGCCGATGCCATCGTCTTGGGGCTTACCCCGCCCTGGTAGGTGACGCTGGTTCCATGACAGGTGTCGCAGCGCGCCGTGCTGGTCTTGTGGTTCATCTTGGTGCCGGCCCAGCCCGCCGCGGTGTACATCTTGGCCGACGGATAGAAGGCATTGGTGTGGCATTGGGCACAGTCCGCCGTGGTCGG
>Ga0233425_10002043_pt1 | contig 41687 bp, 38 predicted proteins | sample Watercolumn_Towu_2_FD_181712 | JGI IMG/M metagenome (GOLD analysis project Ga0233425, IMG submission 181712) | Freshwater microbial communities from Lake Towuti, South Sulawesi, Indonesia - Watercolumn_Towuti2014_140_MG | ecosystem: Environmental > Aquatic > Freshwater > Lake | place...
TGATCGAACTCTACGCCAAAACTTTGGAACGTAAACGGCCTGACCGAAAAGCGACCAGACCCAAGAACCGATTCAGCCCCAAACCAAAGCGGCAGTACCGGTGAGGCTTAACTTAACGGCATTGCCTCGCGCGCTGCTTCGCTGTTTTCAGATAGCGTGAGCGCTAAGGCCGGTTCAGAGCCATATGGTTCGGCTTCAGGCCATGCCTCTTCATTCAATGACGGTAAAGGTGGAGGCGGCGGCTCGCCAGTCTGAACTTTATTTTTTTCAGCCTGCCGCAAGGCGTCCAGCAACAAACTCACTTAAACTCCGGCACATCGAACTTAACCGGCGGATTTTCCAGATAAGTATTAAAATCCTTCAGATCGGCTTGCGTACTGGCCGTCGTAATTACTCTTGGCCGTAAAAACACCACTAGCTCGGTTTTTTTAGTTTCTCTTTTCTTAAAGCCAAAAATGTTATCGATATAATCGACACGGCTCAACCCCGGCGTACCATCGGTTGAGTTATCAACTCTGTTTTGCATCAAACCGCCAATTACACCAATATCGCCATTATCAACCTTAAGAATGGATTCCATCTCGCGAACCTCGATTTGAGGAATCAAACTTTTGATCGGGTCGCCGTTTTGAAGATCGATCAGGTCAGGATTCGGATCCTGAACCGATCCATTCACTCGTGATACCGTAGGTCGAGCGTTGATGATGACACTATTATTGTCGCTGATTTCAGGCGTCACATTCATCACCAAGCCTACCGGAACGGTGTGCAATTCAGTAGTGAACGCTCTAACCGGTGTACCGCCATTGGGCGCCGCGCTAATTTCAGCCTTGGTCGTAAAATACGGAATATTATCAACAACTTTTAAGACCGCAGTTTGGTTGTTCAACACCATCAGCTTTGGGCTAGACAAAACCCTGGAATTGCCAAAGGTATCGAGCAATTTAATCGACGCGAGAATATCCTGGCCCTTGATGGCTAATGCTGCGTAGGGTGCCGCACCAGCTGTTGCGCCAATCAAGCTTTGAAAATTTTGATCGAGCTGGAATTTGCCATGATCGGCAATAAAGCGCCAATCAATGCCGGCTTGATAATTGTCACTCAGCTCGACCTCGACAATCGTCGCCTCAATCAACACCTGTCGCGACGCATGCTCGATAACATTGTCGATATATTTACGTATTTCCTGATGTTGCTTCTCTGAAGCCTTAACCGCAATGACGCCGCTTTCCTGATGCGCGATAACGCTGCCCTCGGTCACTGACTTGTTGGTCTGATCCGAGTTGTTTTCGCTACTCATTCCCTTTTCACCCCGAACACTGTCCTGGTTGTTCAGGATAGCGCGAATATTACTCAGCAAGGTTTCCCAAAATAGATGTACGCTGGAGGTTTTTACATTGGTCGCCGAATTACTGCTGCCACCGCCCCCGCTTCCGCCACTACTGCTGCTTCCCCCGCTGCTGCTTGCGTTGGGATTAGAGCTGGTCGAGGAGATTTGTGTTGCGATGCTGACTTCGCTTTCGCTACTGCGCGAAAGATTGATATAAGGCACGCTGTACTGCACAAAATAAGGCCGATCAGCGGAGATCACGAGACTGCCGTTAACCAGCTGGTAACGGATATCGATTTGCCGCTTTAAACGCTCCAAAATCTGCGGCAGCGTCTGATCTATCGCATTCAGCGAAACCTGGCCGCTCACGTCAGGCGCGATATCGACATTCATTTTGGCGTCCCGAGCAAGCGCAAACAACAACTCGCGCACCGGCACATCATGTACGACAATGCTGAAGCGCTGTTCGGGCTGGAGTTTCGCAGGCGGCGGCAAGAATGGCTTACTGCCGACCGGTTTGGGTATGGCGGCGCGATCATCGTTAGGATGACTGACCGGCGGCAAATGGCCTGGCGAGTCTTCAAAGGGCTTTTGCGCACAAGCGCTTAAGACAAGCAAAAAAAAGGCCGTTACGGATTTTTTGTGACGAAGTTCAAGATTTATTTTCATGCCCTTAACTATAGACCGTTATTAAGGCTGTTCAATCAATTGAACTCAATTTTTCAAAATAATCGCTAAATCATTATATTGCTTATTAATTGTTGCTTGTTTAACAATAAATGGCTGGTTTTTTTGCAAACCTTCTGGAAGCTGGCGTAATTGTTCAGCCGCTTCTTTGCCGCTGGCGAAAGGGCCTAAAAATAACTGAAAAGCATCCGGACCACTGGCATGTGCAAAAACTTGTGAATGTAAATTAACGGGCAACCATTTTTTGATTTTATGCTGAAGCGTTTGCTGATCATTCGCTTTTAAGCGCAATAGCTGGATGCTGTAAGCGTTTGCTTGATCAGTTGAAGTGGTTATCGATCCCGAGGTTTGGCCTGCTGAAGGCTTGTTTGAACTTTGAAGCGGTTGCACAAAACTCACCTTATCGCTAACAACAAGGTCGGCTGGCTCTGCTTGGGTCTGCATTGAAATCGGCCAAAAATGCGGCCAGTGACTAACGGAAAGACTAATGGCGCCGCTTAAAAACACCAGCCAAACAAACGCGCTGATGAACCGACTACTCCCACCGCAAATCACTTGCCATGCAATCCAGCCATTGACTTTTTTACTTTGTCTAGCAAACGCCGCCAGCAAGCATTTTTCGGCCAAGATATTAATGCGCCGCAAAAAACCGTCCGCTTTCCAGGTAATGAAACTTATCGCCAGTCTGGAAAACGGAAAGGCGCCCTGATAACCCGCGTGTTGCATCCGAAAATTAAGGTATCGGCCGGCTTCGTCGCTGTTTAATCGTGGCAAATAAAAACTGTGAACAATTCGTTCGCCAATCTGCCTCACTTCATGACGGTTAAGATGCCGATCCAGTTCGGGCTGACCAAACAGCACCATTTGCAACAATTTACTTTGGCCCGTTTCCAAGTTAGTCAGCATGCGGATTTCTTCCAATGAATCCAAAGGCATGGTCTGCGCCTCGTCAATCAGCAAAACACAACGCCGGCCTTGCTGATACAACTGCATTAACTTCGTATGCAGGGCATGAAGCAATGTAACCTTATCAGCCGACTCAGGCACCACTAAAGCCAATTCCAGCGCAATGGCGTAAAGTATTCTATCGGCTGGAATACGCGGATTGATTAAGTACAATACCTCATAAGTCGATGGTAATGAGTGCGCCAGCAGCCTCGATAAAAAAGTTTTGCCGCTGCCAACTTCACCAATGACTTTAATTAAGCCATTACCCTCCGTTATCGCATAAATTAACGCATCCAGAATGGCTTTGCGATTGCCTTCGGAAAAAAAACATTCCAGATCAGGCGTTAGCTTAAAAGGCGCAACTTTTAGATTGAAAAAGGATTTGTACATAGTCTCTATTTAAGAGTCAAAACCAAATTTTGGATGTTAGCAAGTAAAATATAACCATCCAAGCCGCTAAGCCTACGGCGCTGCCGAAGGGATCCTAAAGTTTTACATTCGTGAAAAAAGATCTCCTAAACAAGCTCGACCGCTCGAAGCTTGTTTAGGAAATCATCTATGATAATTGAAACAAACCGGTTGAATCATAGCATGTGGAAATGCAAATACCATGTGGTATTTACGCCGAAATATCGGAGAAAAGCGCTGTATGCCCATGTAGCGGTGGACTCAGTAACCAACACGATACCGGCATTGTGCAATTTCTAAGCTGCCTGTGCGGCAGCGAACTTGGCTGCGGCACTCGATGCTGAAATAAGACCTCTGCACAAGCGGGCCGTTATTGGCTAACCGCTGAAAATGGCAGGAAAAACTGAAAAGAAACTGATTTTTAGTCCATTTTCAGCACAAAAAAAGAGATAATATGCCTGTTTTCGGCATTTTCAGGCGCACTGCCCAGATTTTGGGCGTACTATGCACCTTGCGGTTCCAACTGTATTTTGTTGGTAGCCTTCAGCAGGATGGCGCACATCCCCTTCAGCAGCATATGGGCATTGACCTTGGCGGTGATCAAGTAACGCGCCCTGGTAAAGCCGAACTTGCGCTTGAGGGTGCCGAAGAATTGTTCGACCCGGTAGCGGCGTTTGGCGATTAGTTTGTTGGCCGTTTTCTGCCGTACCGACAGTGGCTGGTTTTTGGCTGCCTTATGCATGATTCCGCATTTAAGCCTGCGGGCTTTGAGCCATTCGCAGTGTTTACGGCTGGCTGAGCCTTTATCGGTCAGCACCCGCGCGGCCCGGTTGGCATCAATGCCTACAGCCTCCAAAGCAGGAATGAAATGGTTCATCTCGCTTTCGTTAGCCGGTGCCGTGTGCGCCCCAACAAAAAAACCTTCTTCGTCAGTCACAGCATAGCTACGGTAACCAAAGTGGCTTTTTTTACCCTTCTTGACCCAGGTGGCGTCAGGGTCGGCGCTTTGCGAAACGTCAACGGTACCGGGCTGGCTGCCGTCCTCGTAGGTGACCGGTTGTTGCCCTTCACCAACCGCCACCGTGATCTCCCGTTTGGGCCGGGCGGCCGATGAGATTAAGGTCGCATCCAACAAAGCCCCTTTCGTTTTTTTCACCATCAGCTGATGAGGCTGAAGTTGGCCTATACGCTGATCAATGCCATTCGCCCCATCGCCTTGCCGCAAACCGAACTGGCCCAGGCAACGTGTGCGACGACTCGCTTGAAACTCTTTAAAATCAGTGCCGTGGTCATCCGTAATACGCACCGTATCCGGCTACTGCTGAGCCGTCATTATCCGTTCCAGTCCTTGTTCCTAACCGTCTGCCAACGTCTTTGCCCTAAATAACGCCCTCTCAGTGCTGTTCCCGGCGCGTTATAAATAAAGGGGGAAGGGGAAGCTATACCTGAAAAACAGAAATCAGACCTCAAAATGGTCTGTTAATCGTCAATTCCTGAGAATCTGAACCGGAATCCTGTTATTTTGTCATTTGGGGACATTTCAAGGGGCTGATGAAATATCCGGGCTAGAAAGCCGCTTACTTTTGCATCATCTGTGACTTACTAAAAAGCATTCAACCCATTAGCAAGCTAATTAACTTCCTGATTAGCAAGGGTGTTCCACCATTCCGTAACAAATACCCGTTTCCGTCGTTTCGGCATTTGTGCTTAGCTGAAGATTCTTGCTAATCAGGATTAACTTTGATACCGAGTTGGGTCGGCAAGGCCAGCTTGAGCAAAGCCGACTGCTCTTAACCGGCAGGCATCGCATACGCGGCAGGCGCGGCCTTGATCATCGGCCGAATAACAGGATACTGTTTGCTGGTAATCGACGCCCAGTGAAACACCCTTGATGATGATTTCGGCCTTACTCAGCGAAATCAGCGGCGTATGGATTGAAAAATGCTGGCCTTCGACACCGGCCTTGGTGGCCAGATTGGCCAAATTCTGAAAAGCCTGGATAAATTCGGGGCGGCAGTCCGGGTAACCCGAATAATCGACGGCATTAACACCGATAAAGATGTCGTGCAAGCTCAAAACTTCGGCCCAGCCCAGCGCAAAAGCCAAAAAAATAGTGTTTCTGGCCGGCACATAGGTTACCGGTATGCCCATTTGCAGAGTATCGGGCACCGCAATATGGCTATCGGTCAAGGCCGAACCGCCGATTGAATCCAGGCCCAACCTGATAATTTTGTGCTGCTCGACCTGATAATATGCGGCAATCTGCGTAGCCGCCTTGAGTTCGGCATTATGCCGCTGACCGTAATCAAAGCTCAAGGCATAACAGCGGAAGCCTTGCTGTTTGGCATGCGCTAAAACCGTTATCGAGTCCAAGCCCCCAGACAAAAGAACGATCGCTTTCTTGGACATCGCGCTTACTTGCCGCGGGCATCCTGCCAAAGCAGTTTATGCAGTTGAATTTGAAAGCGTACCGGCAGACGATCTTGAAGAATTTTATCAGCAAGCAAGGTAGGATCTTGCTTGCCGCTGACCGGCGAAAACAGCACGCCGCAACGCTTCGGCAAGTCATAGGACGATAAGGCCGATTTTGACCAGAGATAATCTTCCTCGTCGCCAATAACAAATTTGACCTGATCTTTATCGGTTAAATAATCAATATTCCGATACAAATTTTTCGCCATTTCGCCCGAACTCGGCGTTTTCAGGTCCATGACCTTAATCACGCGCGGGTCGACAGCCGAAACATCAAGCGCACCGCTGGTTTCCAGTGAAACTTGGTAACCTAAATCGGCCAAAGCCGTCATCAAGTCATGGCAATCGGCCTGCGCCAAGGGTTCGCCGCCGGTCACTGTGACATAACGCGTAGCATATTTTTGCACCTCGGCCAGAATCGCATCGATGGTCATCTTGGTACCGCCAGTAAAGGCATAAGCCGTATCGCAATAATGACAGCGCAAGGGACAGCCGGTAAGCCGAATAAAGACGGTAGGAATGCCTACTGTGTTCGACTCACCTTGAAGCGAATAAAAAATCTCCGTGATGCGTAACGCAGTACGCATTACTGACCGCCACCATCAATCGACAACAATTTTTTCGCCGCCAGATGCGCAGGCGCGGTGCCTGGATAGTCCTGAGTAACCCGAGTCAAATAGTCGCGGGCCTTATTGATATTGTTTTGCTCGAGTTCGATATAACCTAATTTCAGTAAGGCATCCGGCACTTTTGCGCCGCCTGGATAATTTTCAACCACTTTGCTAAAAGCCTTCCGTGCTGATTCGGCATCCTGATTAACCCGATGCGCTTCGCCCAACCAATACTGAGCATTATTGGCAAGCCCGCTCGCCGGATTCCTGGCCAAAAACGCTTCGAATTCAGCAATCGATTGGCTAGTATGACCCGTCCGCAAAGCGTCATAAGCATGCTGATATTGCTGCTTTTCATCCGCTGTAACTGAAACCGGCGCGGCGGCTTGAGAGACTTCAGGCTTGGTCGGCGCCGAGGCAGCGGTTGCTAGCGTGGCCTGGGCTGGTGCTGGCGCTGGCTCGGACGCTTGCGGAGCAGCCTCGGCGTCAGTTGAAGCAGCGCCTTCGGCTGATTTGTTTTCAAGGCTTTGCAAACGATCGTCAAAATCGCCATACATGGTATTTTGCCGTTTTTTCAGCTCGTTGATTTGAAACGTCTGTTCTTCAACTTTACCGGTCAATTGCTGAACTTCAGCCTGCAATTGCTCAAGTCGGCCCATCATCTCATACAAGGTTTTGGTCGATGCCGGCGGACTATTCCGAGCTGCCGGCGCCGCTGGATAAGTTCCGTTATCAACCACCGGCGGCAACGGCCAAGATTCGGCCAAAGCGCTGGTACAAACGCTTAACAACAAAAGAAAACGCAATTTCATTTATCGGCCTTGCTGATAAAGCAATTCAACCCGGCGGTTTCTCTCCCAAGCCGATTCGTCACTGCCAAAGGCCGCCGGTTTTTCTTCGCCGTAGCTGACCAAATCCAGTTGGCTTTCAGAAACGCCTTGAACTTTCAGCATGTTGGCTACTGATTTGGCGCGCTGCTCACCCAAAGCGATGTTATATTCCGGAGAGCCGCGCTCATCGGCATGACCTTCCAGCACCACGCGCTGCGAAGGGTGCGCAGCCAAATACTGGGCGTGTGCGGCAATCACCGGAATAAAATCTTCCTGAACCTGGCTGCTGTCTAACATGAAATAAATCGTGCTTTTTGATAAAGGATTATTGGGATCGCTGAACTCAGGACCAATACCGGCATTGGGGTATTTGCCAGAGCCGCCGCCAAATTCTGAGCCCGACATGCCGGCAGCACCGTTTAAGCCGCTGGTGGACGCGTCATTAATGCCGCTTGCCGCGTTCTGTGTGCCGTCGGTTAGACTGGTATCGGCTTCATCATCGCTGCACGCCGATAAAAAGAAGGCCATCACAAGCGTTACCATCAAAATTTTAGCTAATTTCATCATCACTCCAGTAAGTTAAGGGATTAAGTTGTCCTGAAAATTGAATTGGGCGTCGAAGATTTTCAAGGCGCCCAGGCGGGTTCACGGACGCCGCCATTATTAAAGGCTAGCTTCTGCTGCATTTTACCATCGATCGATACCGCGGATAAGAAAGCGCTGCCGCCTTTTTTCGACGCATAAAGAATCATGCTGCCGTTTGGCGCGAAACTCGGCGACTCATCAGCAGGCCCGTTAGTCAAAACGTCTATCGCGTGCGTCGCCATATCCATCACGGCGATCCGGTAATCATTGCCATTACCATGCACCATAGCAATGCTTTTGCCATCCGGTGAAAAACTGGCCCTAGCGTTGTAACCGCCACTGAAGGTCAAGCGCTTCTCTTGGCCGCCTTGACTGGAAATGATATACAACTGCGGCTTTCCGCCCCGGTCCGAAGTAAAGACAATCTGACTGCCATCGGGCGACCAGGCCGGTTCGGTGTCAATCGCGTAGCTTTTGGTCAATTTGGTCAACGAGCGTGTCGCCAAATTAAGCACGTAAATATCCGGGCTACCGTCTTTTGATAAGGTCAAAGCCAGACGCGTACCATCCGGCGACCAAGCCGGCGCGCCGTTAATGCCCGGAAACTCGGCGATTTTGTTCCGCTGCCCGGTCGCCAAAGTCTGCTCGTAAATAGCGGCCGTTTTGCGTTCGAAAGACACATAAGCCATTCTGCGCCCGTCCGGCGACCAGGTCGGCGACATGATCGGCTCAGGCGACGACGCGATCGTCTGCGGCTTGAAACCATCCGCGTCAGCGATCTGCAGTTGATGGTAGCGTTTATTGCCGTTCGTTGTAGTCGTAATATAAGCGATGCGCCCACTGAACACGCCTTTTTTGCCAGTCAATTTTTCAAAAATAAGATCGCTGATGTGGTGCGCGGTTCTGCGCAGATCAGCGGCCGAAGAAGTCATCCGGTAGCCTAAGAGTTGCCCGCCACTGGCGACATCGAACAATTGAAACTGAATACTATACTGACCACGATCGCCATTGAGCTGGCCAATAACCAGATAATTCTGGTTAATGGCCTGCCAATCCGGAAAACGGATCGCATCCGCTGTTACCGGCCGGGCTGGCATGGCTTGCTGGTTCAGCATTTGAAAATAGCCGCTACGCGCCAAATCGGCATTGACTACCGAGCTGACATCGACTGGCGCAGCCTGTGACGCAAACGGCACTACTGCGACATGCACGCCGTTGGTAATGCCTTCAGTAATTTCAATGGTTAATTCGGCCTGGCAGATAGGCAAATAAAATGCCACCACTGCAATCAAGATGATTTTTTTCAAACGTTTCACACTCACCTCTTTAAACTACCACAATCGGCTTAAAACAATATTTAGCTAGGTTGAACCGGCTCAGAGCACCTAGTCATCCGGTCTGAAATCAAAGGTAAAAGATCTGAATTTGCTGGCGAATAAGGCTCTATCCTTCGGCACCGGTAAGGGCGAAGCCTTATTGACCGCGTTTTCCGCCGAGCGGTCAAAGATTTCATCGCCGCTGCTGGCGATAACCACCGCATCGACAACCGTTCCATCGGGCAGCAACCTGACTCTGATCTTGCATTTCAAACCGGTCTTATCAGAAGCGCGTATCCAATTCCGCTCGGTTTTCTGTTTAATGGCGTCGGTAATTCTTTTAATTTCATTCAACTGCGCTTCTGCCTGGGCGCGTTCCGCAGCGGCTTTTTCGGCAGCAGCCCTCGCCCTGGCTTCTTCAGCCGCTTTTGCAACGGCGGCCTTGGCTTTAGCTTCGGCCTCTGCTTTGGCCTTAGCCTCTGCTTCAGCTTTGGCGGCCGCCGCTTTTTTTTCGGCCTCAGCTTTTGCTCGTCTTTCAGCTTCCGCTTTTTCCGCTGCGGCCTTGGCTTTTTTCGCCGCTTCCGCTTTGTCCTTGGCCGCTTTTTCAGCGGCTATTTTGGCTTTCTTTTCAGCTTCGGCTTTTTCGGCCGCCACCTTGGCTTTGGCCTTTTCGGCCTTTTCGGCTGCCGCTTTAGCCTTCTTCTCGGCATCTGCTTTCGCTTGCTTGTCAGCTTCAGCTTTAGCTTTTTTGGCAGCCATCTTTTCCGCTTCGGCTTTGGCTTTTTTAGTGGCTTCCGCTTTTTCCATAGCGGCCTTATCAGCCGCCATTTTGGCTTTCTTCTCCGCGTCTGCTTTGGCTGCGGCGATTTTGGCCTTGGTTTCTTCAGCCGCCGCTTTAGCCTGTTTCTCGGCTTCGGCTTTTTCAGCCATTATCTTGGCTTTTTTCGCAGCCTCGGCTTTCTCAGCAGAGGCTTTCTCGGCAGCGATTTTGGCTTTCTGCACCGCAATTTTCTCTGCTTCAAGGGCTTTAGCCTCGGTCTCCGCTTTTATTTTGGCCTCGGCTTCAGCTTTGGCTTGGCTAGCATCGACTGATTCCCTAAGCGGTTCGGCTGCTTCCGGTTTTGGCTCGGATGTTGGCGCCGGCTCGATTTTCGATGGCTCAGGTATATGATCAACAATGCTGGCATTAATGATTTCCGGCTGAGGCCGATCATCAGACGAAGACTTGAATAAAGAACTCAGCGCAAATAACAATAAAATCGCAATATGCAGTGCCAAAGCCATCAGCAATGGCCAGGAATACCGTTGTTTATTTTCCATCAATTTATTTTTCGCTTGATTTGGTCATCAACCCAACGCTTGGCACACCGACATTTTTCAGCTCTGCCATCAGGCTTACCACGGTACCGTAATCAACGCCTTTATCCGCTTCAATCAATACTTGCGTTTCCGGCTTTTCGCTAAGCACCGCCATCACGCGGGCCGCAATCGCTTCAGAATCGATCGACTCCTGATCTTTTTCGCCCACCATAATATAGAACTGGCCTTGTTCCTTAACGGTAATTACTACGGGCGGATCATTCTTTTGTTCGACCACCGCAGACTCGGCCTCTGGAAGATCGACCTTAACCCCGGTCTGTAGTAGCGGCGTGGTAATCATAAAAATAATCAGCAACACCAAGGTTACGTCAATATAGGGAACGACATTGATTTCGCCCATTGGTTTTCTGCGCCGGTTCTTTCTACTCATTTGTGATGCGCCTGTCTTTGTAATAAAACGACAAATTCTTCAACGAATAGTTCGTAACGGCCAATCAAGCGATCCAGTTTGGTCGAAAAACGATTATAAGCGATCACCGCCGGAATCGCGGCAAACAAGCCAATAGCCGTGGCGATCAAAGCTTCGGCGATGCCCGGCGCAACTTGGGCCAAGGTTGCTTGCTTGACATTACTCAATGAGCGAAACGAATTCATGATGCCCCAAACCGTACCAAATAAGCCGACATAGGGACTAGTCGAACCCACAGTCGCCAGAAACGGCAAATGCTCATCGAGCCGTTCCAGCTCCCGGGACAATTCGATACGCATCGCGCGTTGAGCGCTCTCAACCTGGATCATCGGCTCGACATTCCCGGCCTGGCGCATGCGCGAAAACTCCTTGTAGCCGGCCAGAAAAATTTTTTCGATGCCCTCTGGTTCAAAGTCCTTGGCCGCCAGTTTTCGATACAGTTCGGCCAGCGCAATGCCGGACCAAAATTCGGCTTCAAACTCGTCAGTGATTTCAATCGCCCGGTTTAGCTCCTTGCGCTTGGAAAAAATGAATGTCCAGGAGGCTACCGAAGCGGCCAATAGCAAAGCCATAACAAACTGAACAACAAAACTGGCGTCTTTAATTAAGTGTAAAATCGATAAATCAGTATTCATTCGCAAATTGCTCGAGTAAATGGTCGGGAATAACTTTGGGGCGCATAGTTTGCGCATCCAAGGAGGCAATTTTGATTAGGCCTTTGGTTAAAACATCATCACCTCGTGTAATGTGTTGTTCAAAAACAAGACTGACCCTTTTGGCTTGCACCACTTCGGCGCTGACATGGATCAAATCATTTAGGCGCGCGGAATTGAAATAATCGATCCGCACCGAACGAACGGCAAAAATAATGCCTTCGGAGCTAATCAGATCTGTCAATTCGAAGCCTTTCGCTCTGAGCATTTCGGTTCTGGCGCGCTCAAAAAACTTAAGATAGTTGGCGTAAAAAACCACACCGCCGGCATCCGTGTCTTCATAATAAATCCGCACCGGCCAAATAAATTTGTTATTTTCCATAACTTCACTAATCAATGGCTAGCCGCAGAACACTAAGACTTTCGCTCAATCAAACAAATCAGCCGACAGGCCGAGCTCTTTCGGCGGCTGCAAACCAAAATGCAGGTATGCATGGCGCGTCGCCACTCTGCCACGGGGCGTGCGCATAATAAAGCCTTGCTGCAATAAATAGGGCTCCAGCACCTCTTCGATGGTGCCTCGCTCCTCGCTAATCGCCGATGACAAGGTATCGAGTCCAACCGGACCGCCCTGAAAATTTTCGATCATCGTCAATAACAGTTTACGATCCAAGGGGTCAAAGCCATTAGTATCCACTTTCAACATGTCTAAAGCCTGAACAGCGATGGTTTCGGTTATGACGCCATTGCCCTTGACTTCGGCAAAATCGCGCACACGGCGCAGCAGGCGATTCGCGATGCGCGGCGTTCCGCGAGACCGACGAGCGATTTCGAATGCGCCTTGCGACTCCATGCTGATGCCCAAAACTTGCGCCGAACGCAAAACAATACCCGCCAGTTCGTCAACAGTATAAAACTCAAGCCGGTGAACAATGCCGAAACGGTCGCGCAACGGCGAGGTTAGCAAGCCCGCGCGAGTGGTTGCGCCCACTAGCGTGAACGGCGGCAAATCCAGCTTAATCGAACGCGCAGCAGGGCCTTCGCCGATCATCAAATCCAACTGATAATCCTCCATCGCCGGATATAAGATTTCTTCAACCGCCGGGTTCAAGCGGTGAATTTCATCGATAAACAACACATCGTGCGCTTCCAGATTGGTCAGCAATGCGGCCAAATCACCGGCCTTGTCAAGCACGGGACCAGAAGTCTGACGAATATTGACCGACATCTCCGTGGCGATAATATTAGCCAGCGTGGTTTTGCCCAAACCCGGCGGACCAAAAATCAGCACATGATCCAAAGCTTCCCTGCGGGCAAGCGCCGCCTGAATAAAAATTTCCAGTTGCGCGCGCAGTTCTTTCTGCCCGACATAGTCCACCAGCCGTTTCGGCCGGATCGCCCTATCCTGGCGTTCTTCATCAGACTGCCGGTGGGCGCTGACCATGCGGTCGCTCTCAATCATCGAGCCACTCCCTGAAGTGCCAAGCGGATAATAGCCTCACAACTTTTTCCGTCAGTATCGATAGCTTGCACCATTTTAGCGGCATCCGACGCTTTATAGCCTAAAGAACACAAAGCGCTGATCGCTTCCTGCTTAGGATTGCCTGGCAACAAGTCCGGCATCACCGTTTTATCCGCTGTTGACGAATCCGCCAAATGGGGCAAGCGATCACGCATCTCGATCACCAAGCGCTCGGCGGTTTTTTTGCCAACGCCCGGCAAACGCACCAAAGCCTGGGTATCGCTGTTTTGAATGCAGCGCTGAAATTCCTCCGCGCTTTGCCCCGACAAGATCGTTAACGCCAGCTTCGGTCCAACGCCATTGACTTTAATCAGGGTTCTGAACATTGAGCGATCCGCTTCGGTAGAGAAGCCAAACAAAATATGGGCATCTTCTCTAACAACAAGATGGGTGTGCAAAATAATCTCAACGCCGATAGCCGGCAAATCATAAAAGGTTGTCATCGGCGCTTCAACTTCGTAGCCAACGCCTTGCACATCCATCAGCAATAAGGGCGGCGCTTTTGCGATCAGTTTTCCACGCAAAAAGCCGATCATTTGCGCCAACCTTTCTGCAAGCGCAAGCTGGTTTGTTGATGGTGAGCATGACAAAGACAAACGCCCAGCGCATCGCTGGCGTCAATCTGCATTTCGCCCTGAATATTCAACAGAATTTTCACCATATGTTGAACCTGAGTTTTATCGGCATTACCCTTGCCGACCACAGCTTGCTTAACCTGTCTGGCCGAGTATTCAAACACCGGCAAACCGGCCGCCTGCACCGCGCAAATCGCCGCGCCGCGGGCTTGGCCTAACTTTAACGCCGAGTCGGCATTAATATGCATAAAAACTTGCTCGATAGCCATTTGTTCGGGCTGATAGCGATCGACTACTTGCAATAAACCTTGAAAAAGTTGTTTCAAACGATCCGGAAAAGGATCCGACGCCATCTTGACGCTGCCGCTGGTAACATATTGAAAGCCATTTGCGCTTTCATCGATGATGCCGTATCCGGTCAATCGGGAACCAGGATCGATGCCTAATATACGCATTCAAACCAATCAAAAATCACAAAATTATCGACCTCGAACAAGGTTCTCCTAGATCATCAAGCATTCAGCAGCTTGTTTAAAGATAAGCCAAAACCGAAAGCAAACTTGGGTCAAGTACATAACGATCAGCGAGTTGCCGGACGATTGGCCGATCGGCGACACCGCCAAAACCAACCACAAAAGCCCCGGCCTGTTTGGCTTCCAGATCGGTCTTTCCGTCGCCAACCAACACCAATGAGGCCGATTGTTGCATGAGTTGCCGGCAAATCTCGGCTTTGCCGCCGGCTCTGGCAAGCGGCGAATTTTGATCGAAGCCGCGATAGCTGCCATCGGCATGAAAAAAAATATCAACGGCATGAACATGATCAAGCGGCAACGCCAAATAATTCGCCAACGGCTCGATGGCTTGGCGCAGCCCGCCACTGATAATATGCACTTGCCGGTTTTGCGCCAGTAAAGCGGTAAATACCGTTTTAACCCCATCGACGATTTCTTTGATATAAAGCTCGGCTAGCCAGTTGATACTATCCAAGCTAGGGCGAATGGCGTCAAGCCGCTTGCCATAAACCGCTTCCAACGGCAATTCGCCATTCATCGCCAAATCGGTTAATCGAGCCATCTCCGCACCAACGCCGGCCCGTTTCGCCAGTTCGTCGATACCCTCTATTTTACTCAGTGTGCTGTCACAATCGAAGCAAATAACGTCATAGCTCATAAACTGATTTGCTTGGCGCGGCAAACCGGCGTCAGATTACAGATTTGCTGCATGATCGCTTCTGGAACCGGCTCCGATACGCTAATCACCGCCATCGCCTGATCCTTGACATCGGCCGTACTGACCTGCATGCGAGTGATATTGATATTGGCGTTGCCCAAAACCGAACTGATGGCGGAAATCACGCCCGGACGATCGTCATGATGCGTGATGATCAAAGTGCCTTCTGGAACAACCTCAATATCGAAATGATTGATGCAGACCAAACGAGGCCGGCGGCCGCCCAATAATGCGCCCGATAAGGTAATGCTGCGGTCGGAGCAATGGCCCGTCACTTTAACCAAAGAGACATAGTCCGGCGAATTTTTGGAAACCGATTCAACCAGCGCAATACCTTGGCGCTTAGCGATATTTTCGGCATTGACACGATTCACCGGCGTCTCCACCTGTCCGCTTAAAATGCCCACCAGCGCCGACACCGAAACCGGACGCACCGCCGCATCGGCCGCCCGGCCATAAAGCGCCACTTCGACTTTGGTAATCGGCTGATCAGCCATACCCGCCAGAATTTTACCCAACGTAGTCGCCAGATTCATAAAGTCATGCGACTTGTTCAGTTCCTCAGCGGATACTCTGGGCAAGTTCAGCGCGTTGACCGCCTCACCGGTTTTCAAAAACAATACCGCCTGGCGAGCGATTTCGACACTAACCGCCACTTGCGCTTCGGTTGTCGATGCGCCCAAATGCGGGGTAAACACAATATTGTCCAGTTCCAGTAACGGCGACCCAGCCGGCGGCTCGTTTTCAAACACATCTAGGGCCGCGCCTGCGCATTTACCGGATTTTAACGCTTCATATAGGGCCTCTTCGTCAATCAAACCGCCGCGTGCACAATTGATGATCATCGCGCCTTTTTTCATTTTGGCGAATTGCTCAGCGTTCAAAATGTTTTTGGTTTTTTCAATCAATGGACAATGCAGCGTGAGGTAATCAGAACGGCTGACTAATTCATCCAGACTGACCGACTCAACGCCGTATTCCTGATAAATCTCGGGTGCGACAAAGGGGTCATAAGCAATGACTTGCATTTTCAGACCCAAACCGCGCTGCGAGACAATCCGGCCAATCGTGCCGAAACCGATGATTCCAAGAGTTTTATGCGCAACCTCCGCACCCATCAGCTTCGAGCGCTCCCATTTACCGGCACGAACCGAGCGATCTGCGGTCGGCAAATGACGACTTAGCGACATCATATGAGCAATCGCCAACTCCGCCGTCGTTGTGGCATTCGCGTCTGGCGTGTTCATCACGATGACGCCCATCTCGGTCGCCATCGGAATATCGACATTATCGACACCGATGCCAGCCCGGCCGATAAGCTTAAGATTCTTCGCGGCTTCTAGCACCTTTTTCGTTACCTTGGTATCACTCCGAATTAATAAGGCTTCATAATCGCCGATGATATTGCATAGCCCTTCTTCGTTAAGACCCGTTTCAATATGAACTTTGATACCACTTTGCTCGTTTAAATAATTAATGCCCGCTTCTGCTAATTTGTCGGAAATAAGGATTTTTTTCATGAAAGTTAACTACCGGATGCCTACGCCAAAAAAAGCTATAGTTTACCAGCTTTGGTATAATCCCGACATTCTCATCTCAGATTAAATATTGTGACCAAACAATTTGCCGCTCCGGTAAAAATAAAATTTTGGCTTCTTGGTTTAGCGGCTGCAGGGGTTTTATTACTGGTCTTAGGCCCAGCAAAAACAGCGCCTGATTTGGCTTTGACCACCATCACCGGCAAACAAGTCGCCCTGCGGCAACTACGCGGCAAAGTCACGCTAGTCACGTTCTGGGCCACCGATTGCCCAAGTTGTTTGGCGGAGATACCCGATTTAATCGATCTTTATCGCCGTTACCACGAACGTGGCCTTGAAATCATTGCGATCGCGATGAATTACGACCCGCCGAGCCGGGTTGTCGCGCTGAGCAAAAACCAATCAATACCTTACGATGTCGTGTTAGATTTAAAATCGGACTATGCGCAAGCCTTCGGACAAGTGCGATTGACGCCCAGCACTTTTTTGATTGATGCTAAAGGCGCGCTGGCCGCCGAACAGACTGGCCAATTCGAGCCGGAAGCGATGAAAGCAAAGATCAGTCAACTGCTAAAAGGATAAGCCATGCTCTGGTTAAAAGCCCTGCACTTAATCTTTATGGTCACCTGGTTTGCCGGTCTGTTTTACTTGCCGCGACTGTTTGTTTACCACGCGATGAGCGACGACGCAATCAGCCACGAACGTTTTAAGCTCATGGAGCGCAAATTGTATTTCGGCATTATGACGCCGGGCATGGTAATGACCATTATCTTCGGTATCTGGATGTTGATCGATTATGCCTGGGCGCTTTATTCCACGAGCGTCTGGCTGCCTATAAAACTAGCGCTGCTGGCCCTTTTACTCGGCTATCACATTCTTTGCGGCATCTGGCTATCTGCATTCAAACATAACTGCAACCGGCATTCGCATGTCTATTTTCGCTGGATGAATGAAGTGCCGGTGCTGTTTTTGTTCGGCATTGTGATACTGGCCGTGGTGAAGCCTTTTTAAATATAGCGCCGAAGCAAATCTCTAAACTGGAAAAAATGCTTTCAGAATAAGTGTCAAAATGCCTCCCAACACCAGACCGACCATCCATTTAAGCACGAGCAATTCTCGCTCAAGGCGATTAATATCGGATTTACTTGCCAACTGAGAATCCATAGCTTCCGAAAACGCCGCCACCAAAGCTTCCGCCTCCGCCTTGGCCTGTGTTTCAGGCACGCCTCCAGCGATCAGTTTTTCAACAAATTTCAAAGTATCAAAGGTAATTGTCGCCATTTTTATACCCCGTTAATTATTCCGTTCGAGTATAACAAAAGTCAGGATTCATTCGCCATCACGCCGAAGACGAAAGCTGGAAAATCTGGCATTCGTTTAACCGCAGAAAATTGACAAATTTTGTCACAGACTTACATAAACGTTCATTTTTCGCTGTTCAATTAGATCAGAAACAAGACCAAGCGCCTCATTTATTGATAGTGCCAGCAAAAAATTCTCTAGCCGCCAGTTTTTTTAACTCTAATAAAAACAGTGAATAACCGCCAAATAATCGGCGCTACGAATAAAAAGCAGGCGTTTTTAAGAAAAACCACTACAGCATGGCATAGCGCGTGCTTTAGTCTTAGCGTCATTTACTTTCTCTCCTCAACTAAAGGAAACACTCGATGAAAAATCAAATGCAAAAAGTACAACAAGGTTTTACCTTGATCGAATTAATGATCGTAGTTGCGATCATTGGTATTTTAGCCGCAGTGGCGATTCCAGCGTATCAGGATTACATTAAAAAATCCGTTTATACAGAAGTTACCTCCGGTATGACACCGTTTAAACTAGGCGTCGACCAATGCTGGAGTGATCAAGGCTCACCTACCTCCGTAACTGGCTGCGGTGCTGGCTCCAATGGTGTTCCATCTGCATTCTCAGGTAACACCGATAAGGCCCTGAATGCTGTTGCTGTAGCCGATGATGGTACTATTACAGCAACACCGAATGCTTTCAAAGGTTTGGCAGTTGGAGACACTTGCGTATTGACACCAACCGTTAACTCTACAGCGAACCGTCTCAATTGGGCATACAGCGGACAATGCTTATCGTTAGGCTACGTTAAAAACTAACCCAACCTGAACACTGCCCTTTCTACGATACTTTCAGTATTATTTTAAGGGCAGTTTTACCAGTAAAACTAATTTAAACCCTCTTCCGTTACGGTCTTCGTAGCGGAAGAACATTCAGAAAAGATTTTTCATTTCTTAAGCTACCTCATTCAAAACTAGATTTTCATTATTAATAGAAGGAAAGTCTCGGTGAATACCATGAAATTAGAACAGCGCGGTTTTACATTAATTGAACTGATGATTGTTGTTGCCATTATTGGCATATTGGCGGCTGTGGCGATACCCGCGTACCAAAGCTACGTCAAAAATTCAGTTTATACTGAAATCACACATGGTATGACGCCATATAAGCTGGGTGTTGACTTATGCTGGTCAGATCTTGGTTCGCCCTCTTCAATTTCCCAATGCGCTGCGGGTTCAAATGGCGTTCCTCCAGCATTTTCCGGAAATACAGATAAAGCACTAAACTCCGTAGCAGTCACCTCAGCGGGGGTAATTACAGCAACACCAAATTTATATAAAGGCCTATCTCCAAGTGATACTTGCGTTTTGACTCCCACGGTAAACTCAACTGCTCAACGATTAAGCTGGGATTACAGCGGGCAATGTGTAACGTTAGGTTACGTTAAGAGCTAAGTGGATGAAATGCCTTCAATAGACACAAAAACAACTAAAGCCCTACACTAGCATAATTATTGATCAATAGTTGCTACTACCAAATAACCTGTATTTCATTCGGCTGCTTAAATCTAGTCCATTTTTCGAAGGCCCTTCGTTTTCTCAATTATATATTTATTTTTTCCATTTAAGGTTTAAACCTGACATTCTGCCCAGTCTTATATTATGTATTACGATAAGACGGCGCTTCTAAATTTTTCACGCCCATATTCATTATTTAAGCATAAGAATGAGAACATTGACTGCCATAACTACACTTTGCACACCGGTTACTTTGTTGTATTGCCAGTTTCTTTGGAATCCGGTCGTTTTTGATGACACCTATTTTTTTGATGGCAGAGTCCATGAACAATACTTAAACAAATTTTTTAGCTTTGACTTACGCTGGTTACCGTATGCAACCTTTGAATGGACGCGGGTATTTTTTGGCTTGGACCTGATTTGGCTTCACTTAGGTAATCTGGGGATTCATCTGCTCTCAACGATTACATTGTTTTTATTTCTGCGAAGATTATTTGAAAATCAGATACCTAAACATTTGGATCAACAAACTAAGCCCTTACCAGGTCATTGGCTGGCCTTTTTGGGCGCATTAATTTTCTCACTTCACCCAGTTTCCGTTTATGCGGTTAACTATCTATCTCAACGATCAATTTTGATGGCCACCCTTTTTACACTGATAACCTGGCGATGTTTTTTGGAAGGACTGTTAACTAACCGAAAATTCTGGCTACTCATTTCATCTGCTAGCTATTTATTAGCCGCGTTATCAAAAGAACATGCCATTATGGCGCCAGCTATATCAGGACTTCTGGCTCTTCTGGTGAATAATGGCCCCAGGCGTAAGCTATTCACTTTGATTTATCCTGCTTTTATTCTGTATGGTTTCATTGCGATTTTTATAGTCGCTCAAGTTAAATTAAATAATATTTTAGGCCAAGCTTACGAGCCGATGGCTTCAGATCAATTTTCAAAATTAGGTGATCAACTTGATTTGACCCTCATCTATCCGTTATCCATTCTCACTCAAAGTTATTTATTTTTTGAATATATTTGGATTTGGCTAGTCCCCAGCCCTGCGTGGATGTCCATTGATATCTATCCTACGTTTGCTTTGCATTTACTATCCTGGCCTGAAACTCTTGGCTTTATTGCTTTCATCATATACCCATTCATTGGCTTTCGATTTCTGTTAGATAAAGGACTAAAGGGCTTATTTGGCCTTGCAATGCTATGCCCTTGGTTTCTATTTGCAACTGAATTATCAACCGTCAGAATTCAAGAGTCATTTGTTTTGTACAGAAGTTATTTATGGATGACCGGAATCTTTGCTGCGCTCCCTTTTATTTTTCAAAGATTTTCTGCAAAACAAACATCAGTTTATTTATTATCTATCGCTTTGATGGCCATGCCTTTGTCCTGGCTACGGCTAAAAACCTTTTCACATCCGGTTCTTTTATGGGACGATGCCGCTAAACTTGTAGAAAATCACGAATACAGACCTGGCATGGAAAGGATTTATTATAACAGGGGCACTGAACTGATCAGACTGAAACAATATGATTTAGCTATGAAAGACCTCAATAAAACTTTAATTTTGGGTACTGAAACGGGCTATCTTTCAGCTTATGCATTCAGCAACCGAGGTTATATCTATAAATCAACCGCTCGCTATCCAAATGCGTTATCAGATTACAATAGCGCTATTCAATTAAATCCCACTAATCCTGTTCTGTATATTGCCAAAGCAGAAATATTAGCTGCGCTCAACGACCCAGTTGGAACCCAAAAGGCTTTTTCAGAGGCCTGTAAATTAGGCAGCCCTTTAGCTTGTAGAAATTTAACGGTCAATAACGGAACTTTAATTATTCCCAAAGTAAAATAGTCAAAAACCTATATTTTCAAACTTGTATAATCTAAGCCATCACCTTTTAAAACTTGGAGATGCTTATGTCTAGTGCTCAGATACGCTTATTAGCGTTCATAATTATGTTGATCGTTTTATTTTTCTTTCTAGATTTACAAAGCTTTTTAACACTTAACTATTTAAAATCGCAACAACAAAGCATCACACTCTATCGAGATACGCATCCAATTCAAACTACTTGCCTATATCTGTTAATTTATATTGCCGTTACTGGATTATCATTACCCGGCGCAGCCATTTTGACCTTAGCTGGCGGCGCTATTTTCGGATTGGCATGGGGCACGCTCATTGTTTCATTTGCGTCCACCATCGGCGCGACATTGGCATTTTTGGCGGCCCGATTTTTATTTAGCGATGCTGTTCAGGCTAAATTTGGCGATCGTCTGGCAGTGTTTGAAGCCGGTTTTGAGCGTGATGGCGCTTACTATTTGTTTACCTTGCGCCTAGTGCCCGTCATTCCTTTTTTTGGCATTAACCTGCTGATGGGACTGACGCCGATCAAAACCTGGACTTTTTTTTGGGTCAGCCAGGTCGGCATGCTCGCAGGCACACTCGTTTATGTCAACGCGGGCACGCAGTTAGCGAAAATTGATTCTTTATCAGGGCTTTTATCGCCGGCATTGATCGGATCGTTCACCCTTTTGGGTGTTTTCCCGCTGCTTGCGAAAAAATTGCTGGAGAATCTTCCGCGTGATCAAGCCTAAACTTTCCAGCAATTACACACGGCCCCGCTGGATTAAACCCAAGCAGTTTGACAACAATCTGGTCGTGATCGGCGCTGGCTCCGCTGGCTTAGTGAGCACCTACATAGCCGCTGCCGTCAGGGCAAAAGTTACCTTAATCGAAAAACACCAGATGGGCGGCGATTGCCTAAATACCGGCTGTGTTCCATCCAAAGCCTTGATTCGCTCCGCCCGGCTGCTTGCACAACTGCATCGAGCCGGTGAATTTGGTCTGCAAGGGATTCAAGCAGACTTTGATTTTGCCAGCCTCATGCAACGCGTACAAGGAATCATTCAGACCGTTGCGCCGCATGACTCAATAGAGCGCTATGAAAAACTCGGCGTGAATGTAATCCTTGGCGATGCGCGCATTATTTCGCCTTGGCAAGTAGAAGTCACCCATTCTCAGGAAAACCGTATCATCAGCACGCGCGCCATCGTTATTGCGGCGGGAGCACGGCCTTTCATTCCTTCGATACCCGGTCTGGACAGCATTGATTACTTAACTTCCGACACCATTTGGAATTTGCGGGAAAAGCCCAAGCGGCTCTTGGTCTTGGGCGGCGGGCCCATCGGTTGTGAATTAGCCCAATGCTTTGCCCGCTTAGGCTGTCAAGTCACTTTAGTTGAAATGGCGTCGCGCCTGTTAAGCCGCGAAGATAAAGAAGCCTCCGAATTTGTCCTGGCGCAATTTCAGCGGGAAAAAATCGATTGCCGGCTGGAACATAAAGCTAAACAATTCACCTTACAAAATAATGAAAAACGGCTGATTGCCGAATATAAAAACCAAGAGGTGGTCATCGGATTTGACCAAGTATTACTTTCTCTTGGGCGTATTGCTAACACGAGCGGCTATGGACTGGAAGCTATTGGCGTCGAACTTTCTGCGCACAAAACGATACAAGTAAATGCCTTTCAGGCTACCAATTATGACAATATCTTTGCTTGCGGCGACGTCTCAGGCCCTTTTCAGTTCACGCACACCGCCGCTCATCAAGCTTGGTATGCGAGCGTAAATGCATTGTTTGGCGGAATCAAAAAATTTCGCACCGACTATTCAGTCATTCCTTGGGCGACTTTTACAGATCCAGAGGTGGCCCGGGTGGGACTCAATGAGCAAGAAGCCAAGCAGCAAAGCATTGATTATGAAGTCAGCCGTTTTGACCTTGCCGAACTCGACCGAGCCATTGCCGACAGCGACAATCATGGCTTTATCAAAGTGCTGACTCCGCCGGGCAAAGATAAAATCCTAGGAGTCACGATCGTAGGCGCCCATGCAGGCGACAGCATTGCAGAGTTTGTTTTAGCAATGAAACATCAATTAGGCTTAAACAAAATTTTGGGCACCATTCATATTTACCCAACTTGGGCAGAAGCTAACAAATATGTTGCCGGGGTTTGGAAGCGCCAGCATCAACCAGAAACGCTGCTAAAATGGCTCAGCCGCTTCCATACTTGGCGACGAAAAGGCTGATTTGTCATGGTCAATTGCTGAAATCAAGGCAAAAAAAGGCCGATTAAAATCGGCCTTTTGTGCATTCGGGCTTTCTGAAAAAATATTAGAGCGAATTGACTGAATTCAATTCTTGGAAGGCCTGCTCCAAACGCGTTACCATGCCCACTTCGCCAGCTCGTTGCCAAACCCGGGGATCATAATATTTCTTGTTTGGCTTATCAGCGCCTTCCGGGTTACCGATTTGGCCTTGCAGATAACCTTCGTTTTTCTTATAGTAATCCATAATCGCAGCCCAAGTCGCCCACTGGGTGTCGGTATCAATGTTCATTTTTACCACGCCATAGCTGATGGACTCTTTAATTTCTTCCGGGCTTGAGCCAGAACCACCATGGAAAACAAAGTTTAAGGTATTGTGCGGCACACCGTATTTTTCTGTTACGTACTTCTGTGAATTGGCCAAAATACTGGGCGTCAATTTTACGTTACCCGGCGAGTAAACACCATGAACGTTGCCAAATGACGCTGCAATGGTAAAGCGATGACTGATTTTGCTTAATTCTTCATAGGCATAAGCAACGTCCTCAGGCTGAGTATATAGCATGGAATGATCCATTCCGCTGTTGTCAACGCCGTCTTCTTCGCCGCCGGTCACGCCTAATTCAATTTCCAGCGTCATGGCCATTTTAGACATGCGCTTTAAGTAGTCGCCGCAAATTTCAATGTTTTCTTTCAGGCTTTCTTCAGATAAATCCAGCATGTGCGAACTGAACAATGGCTTGCCCGTTGCCGCAAAATGCTTTTCACCGGCATCCAGCAAACCGTCTATCCAAGGCAACAGCTTTTTCGCAGCATGATCCGTATGCAATATAACCGGAACGCCATAATGCTCAGCCAAGGCATGAACGTGTTGAGCGCCCGATATGGCCCCAAGAATCGCCGTTTTCTGGCCTTCCAACTTCAAGCCTTTACCAGCCACAAATTGCGCGCCGCCATTGGAAAATTGGATAATAACCGCTGATTTTGCTTTAGCCGCAGCCTCCATGACTGCATTCATGGAATCGGTATTGATAACATTGACTGCAGGCAAGGCAAAATTATTTTCTTTACAAATGGCAAAAACTTTTTGCACATCTTCGCCTGTTACAACGCCAGGCTTTACAACATCTAAAATTTTCTTTGACATATTGAATACTTAAACGGGTTTAGAACGCATCTATCATGCGTAATCGAAAGAGCAGGCAGGCGAGTTTAGCTTTAATCATGCGCATGCGCTGACTTAAAAAGCCAGCGCAGCTTAAACTAGGCAACTCGATTAGGCTTCAGCGGTTTCGCGACTATTTTCCAAAACAGACAATCTTTTCGCCAAAACTTCTTCAAGAGAAACCAATGCTTTTTCAAAACCATCGATGCCTTCAGACAATTTGTCTTTAGCCATGCGGTTTTCTTCGTGCATACGGTCAAAAGTCGCTCGATCCATCGTGATTCTGTCGATAGAAGCGCTTGCCGCTTTAGCAGGATCCAGTTTGCGCGGCAATTCACCTTCGGTTGACTGCAATTCAGCCAGCAATGAAGGCGCGATGGTCAATAAATCGCAACCGGCCAGTTCGGTAATTTCACCAATGTTACGGAAGCTTGCGCCCATAACCTCGGTTTTATAACCAAATTTTTTGTAATAGTTATAAACTGCTGTGACTGACAGAACGCCCGGATCTTCAGCAGCGGGATAAGAGTCTCGGCCGGTGTCTTTTTTGTACCAATCAAGAATACGTCCGACAAATGGCGAAATTAAAGTGATGCCATTTTCAGCGCAGGCGATGGCTTGATGGATGCCAAACAATAAAGTCAGATTGCAATGAATGCCTTCTTTCTCCAGTACCGCTGCAGCCTGAATGCCTTCCCAAGTTGAAGCAATTTTAATCAAGACGCGTTCTTTGGAAATACCATGCGCTTCATATTGCGCGATTATCTCACGGCCTTTGGCAATAGTTGCTTCGGTATCGTAAGACAAACGAGCGTCGACTTCGGTCGAAACACGGCCAGGAATGATTTCTAATATTTTTAAACCAAATGAAACCGCTAAACGATCGAACGCCAAGTTCGCTACCAAGGCCGGAGCCGCTGATCTACCTAAAGTATCTCTAGCGCCTTTTAAGGTATCATCAACAATTCCTTGATACTGAGGCATTTGTGCGGCCGCAGTAATTAATGACGGGTTAGTTGTCGCATCTCTTGGTTTAAACGTTTCAATTGCTTGAATATCGCCAGTATCTGCGACAACAACGGTCATTTCCCGAAGTTGTTCAAGTAAATTCTTAGCCATAAGGTGTACCTGTTGTTTTTGGTTATGAAAAAAATCTGAAGTTCAGACGAGGGATTGTACCATAATTTTTTTTCCTAAGTTAATCACTTAAGTTTACTTGTTATGGCCAACAGAAATTTATGAGGATTTGAAAACCCAAAAGCCTAATCGTGTTTTTCTTTTGGGTTTACCTGGAAACGCACTATTTTTATGAGCGAATAGCGCTAGCGAGTCAAACCGCTTTTTTACCTGATTTTTTTGCTAAATAACTTTCTACACTGCTTTTTGCTACGGTAGGCTTGGAACGAGAACTCTTGTCCGTAGCATTAATATACCTGGAAACACCGGTTTCAGCCACGGTTTTTTGCGCAGGAAGATACTCTCCCTCTAAGGCTTTTTCAGCCTGTGCGGCAATACTTGATTGCTGTTTCACATATTTGGCAACACCGGTCGGCGCCATTTTTTTGACTGATGACTTTGATTGTTCCTGTAAGTACCTTGCCACGCCTGTCATTTTGGGTTTCGCAACAACTGGAACAGAGCGGTATTTCTGTTTCAGCAGATAGCGGGCAACACCCGATTGCACGGGATCATTTTTTGCCAAAGCAGCTTTCGAATCAATGTAACGCGACACGCCACTTTGCACAGGTTGATTATATTTTTCCAACCGCTGTTGCAATAAGTATTGCTCAACACTGGATAAAGGCGGCTTTTTACTTTCCGCTATTATTAACTTGGCAATATATTTCGACACGCCTGAAACGGGCGGCTTGTTTTTGGCCAATTTGTCCTGAGTTTGCAGGTAACGGCCCACGCCAGTCGATGCAGGCTCTTCCTTAACTTCAAGCAAATCTTGTTGAGCTTGTTTCGCCAGTTCTGCTTCCGCCAACGCAGCCTCCTCTTTGGCTTTTTTTGTTAGTGCTTCCTGTTGAATATGCCACGCAATGATTGCAGCGGCTGCTTTTTTCTGCTGTAACAGCTGTTGCTCAGCCTGATATTTTGCCACGCCTGTCAGCGCGGCATTAGCTTTTTCAGCACGCAATCGAGCGGCTATATATTTACTCACAGTCGTAACAACAGGCTTATCTTTTAACAACAAATGCTGATGAGTTACATACTTAGCAACACTACTAATAGGCGGCGCTTCTCGGGTAGCTTTATTTAAATATTTGGCAACCCCCGTTGTCGCCGGCTTACTTCTTTCGGCGATCGCCTGATTCAACAGATACCTATCAACACCAGAGATCAATTGGAATTGTTTCTGCTTCAAATACTTTGAAACACCCGTAATCTGAGGCAGAGTCTCAAGGTATTTGGCTACTCCGGTCGTAGCACCAGAATTACTTGGAGGCGTAACAAACTGATTTGGCGAATTTGTTTCGTTGTCTATCTTGCTTGCTTTTTTTACCCTGGACGATTTCGTAAAAGTTAGCAATCCACCCATTGAATCAACCAAGTAATTCTGACTCATTCATTAACCCCGGTTGCGCAAATACTTAGCGACACCTGTTTTTGCTTCAGATGCTGGAGCTTTATCTGCGCTTGCGCCGACCTGTTGTCTAGCCATATATTTCGCAACACCCGTCGCAGCCGTTGTTGAAGCTGTTTTAACCTGTCTTTCAAGATACCGGGCTACCCCAGTGCCTGATTTTTTGTTCAAATATCTTGCGACACCCGTTAAACCGGTACTATCTTTGCCGTAAGTGCGGCTTTCTGCCTGTGGCTTGCTATCGCTTCTTTTGTTAAAAAAGACAAAACCCGCGATGCCAAGCAACACCAAACCGATCAAATAGCTTGAACTAGAATCCGAGCTTTTGCTGCTTGCTGCGCCGCCGCTTGCTGAACTGGCAACCGAATCACTGCCAGACCCAGACGAGGCTGATTCACTATGCTTGTAACTAGGGTCGTTGTAGACAACTTTGGGTTGAAAATTAGCTGCCGGATATTTTGGATCAGAAGCTTGAGACGCACTTGTTGAAGAAGAACTGCTAGCGGACGATGCCTGGCTATTCTTAGCAATATAATCATTGTCCTGATAGACAACCGAAGGTTGAAAATCTGCGGCAGGATATTTTGAGTCAGCCACTGCTATAGAACTGCCTAACAGTAAAGCCGTCATTAAACTGTTTGTAATTTTGTTATTTATCACCTTGCTCACCTATTTTTAGTCGTATGTAATGAAGCACCCTCGTAATTTAAACCAAACTTGTTGCTGTTAAACTAGGAGGGAATTTTTCATGCCCCGGAAAGCTAACTTTCCCATAATACGTTTTTTATAGTTAAAGGATTGCCTCGACATTCTTAACCACGTTATCAACCGTGAAGCCAAACTCTTTGAATAGTTGGCCAGCCGGCGCTGATTCGCCAAAATGGTTAAGACCGACAACTCTGCCATTTGTCCCCACATATTTCCACCATCCATCGGTGACGCCGGCCTCCACTGCAATCCGCTTCGTCACGGCTGCAGGTAGAACCGATTCATAGTAAGCTGCATCTTGCGCATCAAAAACATTGGTTGAAGGCATTGAAACAACCCTGATTTTTTTGCCTTTTGCCCTTAACTCATCAGCAGCTTTTACCGCTAACTCCACTTCCGAACCTGTAGCAATAATAATTGCATCAGGTTGACCTTCGCTGTCTGTCAAAACATAAGCGCCGCGAGTAATCAGACCTATCTGTTCTTGGGTGCGCGCCATATGAGGCAGGTTTTGACGTGAAAACACCAGCGTTGAAGGGCCGTCCTGACGCTCAATTGCAGCGCGCCAGCAAACTGCCGTTTCCACTGCATCGCAAGGCCGCCAGACCTGCATATTAGGAATCATGCGCAAGGTTGCGGTTTGTTCAATCGGCTGATGAGTAGGGCCATCTTCGCCTAAACCAATCGAATCATGGGTATAGACAAAAATTGAACGAATTTTCATTAATGCGGACATCCGAACCGCATTTCTTGCGTACTCCGAGAACATTAGGAAGGTCGCGCCGAATGGAATCAATCCACCGTGCAACGCAACACCATTCATAATGGCCGACATACCGAATTCGCGAACACCATAGTTAATATAATTAGCATCCGGCTTGTTGGCGCGCATGGGCTTGTAACCCTTCCACTCGGTCATATTGGAACAACCTAAGTCAGCAGAACCACCAAAAATCTCAGGCAGCAAGTTTGCGTAACCTTCAATAGACGCGAGCGAGGACAAGCGCGTAGCTGTCGTCTTTGCTTCTGCGTTTACAGCGCTAACGAAGCTATCTGCATCCGCTTTCCAGGTTTTCGGCAAATCACCGGCCATTCGCCGCTCATACTCAGCCGCTAACTCCGGGTGTGCAGATTTGTAGGCCACAAATTTCTCGTTCCAGGCACTTTCAGCAGACTTGCCTTTAGCATTTGCATCCCAACCAGCATAGATTTCTGCTGGAATTTCAAACGCAGCATATTTCCAACCTAAGGCTTCTTTAGTCAAATCCACTTCTGGCTGGCCCAAGGCGGCGCCATGGCAAGCGTGGCTGCCGGCTTTATTTGGCGAACCATAGCCGATAATGGTTTTACAGCAAATCAGGCTCGGCTTGTCGCTTACAGCTTTTGCAGCGGCAATCGCATTGGCTACCGCTGTTGCGTCATGACCATCGACATCTGCGATTACATGCCAACCATAAGCTTCAAAACGTTTAGGCGTGTTATCGGTAAACCACCCGTCCACATGCCCATCGATTGAAATACCATTATCGTCCCAAAACGCAATCAATTTACCTAAGCCAAGCGTACCCGCCAACGAGCAAGCTTCATGAGAAATGCCTTCCATCAAACAACCATCACCCATGAATACATAAGTATGATGATCAACAATTTCATGCCCTGACCGGTTAAATTGGCCCGCCAGCGCTTTTTCGGCAATCGCCATTCCCACCGCATTAGTGATGCCTTGACCTAAAGGCCCCGTCGTTGTTTCTACGCCCGGCGCATAACCGTATTCTGGATGCCCTGGCGTTTTAGAATGAAGCTGGCGAAATTGCTTCAACTCTTCGATGGGCAAATCATAGCCTGTCAAATGTAACAGAGAATAAATCAGCATCGAACCGTGTCCATTCGATAACACGAAGCGATCTCGATTCGACCATTTTGGATTAGACGGATTATGGCGCATAAAATCGTTCCACAATACCTCTGCGATATCCGCCATACCCATCGGCGCTCCGGGATGCCCAGAGTTTGCTTTTTGCACGGCGTCCATGCTTAAAGCCCGTACGGCGTTCGCTAATTCTCTGCGCGAAGGCATATTTCTCTCCTAAGTCTCTGAAATTATCTAGTTAAATGGTGCTTATCAAGGCGTCGAAATAATCATTATCACGTCGCTTGATATCAAATTTGTGACTGCTTGAACGAGTGGCCGCAACCACTCGTTCGAGCGCAGCTATTCCAAATTGGCGTGCCGTGACCTCATTATCTCTTCAGGAATGCCCTTCTCATGAATAATATGAGAAATAATGGCCTCTAAGAAGAACAAAGTCGACAACTCAAATACCGTCCCCATGGGCATACCTACGACTTTGCCATATTGTTCTGAGCGTCCAATCTGAAACACAGCGTCGGCCATATCGCCTATCGTTGAAGAACTTTTAGCTGATATCAGCACGATATTCGCGCCGACTTTTTTCGCGCTTTTAGTGAAGGCGATTAACTGCTCCGTTTCACCAGAACCGGAGATTATAATCAACAAATCTCCTGTTTTTATGCTGGGCGTAACTATTTCGCCAACGACACTCACGTCATAGCCACCATGGACTAAACGCATGGCGAAAAAATTACCTACCAGCTTGGAACGACCTGCCCCAGCAATAAAAATACGCTTCGCACTATCAAGCAACTGAGTCAGCTTGACATCATATGCATCGTCCGTTGCCTCAAGAATACTTGAAATTTTGTCTACGATAAGTTTCTGATGCATATTAGACCGCGTCAACCAGTTCGCGAATTTCACGAGCCGCTTCTGCAGGAGATGGCGCGCCGTAAATTGCCGCACCAACGACGATAATATTAGCGCCTGCTCTGACTACGTCTTGAACTGTTGAAGCTTTGATACCGCCAGCAACTGATATTCTGACATTCAAGCCCAATCTGGCAATGTCGTTCAAATCGCCAAAAGGCGTATGTCCCGCTGCCTGAGCGTCAAGACCTGTATGCACACCAACAATTTGAGCGCCGGCTTCAGCAGTTGCACGCGCACAAGCAACTTTATCTTCAACATTGATCAAGTCGATTTGAGCTTCAGCGCCATGAGCGTTAGCGGCTTTGATAACACCTTTGCAAGTCGCCAAACCTGAAACACCCAGCACTGTGCAAATATCTGCGCCCGCAGCGTAGAACGGAGTTGCTTCATATTCACCGGCATCCATTGTTTTAAGGTCAACTAAAATAAGTTGATTAGGGAATCTTGCTCTCATCTCTTTGACCAAATTCACGCCGTTATGCTTGATACAAGGCGTTCCGATCTCAAAAATATCAACATAAGGCGCTACTTGAGTAGCCAAGCTGATCGTTTGATCGAAATCTAATGAATCTAAGGCCATTTGTATTAATGGTTTTGCCATGATATTTGCTCCGAAGGATATAATTGTTGTAATTGGTTACATAGTTGTTTTGCGGACATAACTGTAAAGTAGAAAGGGGATAAATGTCAATGCCCAATGATTTCCCCGCAATCGCCGAACAGCGGGCAGACCGCCGTTAAGACTCCAATTAAGCTGCAAATCAACAAATTATTGCCCGGCGCATAGCTATCCCCACACCACTTAACCGTTCTTTTTCGCTCAATAGCCTGTAGCAAGCCATTCGATCCACTTTAACCCTCGCGACTGAACGCTATGACCGAAGCCAACCTTCCCATTGGCAGACTTTAACAAACGGAGCGATTGCGAACCGTCCGGTTTCACCCCATTCCGCAAACACTTCAGAAAAGCTGCTATTCTGAAGTGCTAATTAGTCCTGTATTTTCTCCGTAGCAAATGTGCATAATTATTCATGCTGTGACAGCAAGTTTTAATTCGACAATTTTAGAGATTTTGAGCCCATGGAAACATTCAGTAACATTCGCGCTCTCATTATCGATATGGACGGCGTTTTATGGCATGGCCCAAAGCCGATACCTGGCTTAATTGAATTTTTTCAAACGCTTCGCCTTCAACAAATACGCTTTATTCTAGCCACGAATAACGCCAGCTTAACCCCAGAACAATATGTCGATAAACTTGACTCCATGGGCGTCAAAGTAACGCTAAATGAAATTCTTACTTCCGGCATGGCCACCGCCTTGTATCTGGCTGAACAGACTGACCCGGCCGCCACTCGCGTTTTTGTCGTGGGCGAGGACGGTGCCCGGCAACCTTTGCTAGAAAAAGGCTTCACCCTCACCGGGCTTTATGAAATCAACAATAGCGATAATCCCAATAGTTCTCGTGGCGCCGACATTGTTGTTTGCGGCAAAGATGAAACCTTGACCTGGGCTAAGCTTGCCACCGCTACGCTTAATATCCGAGCCGGCGCAAAGTTTTTTGGCACCAACGCCGACACATCGCTACCAACCGAGTACGGCATCACACACGGCAATGGCGCCATACTGGCCGCGCTAGAGGCGGCCACCGGAGTAAAGCCGACGGTAATTGGCAAGCCAGAGCCCATCATGTATCAACAAGCCCTGGCCATATTGGAGGCCGACCCTTCGGCAACCGTAGCCATTGGCGATCGACTGGAAACCGACATTCTCGGCGCTGTTCGCACCGGCATTCGCAGTATTATGGTATTAACCGGTATTTCTTCAGAACAGGACCTTAAAACCTCGTCTTACCAACCAACTTGGATTATGCAAGATATTAAGGCCATCACGAAAGCGCTTTGCGCCTAAATCGGTATATTCAAATCAAGCAAAATGGCCTGCAAAAAAAGAGGCGTCACGCGAAAAACGAGACGCCTCAAGATTGTGTGTTTCTGACTATTTTAGTTAAAGTTATCTGCCAGAAATTTCGTTACCGATAAAAGAGCCTGCAGCAGCGCCCAAACCGGTTGCGAGCGGATTTCCATTGCCAATTTCGTAGCCCACTACGCCACCCACTACACCACCGGCTAAACCTTGATGCGAACGCCGGTCTTGAGGGGGATAATAAGCCGGTGGAGGCGGCGGATAATAACCACCATCACGATAATGATGCCGATGCTTATAATGCCCCTTATGATGACCGCGGTCTCCACCAGACGCATAAGACGCTGATGAAAAACAAAGCGCAACGAAAAGCAATTGAATGATCAAAAATAGTCTTTTCATATTACCCTAACTAAAATTAAATGAAATAAATTTACCTTGGTAAGGCAAATCAGCTCTATTCTAAGCAAAATAAGCTTAATGCTATCTTAAAAAACCTCTCGCTCCAGCTTAATTACGAAAAGCCCAAAAAACCGCTGACAGGTCTTATAATAAGGCATTCGTTATCATCATTTTGTAAGGCAAAGAATGGAAGATTTTATCCCTGGACAACGCTGGATAAGCAATACCGAGTCCGAACTCGGTTTAGGACTCATTCTTGAAGCAAGCCCAAACCGAGTCACTGTGCTTTATTTAGCCTGTAATGAAAAACGTGTTTATGCCCGCGATAACACCCCGCTTACCCGCGTCAGCTTCGCTCCAGGCGACCTGATCGAAAGCATCGATGAAGAAAAACTAAGAGTCATTCGTGTTATAGAACAACATGGCTTAATCACCTATGTCGCCAGACATCAATCAGGAAAAGAAATTCATCTTGAAGAAATCGAACTCAATCATCATATCCAATTCAATCAACCGCAAGACCGACTATTTACCGGCCAAACCGATCCCAGCGCATGGTTTTCGCTGCGCTACCAAAGCTGGTTCAACCGGCAGCAACATCAGCAATCGCCCGTCAAAGGCTTATTGGGCGCGCGCACTTCTTTAATTCCGCATCAGCTTTATATTGCTCACGAAGCATCCAACCGACTAGCGCCGCGCGTCATGCTTGCCGATGAGGTGGGCTTAGGCAAAACCATTGAGGCCGGATTGATCCTGCATTACCGGCTTATCAATGAGTTAAGCCAGCGCGTGCTGATTATTGTTCCTGAAAGCTTAATTCATCAATGGCTTGTTGAAATGCTCAGGCGCTTTAATCTGCGATTCAGCATTTTTGACGAAGATCGTTGCGTTCACGTCTACGAGGATATTGATGGCGAAGCGCCGGATGATTCGAACGCCAATGGCGTCCCAGAAGAAAATCCGTTTTTATCGGAGCAATTAGTTTTGTGTAGCCAAAGCTTCTTTACGCGCTACCCTAACCGGCGAATTCAAGCCCTAGAAGCCGGCTGGGATATTGTGATTGTTGACGAAGCCCATCATCTTGAGTGGAATGATCAACAACCAAGCCCGGATTATTTATTTGTAGAGCAACTGAGTCTGCTCAGTCCAGGGCTGATTTTACTCACGGCAACGCCCGAACAATTAGGCAAAAAAAGCCATTTCGCCCGCCTTCGCTTGCTTGATCCAGACCGGTTTTATAGTTTTGAAGCTTTTCTGGAAGAAGAACGTCTATTCGAACCGGTTGCCAAAGCCGCAAAATCATTGTTGTCCGGGCAAGTTATCGAGCAAGAGACAAAAGCCAGCCTACACAGTTTGCTAAAATCCGACCAAGTTGAAGATCTGCTTACCCATCTGGCCGACCCATCCCGCGCTGAACAAGCGCGTAACACCCTGGTATCCATCCTATTAGACCATCACGGAACCGGGCGCATCTTATTTAGAAACTCTCGGCAAACCGTAAAAGGCTTTCCAGCACGCGAACGCTTTTCTTATCCCTTGGAAGGGCTCGCCGATCAACAAAGCCTGCAACTGGATCCGCAATTTATTTGGCTAGCCAATAAGCTGAGTGCACTTCACGGACAAAAGGCGCTGCTCATCTGCAAACAAGCTAAAACCGCGATTCAGCTGGAACAAACGTTAAAAACCCGGCTCGGCATTGCTTCAGCGCTGTTTCACGAAGGTATGTCAATTATTGAGCGAGATCGCGCGGCCGCTTATTTTTCCGACGAAGAAAGCCCGGCATGCCTGTTGATTTGCTCCGAAATCGGCAGTGAAGGCAGAAATTTTCAATTCGCCCATCATCTCATATTATACGACCTACCTGAAAACCCAGACTTGCTCCAGCAACGCATCGGCCGGCTGGATAGAATAGGCCAAAAACACGTCATCCAAATTCATATACCCTATTTACAGAACACCGAGCAACATAAATTATTCAGGTGGTATGATGAAGCCTTTGGCATTTTTCAGCATAACAATGCTGCCGCCCAGGTTGTCGCCGACCGTTTAACGAACGAGTTAAAACGCTATTTGAATTGCGATGATCCGAAAGATTGCGATGCCTTTATCGCTACAACGCAAGCATTAAACCAAGAAGTAACGAATGAATTGCACAATGGCCGCGACCAGCTGTTGGAGCTTAACTCCTGCCGCAATGAAATTGCCCATGACCTTATCGACACCGTTCGGCGTTACGAAAATAATCAAATCCTATGGCCTTACATGGAAGCCATATTTGACTGTTACGGTGTGGAAACTGAGTTTCATTCACCCGACTGCTATATAGTGCGGCCAAGCGATCACTTACGCGTATCGCATTTTCCCGGCTTGCCAGAAGACGGCTTCACCGTGACCGTCAATCGTCAGATTGCTTTGGCGCGTGAAGAGCTGCAGTTCTTAACCTGGGAACACCCTTTGGTTACCGCCTCAATGGATTTAGTATTAGCGAGCGAAACCGGAAATGCGGCCATCAGCGTGATCAAACATCCTCAATTAAAAGCCGGACAATTTTTATTAGAATGCTTATTCCTAGTTGAATGCAGCGCTCCGGCACAACTGCAAATCAGCCGCTTTCTGCCCCACAGCCCGATCCGCGTGCTAATCGACCAGCAGCATAAGGACCTCAGCAGGACATACAGTCACGAGACGCTATTCGATATCGGCAAAAGCTTCGACAAGACTCAAATTACCCGCTTTTTAACCAATCAGCGCCCCTATATTACAAATCTGCTGAAGCAAGCCGAACAAAAAGCCCGCACCACCATGCAGCAACTCTGTGACGACGCCGCGCAAGCCATGCTGCATTTTCTGGCCGCAGAAATCAAACGGCTAGTGCGTCTGCAAAAAGTCAACCCTTCGGTCAGACCGGAGGAAATCGAGCACTTAAAAAACATGACCCTGCTCGTTCATGAAAACATTCAAGCCTCGCCATTAAAGCTGGATGCCGTGCGTTTTATTATTACCAGTTAAGTTGAATCATGATTTCCATCGGCACAGTCACAACACTCAAAGTCAAGCAAACACTCGGCAAGCAAATTTATTTAGGTGCCGACGTCTCGGCAAACATTTTGCTGACAGACCGACACACCTCCAAAAAATGCCAATTGGGCGACAGCCTGAAAGTTTTTGTCTATGTCGATGCTGACGGCCATTTAGCCGCCACCACACAAATACCCTTTGCCCAGGTCGGCGATATCGCCTGGTTGAAAGTAAGGGCTATCAACTATTACGGCGCATTCTTGGACTGGGGATTTACGAAAGAACTCCTGGTGCCGTTCAGCGAGCAGTACCATGAATTGGAAGTCGGCCGCTATTATCTCGTGAAGTTATTGCTGGATGATAAAAAACGCATCGTTGCGACGACTAAAATTGATCAATGGCTGTCTGAACAATCGGATCACTTTAAGGCCGGTGACAAAGTGCAACTGCTAATCGCCGAACCAACGGATCTGGGTTATAAAGCCATCATAAACCATAGCCATTGGGGCTTGCTGTACCGTAACGAGCTGTTTTGCTCAATCAAAACTGGCGATAAACGCGAAGGCTACATTAAACACATCTGCGAAGATCATAAAATTGATCTCACACTGCACCAGCCGGGTTATGCCAAAGTATTACCACTACCCGACAAAATTTTAGCCCTTCTCGAACAAAATCAAGGCATGCTGAAGTTAAGCGACAAAAGTCCACCCGAAGCCATCTACCAAACCTTCGGCGTCAGTAAAAAAGTATTTAAACAAGCCATCGGCGCGCTCTATAAAAAAAAGCTAATTATCATCGATGATGCTGCAATCAGATTGGCAAAGCTTAAATAGTTAAAACGAACGCTTTATGTCAAAGCGGCTTAATCAAATCCAAACGAACTCGATTCGCTCATTGCGCGATAAGAAAACACTCCATCCGGCGCACCCTGACTTATGACCTCTGTTTTAAGCGCCTTTCATCCGGTGGTGGCCGACTGGTTTTTAACGCAGTTCCAAAGCCCATCAGAAGTTCAGTGCCAAGCTTGGCCTGCAATTCAGGCCGGCCAATCGGCTCTAATAGCAGCTCCCACAGGATCCGGTAAGACCCTGGCGGCCTTCTTGGCGGCAATCGATGATCTGATTCGGCAAGGACTGTCAGGCGCTCTCTCGGAGCAAACACAAGTCCTTTATATTTCGCCGTTAAAGGCCTTATCCAACGATATTAATAAAAACCTTGAACAACCTTTAACCGGAATTGGTATCGCCTTATTGGAAGCCAGCTTGCCGGGAGTCGTCATCCGCACTCAAACCCGAACCGGGGATACCAGCATGGCCGAGCGCCGAGCGATGAAAAAACAGCCTCCGCATATTTTGGTCACCACGCCAGAATCTTTATTCATATTGTTGACCTCAGAATCCGGCCGGGCCATGCTAAAAACCGTCCGCCGCGTCATTATCGATGAAATACATGCCTTAGCCGGTAATAAACGCGGCGCCCATCTGATGCTGTCGCTCGAACGACTCAACCAGTTGACTTCAATCCCGCCCATTCGCATAGGCTTATCGGCCACACAAAAACCATTAACTCATATTGCGCATTTTTTAAATGGCAATCGACAGATGCCCTGCACTATCATCGACACCGGCCATAGCAGGCCGCGTGATTTGCAGATAGAAGTCACGGCGTCGCCGCTCGAGGCGGTCATGGCTAATGAAGTCTGGGGCGAAATCTATGACCGACTGGAGCAGTTGATTCATGGCCATCAAACCACGCTGATTTTCGTTAATACCCGAAGGCTGGCCGAACGCGCGGCGGCCGCGCTGGCCGAGCGCTTGGGCGAAGCGGCGGTAACCGCGCATCATGGCAGCCTGGCTAAAGAACACCGTCTGTCCGCAGAGCAACGCCTTAAACAGGGCCAACTTAAAGCCCTGGTAGCGACGGCGTCGTTAGAACTCGGCATTGACATTGGTCAAATTGACTTGGTCTGTCAATTAGGTTCGCCGCATTCCATCGCCGCTTTTTTACAACGCGCGGGTCGGTCCGGCCACCATTTAGGCGCTATTCCCAAAGCCCGGCTATTTCCCTTGTCACGCAACGATCTGCTGGAATGCGCTGCTTTGTTGAACGCTATTGCTCAAAACCAACTGGATAACATTCAAATACCGCATGCCCCTCTGGATGTTCTGGCGCAGCAAATTGTCGCTGAAATCGCCTGCCAGGAATGGTCAGAAGCTGAGCTCTATCAAGCCTTCAGTAAAGCCTGGCCTTACCGCAGCCTAACTTTGGAACGCTACACTAGTGTCATTAAAATGCTGAACGATGGCTATCACCTGCGCCGTGGCCGGCGCAGCGACTATCTATATCGCGATCAGGTGCACGGCCGCCTGAGGCCGCGCAAAGGCGCCCGGCTCACCGCCATTATGAATGGCGGCGCGATTCCTGATCAATTTGATTATGATGTTATCCTGCAGCCGGAAGGCTTGTTCGTCGGTACCGTCAATGAAGATTTTGCTTTTGAAAGCATACCCGGCGACATTTTTCAGCTCGGTAATAACTCATATCGAATGCTAAAAATCGAGCAAGGCAAAGTTTTCGTCGAAGACGCGCATGGCCAAGCGCCTAATATTCCTTTCTGGTTTGGCGAAGCGCCCGGACGTTCAGCTGAATTATCCTTAGCTGTATCCGATTTAACCGAAACAGTCGACCGGCTTTTGGCCCAAGACGAAAGCGCAGCCTGCCAATTCATTCATCAACAACTGGGCTTACCCTTGGCCGCCGCCGAGCAGCTTTTCCAGTATTTGGCCAGCGCCAAAGCTGCACTAACAGCGCTACCTTCCTTTCACAAAATCATTTTCGAGCGTTTTTTTGATGAACCCGGCGACATGCACTTCATCATCCATTCGATTTATGGCTCTCGCATCAATAGAGCCTGGGGCCTGGCCTTGCGCAAACGCTTTTGCCGCCGCTTCAATTTTGAATTACAAGCCGCCGCCGATGAAAACACCATTGTTTTATCGCTCGGCCCAACTCATAGCTTTCCCTTACTCGAACCGGCTGACTATCTTAAAGCCGACAGCGTAGAATCTGTATTAATCCAAGCTTTGCTAACTGCGCCAATGTTTCCGGCGCGCTGGCGTTGGGTGGCCAACACCTCGCTGGCGATACCGCGCATGCGAGCCGGAAAAAAAGTTCCAGCGCCGTTTCAGCGAAACGATGCAGAAGACTTGATCGCACTCATTTTCCCCGGGCAATTGGCCTGTTTCGAAAATATCGCCGGTGACCGGGAAGTTCCAGAGCATCCCTTAGTCCAGCAAACTTTAGCGGACTGCTTGCACGAGCTTATGGATATCGACGGCCTAAAACAGCTTCTGTCCGGAATCGAAAATGGCCGTATCCAAATAATTGCACGCGATTTATTAAGCCCATCGCCGATGGCTCAGGAAATTATTACCGCCAAGCCTTACGCCTTTCTTGATGATACGCCGGCTGAAGAAAGACGGACCCTTGCCATTCAACAGCGCCGTCTGAACACCATTCAAGAAGCCGCCGACATCGGCCGCTTAGAGCCAAATGCCATTACTCGCGTGCGCAATGAGATCTGGCCGTCTATTCGCAACGATGATGAATTACATGATGCTTTAGTCACTTTTGGATTTATCAGCGAGTCCGAGGGGATAAATGGGCGTCTTGCGCCCGATCAACAGCCCTGCCAGCATTTGCCGCGCTTATTTGCGCTTTTGCAAAGCGCTCAGCGGGCTACCCTCCTATATTTGCCTAACCGCGAAAAACTGTGGGTCTCTGCCGAACGTTTGCAAGAACTGCAGACCCTTTTTCCTGATGCTGCATTAGCTCCCTGTATTAAGGCGATTGCGGGCGAAAAGCCGTTAACCCTAGAACGCGCCCTGCAAGATATCATTCATAGCCACATGACCGGACTGGGACCCATTACCGCCGACCAGCTCCGCATCGCGCTAAATTTAAGCGACTCAGCCATTCAACGGGCCTTGCTTGCCCTTGAGCAGCAAGGCTGCATTATTCAAGGCCGTTTTACCCCTGATACGGCAAGCCCTGAATGGTGCGAACGCAACCTATTAGCGCGAATGCACCGCTACAGCTTAACACAACTGCGTCAAGCCATCGCGCCGCTGCCGCCGGCCGATTACATGCGCTTTCTTTTTCGCTGGCATAGCTTAGATCAGCCTGCGGCCGACGAATCGGGCTTGGCCAGAGTTTTGCAACAACTCGAAGGCTTCAATATATCAGCGTTGAACTGGGAAAACGATGTTTTAAGCAAGCGCATAAAACCTTATCACAAATCGTATTTAGACCAGCTCTGCACATCAGGCCAATATAGCTGGCTACGATTAAAAACGCCGGATGACACGCAGCCCAAAAACCTCAGCAAAACTACGCCTATCGTGCTGATTGCGCGCACGCATCTGGAGCATTGGCGGCAATTTTCGCCTTTGCCTGACCCCGTCAGCCTGACATTGGGCGGTAACACGCTGAAAACCTTAAACGCATTAAAAACTTGGGGTGCCAGTTTTTTTCAGGATTTGATCCGGGAAACCGGTTTGTTGAAAACTCAACTAGAAGAAGCTTTAAGCGAATTAGCCACCCGTGGCTTGATTACCTCTGATAGTTTTCAAGGCTTGCGCTTTCTGGTAACGCCGCAAAAAATATTGCACCGGCGCCACCATCGCTATCCTCATCATGATCCGCTCGCGGCGACCGGACGCTGGTCATTGCTAAGACCTTATGAACATCCAGCGAACGATCGTTACGAATCGATCGCGCACATTGCCCGTGTTTTGCTGTTGCGTTATGGCGTCGTCTTTCGAAAAGTTCTTGAACGAGAAGACGCTATTCCTAGCTGGCGGGAACTGCTTTATGTTTACCGCCGCCTGGAAGCCCGCGGCGAAATTCGAGGCGGCCGCTTCGTACAGGGTTTCGCAGGCGAACAATTCGCCTTGCCAGAAGCGCTCAATTTACTGACCGTCACGCGAAATCTTCCTAAAACGGCCGAATTGACCGTACTCAGCGCGGCTGATCCGCTTAATTTGACCGGCATCATTACGCCAGGCGAACGCATCGCTTCATCATCCCGCCAACGTCTGGTGTACCGTGACGGGCTGCCAATGGCGCATGGTTCCGCCAAGCAGATTCATTATCTCGATACCTTTAACCCCGATCACCAATGGCAGCTTCGATGGGCTTTAATTAAACGTTAAGTTTAAATTTACAATGTTTACTAGCATTATCATCTCGCGCCGATGCGATATCTCAGCTCAATTAATAAGAATACGCTCCCTTTGTTAATCTAAGAAAATTATTATTTGATGTTACGCAGTAAAAGTAGAATCTCTGACGCGATAGTGTTTATAGTGTTTAAAGCCGGTATTCGGATCGGCCGCCGAGATACTTTCTTTTGGCGAAGCTCGGGGGCGGAAAAACGGGGCTACCCCGTCTCGGTGTCGTCAATGTCGTGACCTTGATTCGACCGAAACGGAGGGTTGGGTTTTATCCCCCTTATGCCGCGCCGAGCACCGCAGGTGATGTGGCTACACTATTCCGGACACATTTCTTAAAATACGTGTAAAGAAGGAGTGAGTCCCAATGAGTCAAGAAAAACCCAAAGTTTATAGTGCCGAATTCAGAGAGTCAGCGGTCAAGCTGGC
>Ga0233425_10002044_pt1 | contig 41672 bp, 42 predicted proteins | sample Watercolumn_Towu_2_FD_181712 | JGI IMG/M metagenome (GOLD analysis project Ga0233425, IMG submission 181712) | Freshwater microbial communities from Lake Towuti, South Sulawesi, Indonesia - Watercolumn_Towuti2014_140_MG | ecosystem: Environmental > Aquatic > Freshwater > Lake | place...
ACGCCAAGAACCTCGGCGTCGACATCGACGCGCTGCTGGTCAGCCAGCCCGACAACGGCGAGCAGGCGCTCGAGATCGCCGACATGCTCATCCGCTCCGGCGCGCTCGACCTCATCGTCATCGACTCGGTCGCAGCACTCGTGCCCCGTGCCGAGATCGAGGGCGAGATGGGCGACAGCCACGTCGGCCTGCAGGCCCGCCTCATGAGCCAGGCGCTGCGCAAGATCACCGGTGCGCTCGCCAACTCCGGCACCACCGCGATCTTCATCAACCAGCTGCGCGAGAAGATCGGCGTCATGTTCGGCTCGCCGGAGACCACGACCGGCGGCAAGGCGCTGAAGTTCTACGCCTCCGTGCGCCTCGACGTCCGCCGCATCGAGACCCTCAAGGACGGCTCCGAGGCGGTCGGCAACCGCACCCGCGTCAAGGTCGTCAAGAACAAGATGGCCCCGCCGTTCAAGCAGGCCGAGTTCGACATGATCTACGGCGAGGGCATCTCCCGCGAGGGCGGCCTCATCGACATGGGCGTCGAGCACGGCTTCGTCCGCAAGTCCGGTGCCTGGTACACCTACGACGGCGACCAGCTCGGCCAGGGCAAGGAGAACGCCCGCACGTTCCTCAAGGACAACCCCGACCTCGCGGACGAGCTCGAGAAGAAGATCAAGACCAAGCTCGGCATCGGCGTCCCGCTCGCCGACGAGATCGACGCGATCGTCGTGCCCGACGTCGTGCCGATCGACCTGTAGGCGATGGTCCGCAGCGCACGTCCGTCGGCCGACGGCCCCACCCCGGGGTCGTCGGCCGACGACGTTCCCGAGGCCGACCCCTACGACGTCGCGCGCACGATCTGCCTGCAGCAGCTCACGTCGTCGCCCAAGAGCCGCGGCCAGCTCGCCACGGTGCTGCGCCGGCGCGGCATCGCCGACGACGTCGCCGCAGCGGTGCTCGACCGGCTCACCGACGTGCAGCTCGTCGACGACGCGGCCTTCAGCGAGAACTACGTCCGCACCCGCCACGCCTCCACCGGCAAGACCGGCCGGGCGCTCGCCCAGGAGCTGCGCAGCAAGGGTGTCGACGACGCCACCGTGTCCGAGGCCCTCGACGCCCTCGACCCCGACCAGGAGCTCGCGACGGCGCGGGCGCTGGTCGCGCGGCGGATGGCGTCCACCCGCCGGCTCGACGTCGATGCCCGCACCCGCCGGCTGGTGGGCATGCTCGTGCGCAAGGGCTACCCCGGGGGCCTGGCGATGCGGGTCGTCCGCGAGGCGATCGGCGCCGAGCGCGAGCTCGACGAGCTCGAGCGGGCTTTCCTCGACGCGATGGACGTCGACCTGTCCGACGCCGCGCGCATCGGCGAATAGCGCAGCCGGCTGACGGCGGCGCGTCAGCGACGGGGGCGGTGCGCCTCGCGCAGCATCTGGCCCACCGAGTCGGCGATCTCCGGGTGCGTCCGCGCGAACTCGCGGGCCGCGAGATCCGGCAGCAGGTCCATCCGGGCCGTGACCGTGTCGGCGAGCTTGCCGAGCAGCCGGGTGAGCTGGTCGAGGTCGTCGCGGTCCCACTCGGCGAGCAGGAGCCGGGTGAAGAACCGGGTCATCGCCGTCGCGTCGCTCACCACGGCGTGGCCGACGTCGGTCAGCTCGATGGTGGTGCGGCGGCGGTCGTCGGGGTCGGTGCCCCGGGTCAGGAAGCCCTCGGTCTCGGCCTCGCTGAGCAGCCGGCTCACCGTCGAGTGCTCGAGGTCAAGGCTCGAGGCGACGTCCTTGACCGTGACCGAGCCGCCGGCGGCCGAGAGCTCCTCGACGGCGTCGCAGGCGAAGATCTTGGCGATGTCGACCTGGCGGCCGAGGGAGGGCACCGGCACCAGCATGGCCGGGGGCTTGATCATCGAGCGGCGCAGCCGCCGGATCGTGCGGTCGAGGCCGTCGACGAGGTCGTCGGGCAGGTGGGCGCCGGGGGAGTCCTCGGACAGCTCGGGCACGGGCAGCGGGACCGGGGTGCCGGGGGCCTGCGCCCCGGTGCCGTCCTCGCGCTCGACGTGCGTCGCCGCCATGCCCGCTGCCTCCGTCCGCTGCCGTGCGACCGGCCGCCGGCCTGTCACTCGAAGAAGGAATGTATGTGCTGGGCATCCGATTTGCCTGTCCAGCACATGTAATCTACCGTACCGAATGCGTGCCTGACACACACGTCCGGAACGCGGTCGACCACGGTCCTGCCGTCGCGGCCTGACGAACGAAAGAGGAGAAGCCTCGACATGGGTGCACTGTCGCGCTGGGCAGTCCGCAGGCCCGGATGGGCGCTGGCCGCCTTCGCCGTCCTCGCGGTCGTGATCTTCGGCCTCGGCGGCCGCCTCGGGGGCGAGCTGAAGGACTCCTTCGAGCTCCCCGACACCGAGTCCCTGCAGGCGCAGAAGCTCCTCGAGCAGCTGCCCGCATCGCAGAACTCCGGCGCGACCGACATCACCGCCACGGTGGTCTGGTCGCCCGACGCCGACGGCGCCACCGCGGTGTCGCAGGAGACCGCGGCGACGATCGTGCCGCTGCTCACCGAGATCTCGAAGCTCGACGGCGTCTCCTGCGTGACCAACCCGTTCGACCAGACCGGTGCCGGCCTCGGCACCGACTGCCCGCCGGTGCAGCCCGCGCCCGACCTCACGAAGGTCCCCGCCGAGCAGCAGGAGGCCTTCCAAGCCGCACTGCAGGCCGCGCAGCAGGCGCTCTCGCCGGTGTCGGCCGACGGCACCGTGGCCAAGGCCACCATCACCTTCGACGGCGGCGCCTCCGGCGACGAGGTCTCCACCGAGACCGCCAAGGCCGTCATCGACGCCGTGAAGAAGGCCGACGCGACCGACGGCCTCACCGTCGGCGCCAGCGGCCAGGTGCTCGAGTTCGCCGGCCAGGAGCCCCCGAGCTCCGAGGCGTTCGGCATGCTCGTGGCGCTCATCATCCTGCTCATCGCGTTCGGCTCGTTCCTCGCCGCCGGCCTCCCGCTCCTGACCGCCGGCTTCGGCGTCGGCCTCGGCGCGAGCCTCCTGCTCTACATCGCGAACTTCTACGACGTCGCGACGTTCGCCCCGACCCTGGCCGCGATGATCGGCCTCGGCGTCGGCATCGACTACTCGCTGTTCGTCATCAACCGCTACCGCCAGGCGATCATGGCCGGGCACGAGCCGAAGAAGGCCGCCCTGGAGGCGGTCAACACCTCCGGCCGCGCTGTCGTCTTCGCCGCCAGCACCGTGATCATCGGCCTGCTCGGCCTGCTGTTCATGGGCATCGGCTTCTTCACCGGCCTCGCCTTCGCGGCGTCCGGCACCGTCCTGCTGGTCATGCTGTCCGCGGTGTGGCTGCTGCCGGCACTGCTCTCGCTGCTGGGCAACCGCGCCGTCGAGCCGGTGTCGCTGCTCATCAGCCGCGGCCTGCGTACGGGTGGCCGCTCGCGCGCGGTCACGGTCGGCGTCCTCGTCGCCGTCATGGCGCTGCTGTCGGCGGGCGTGCTGTCCAACGCCACGGCCGAGACCACGCAGAAGGTCGTGGGTGTCGGCGTCGTCGTCGGTGCGGTGCTCCTCGTCGCGCTGCTCGCGCCGCTGTTCTACCGGCTCACCCGCCACGCCCGTCATGACGGCGAGCCGTGGCACCCCGAGGGCGGCCGGTGGGCGCACTACGCCCGCATGCTGCAGAAGCGCCCGCTCATCCCGGCGCTGGTGTCGCTCGGCCTCGTGCTGCTGCTCGCCGTCCCGGCGCTCTCGCTGCGCCTCGGCTTCCCCGACGACTCGGGCAAGCCGGAGGGCTCCATCGCCCGCACGGCCTACGACCTGCAGTCCGAGGGCTTCGGCGCCGGCTCCAACGGCCCGTTCCTCGTCGCGGTGCAGCTGCCCGAGAACGGCGACCTGCAGTCGCTCGGCGCCATGGTGACGGCGCTGGAGAAGACCGAGGGCGTGGCGTCGGTGACCCCGAGCTCGGCGATGCTGCCGCTGCTCGGCCAGCAGCTGCAGGACCAGTCGATCACCGCGATCCAGGTGACCCCGACGACCGGCCCGCAGAGCGAGGAGACCGACGCGCTCCTCGACCGCCTCCGCGAGGAGACGATCCCGGCCGTCGAGTCGCAGATCCCCGGCCTCGCCGGCTACGTCGGCGGTGCCACGGCGATCGTCGCGGACTTCAGCACCGTGCTCACCGACGCGATGCCGCTGTTCCTCTCGGTGGTCGTCGGCCTCGGCTTCCTCATGCTGATGATCCTGTTCCGGGCGCCGGTCGTGTCGCTGACCGCCGTCATCACCTCGCTGCTGTCGTTCGCGGCCTCCACCGGCATCACCGTCGCGGTGTTCCAGTGGGGCTGGCTCAACGGCCTGCTCGGGGTGAGCGGCACGGGCCCGATCTTCCCGTTCCTCCCGGTCATGGTCTTCGCGATCCTGTTCGGCCTCTCGATGGACTACCACGTGTTCCTCGTCAGCCGGATGCAGGAGGAGTGGGCCCGCACCCAGGACAACGCCACCGCGGTGCGCCGCGGCCTGGCCGGCTCCGGCCGTGTGGTGCTCATGGCCGCGCTCATCATGTTCAGCGTGTTCGCGGCGTTCATCCCGACGCCCAACAACACGATCAAGCTGTTCGGCGTCGCGCTGGCGTCGGCGGTCCTGGTGGACGCGTTCCTCATCCGCCTGGTCTTCGTCCCGGCGTTCATGTCGCTGCTCGGCAAGGCGAACTGGTGGCTGCCGGGCTGGCTCGACCGGATCCTGCCGCACTTCGACGTCGAGGGCGGCGCGGACGAGATCGCCGACGACGAGCCCGACGCGATCGGCGAGCCGGAGCCCGTCGGCACGCGATGAGCACGACCCGGGCCGGGTCCACGACGTAGGATCAGGCCCACAGCACGGTCCTTTCCCGGGGGAGTGCGGCGGGTGCCGCACCGGAACGGGGGATCGGTGCGGCATCCGCCACGGGGCGGGGCCTCCTCGGAGGTCCCGCCCCGACGCATGCCACGGGTGTCTCCCGAACCGGGAGACGACTGCGACAGGGCGGCACGGCGCGTTCGGCCCCCGCGGCCCGCCGCCCGGCCTAGCCTGCGCCCATGGCGACCCAGGGCCAGGCGTCCCAGCCGGACGAGCGGCTCGTCCACCGGGGCGGCGCGTACGCCGGCGCCGCAGCGGCCGCCGTGCTGCTCGGTGCCCTCACCTGGCTCGTCGTCTACCAGCAGGAGCGGCTCACCGAGGTCGACCGCGCGATCGAGGCACCGATCCACCGGTGGGCCCTCGAGACGCCGTGGGCCGTGCAGGTCTCCGATGTGCTCGCGGTCGTCGGCGGGCTCGGCGTGTCCACCGCGGCCACGGTCGTCGTCGTGCTGGTGCTCCTGCTGGCCAAGCGGCCGTGGTTCGCCCTCAACGTCGCGCTCATCGCGTCGCTCGCGCCGTTCCTCACCGATCGCCTCAAGGAGGTGATCGAGCGACCCCGGCCCGAGTGGGCCGTGCCGGTGGCGCAGCCGCCGGCGAACGACCCGTTCTCGTTCCCGTCGGGGCATGCGACCGGCGGCATCGCGGTGTGGCTGACGATCGGCGTCGCCCTGGCCGCGCTGCTGCGCAGCGAGTCGGCCAAGGCCTGGCTGGTCCTCCCGTTCGCGGTGCTCGGCATCTCGATCGGCCTGTCGCGGATCGTCCTCGGCCTGCACTGGCCCTCAGACGTGCTCGCCGGCTTCGCCCTCGCGACCGCCGTCGCCGCGCTGGCCTCGGCGCTGTTCGTCGTGCCGAAGAAGGACCGGGCGCGGCCGGTGAACCCGTCGCTGCCGCCGCCCGTGCCGTACTCGTCGATGACCTCGAAGAAGACGGACGCCGACCTGCCCGACGGCGCCGAGGGCGCGCTGCCCGAGGCGGTCGCCGACGCCGCCCCCGAGGGCGCTCCGGCCCCCGGCGGCGACGCCGGCAGGCACGCCCGCAGCTGACCCTGGCCGGAATGCGTGCGCTGCCGGACGGTGTTGCTGCCGACGACGCCTCGCCCCAGGAGATGCCATGGCCGTGTTCACCGACGCCGAGCTCGCGTACCTGCGCGACCAGCCGCTCGCCCGCATCGCGACCGCGTCGGCGTCGGGGGAGCCGGACGTCGCGGCCGTCGGCTTCAGCGTCGACGGCGACCACGTGGTGACCGGCGGCTTCGACATCACCAAGACGGTCCGCTACCGCAACCTGCTGGCCAACCCGCGCGCGACGATCGTGGTCGACGACCTCGCCACGGTCGACCCGTGGGCGCCGCGCGGCGTGAAGGTGCGCGGCTCGGCGACGCTCGAGGAGGGCCGCGGCGGACTGCGGATCCGGATCGTTCCGGAGACCATCTGGAGCTGGGGCCTCAACGCCGGTGCCGAGACCCGCTTCGGCCCCGTCGAGCGGCGCGAGGTCGGCGGCGCCGGCAGCTGACGCCGCCTGCCGCGCCTCCGCGGCGGCGCCGACGTAGCGTGGAGGTGGCTGCGGAGGTGCACCGTGCGTCCCACGACGCGGCGGGCTCCGGGCAGGCTGCTCGTCCTCGCCGCCGTCCTCCTCGCCGCCGCGTGCGGCGGCCAGCCTTCTGCGCCCGGGCCCACGTCGCCGTCCTCGACGCCTGCCCCGTCCTCGACGTCGCCCGCGCCCCCGACGTCCGCGACACCTACGTCGCCCACGTCGACGCCTCCACCGACACCGACGCCCACCCGGACGACGCCGCGGCCGACGTCGCCGGCCCCGACCCCGACCGGCCTGCCGTCGGCGCTGCTGGGCCAGGACCTCCGCGCGATCCCGACGTCGCGGCACGTCGTCGCGCTCACCTTCGACGCCGGGGCCAACGACGCGGGGCTCGCCCGCATCCTCGCGACGCTGCGCGACGAGGGCGTGCCCGCGACCTTCTTCGTGACGGGCCGCTTCGCCGAGGCCTACCCGCAGGACGTGCGCGCGATCGCCGCAGCGGGGCACGTGATCGGCAACCACACGATGACTCACCCGCACAGCACCCGGATCACCGATGCGGAGCTGGCGGCAGAGGTGCGGCAGGGCGCGGCCGCTGTCGCCGAGGCGTCGGGCACCGTCACGAAGCCGTGGTTCCGCTTCCCCTACGGCGAGCGGACCGCTGACGACGTCCGGCTCCTCAACGGGCTCGGCTACCTGTGCATCGCCTGGACCGTCGACACCCTGGGGTGGCTCGGCGAGGAGCGCGGGACGGCTGCCGACGTGACCGCGCGCGTGGTCGCCGGCCTGCGTCCGGGGGAGATCGTGCTCATGCACGTGGGGTCCAACCCCGACGACGCCACCACCTACGACGCCGACTCGCTCGCCGCGACGATCCACGCGCTGCGCGCCCGCGGCTACGGCTTCGTCACCGTCGCGGAGCTGCTCGCCCGCTGAGGCAGCGGATTCGGCCGCTCCCGGCGCCCGCCCGTACCCTGGGACCACCATGCGCACGTACGAGGTCCGCACCTACGGGTGCCAGATGAACGTCCACGACTCCGAGCGCCTCTCGGGCCTGCTCGAGGACGCCGGCTACGCGCGCGCGGCCGAGGGCGAGCAGGCCGACGTCGTCGTGTTCAACACCTGCGCCGTGCGCGAGAACGCCGACAACCGCCTCTACGGCAACCTCGGCCACCTCAAGCCCGTGAAGGACGCCCACCCCGGCATGCAGATCGCGGTCGGCGGCTGCATGGCGCAGAAGGACCGCGGCGAGGTCGTGCGCCGCGCGCCGTGGGTCGACGTCGTCTTCGGCACCCACAACATCGGGTCGCTGCCGGTACTGCTCGAGCGGGCCCGCGTGCAGGAGGAGGCGCAGGTCGAGATCCTCGAGTCGCTCGAGGTGTTCCCCTCGACGCTGCCGACGCGCCGCGAGTCGGCGTACGCGGCGTGGGTCTCGATCTCCGTGGGGTGCAACAACACCTGCACGTTCTGCATCGTCCCGAGCCTGCGCGGCAAGGAGAAGGACCGCCGCCCCGGCGACATCCTCGCCGAGATCGAGGCGCTCGTCGCCGAGGGCGTCAGCGAGGTCACGCTGCTCGGCCAGAACGTCAACGCCTACGGCGTCGAGTTCGGCGACCGCGCGGCCTTCGCGAAGCTGCTCCGCGCGTGCGGCGGGATCGACGGCCTCGAGCGCGTGCGCTTCACCTCGCCGCACCCGGCCGACTTCACCGACGACGTCATCGCCGCGATGGCCGAGACCCCCAACGTGATGCCGCAGCTGCACATGCCGCTGCAGTCGGGATCCGACCGGCTGCTCAAGGCGATGCGCCGGTCCTACCGCAGCGAGCGCTACCTCGGCATCATCGAGCGCGTCCGCGCGGCGATGCCCGACGCCGCGATCACCACCGACATCATCGTCGGCTTCCCCGGCGAGACCGACGACGACCACCGCGCGACCCTCGACGTCGTGCGCCAGGCGCGCTTCGCCTCGGCGTTCACCTTCCAGTACTCGCCCCGCCCCGGCACGCCGGCAGCGACCATGCCCGACCAGGTGCCCGCCGACGTCGTGAAGGAGCGCTACGCCGAGCTCGCGGCGCTCGTCGACGAGATCGCGTGGGACGAGAACAAGAAGCTCGTCGGCCGCTCGGTCGAGCTCATGGTCGCCGAGGGGGAGGGGCGCAAGGACGGCGCCACCGCGCGCCTGTCGGGCCGCGCGCCCGACAACCGCCTCGTGCACTTCACGCCCGGCGACGATCTCCCGCGCCCGGGCGACCTCGTCACCGCCGAGATCACCTACGCCGCGCCGCACCACCTCGTGAGCGACATCCCCGCCACGGGTCTGCGCCGCACGCGCTCGGGCGACGCCTGGGAGCAGCGCCAGTCCGACGAGTCGTGCGCCACGAGCACCTCGCCGTCCGCCGCCGGCCCCGTGCTCCTCGGCCTGCCGACCCTCCCCGCCTGACCGTTCCCCGACCCGCTCCCGGGCCTCTCGCGGCCCGGGCTCCTGTGTCCCCGTTATGGGTGGGCTGAGCCCCGGCTGAGATCGGGTGGAACCGATCGGGCTGTGACCGCCGTCTCAAGGGCACGGTCCGCGGGCGGGAGGGGCGCCTCCCGCCCGCGAGACCGGCCAACGGCGCTGGAGGGGCCCATGCGCAAGGTGCTGGCGATCGCGGCCGGGTTCGTCCTGGCCGTCGTCGCGGGATGGCTCGGCTACCAGGCCTACGTCCACCTCACCGACCGGCACGCGGCCGACCAGCGGCTCACGCAGGTGGCGCAGGCGTGGGAGGACGACTCGGCTGCCCTGGCAGCGGCGTCCGGCGGCACGGGCGACGTCGTCCCGCCGGCGCTGAGCGGCGACGGCTTCCGGCAGATGGGGGCGCGCAGCATCGACTGGTACACCGTCGAGGGAACGACGATGACGCTCGGCTACTGGGGCGGCGTGTGCCTCGAGCCGGCGATGACCGCCGACGTCCGCGCGAACGCCGAGACCCTGGTCGTCCTGCTCCACCCGCAGACCTCGTGGCTGCCGGACCTCTCCGGCCTGCAGACCCAGGGATGCACCGACCAGGCCATCGCGCTCACCACGACCATCGAGCTGCCCGAGGCCGTCGGCGAGCGGGTGGTCGTCGACGCCGTGTCGGGGGCCAGCACCCACGAGGGCCGCCGGCCCTCCTTCCCCTGACCGCCTCTCAACGGTTGAGAGGGCCTCATGGCCCGAGGCCGTCCCGGGACACGTCGAGGCCGCAGCGCCCACGGGGGGAGCGCTGCGGCCTCGACGTCCCTGAGGAGGCTGGTGGCCGACGGTCAGACGGCGTCCGACGGCGGTGCGGGCGGCGTCGACTTCAGCGCGTCGACGGCCTTCTCGGTGAGGTCGGTGACCTTGCCCGTGACGGGGTCGAGCTTGCCGCCGGTCTTGTCGCTGACGAACTCGTGGGCGGCGGTCACTGCACCCGTCACCTTGTCGCCGTGCTGCTCGGCGAGGCCGGAGGCCGCGCCCTTCGCCTGCTCGGCGAGCTCGCCCGCCTTCTGCGCGGCCTGGCCCGCTGCCGCCTTCGCCTGGTCGGCGGCAGGGCCTGCGGCCGCCTTGGCCTGGTCGGCCAGTGCGCCGGCGGTCGCCGCTGCCTGGCCGGCCGCTGCCTTGGCCTGCTCCGCGGCGGGGCCGGCGGCTGCCTTCGCCTGGTCGGCGAGTGCGCTCGCCGTCGCTGCTGCCTGGCCCGCTGCGGCCTTCGCCTGGTCGGCGGCAGGCGCTGCGGCCGACTTCGCGGTGTCGGCGACGCCCTTGGCCTGCTCGCTGGCCCCGCTGAACAGGCTCTTGAGGTTGTCGAAGATGCCCATGGGCTGCTCCTGCCGTCGTGCGGGCCCTGCGGCCCGACCCGGTCGCGACACGTCTGCACCGCCGCCCGCGGGAGGTCCCGACAGGCACGTCCGACGGTACGGAAGGATCGTGCCCGTGACCCCCGGAACCGGCAACCTCGTCGTGGCCGTCGTCGGCCCGACCGCTGCCGGCAAATCCGACCTCGGTGTGGCCCTCGCCCTCGAGCTCGGCGGCGAGGTGGTCAACGCCGACTCGATGCAGCTCTACCGCGGCATGGACGTCGGCACCGCGAAGCTCACGGTCGAGGAGCGCCGCGGCGTCGTCCACCACCTGCTCGACGTGTGGGACGTGTCGGAGACGGCGTCGGTGGCGGAGTACCAGCGGATGGCGCGCGACGTCGTCGACCGGCTCCGTGCGGCGTCCGTCGTGCCGGTGGCCGTGGGCGGCTCGGGGCTGTATGTCCGTGCGCTGCTTGATGATCTGGAGTTCCCCGGCACGGATCCCGAGGTGCGGGCACGGCTCGAGGCTGAGCTCGACGACGTCGGGTCAGGGGAGATGCACCGGCGTCTGGCCGCCGTCGACCCGGCCGCCGCGACGGCGATCCTGCCCTCCAACGGACGACGCGTGGTGCGTGCCCTCGAGGTCGTCGAGATCACCGGACGGCCGTTCACCGCGACCCTGCCCGCGGTGCGCGACGTGTACCCGTCGGTGCAGATCGGCCTCGACGTCCCGCGGCCCGAGCTCGACGCGCGGATCGACCTGCGCGTCGTGCGGATGTGGGACGCCGGCCTCGTCGACGAGGTGGCCCGGCTGGCGGACGCCGGGCTCCGCGAGGGCCGGACGGCGTCGCGCGCCCTCGGCTACGCCCAGGTGCTGCGGTTCCTCGACGGCGAGTGGACCGAGGAGCAGGCCCTCGAGGAGACCCAGCGCGCCACCCGCCGCTTCGCCCGCCGCCAGGACACCTGGTTCCGCCGAGACGACCGCGTCCACTGGCTCCCCTACGACGCCGACAACCTCCAGCGCCAAGCCCTCGCCGCCATCACCGCTACCACGCCTCGCATCACCTGATCAGCTGGTCCCGTTTGATTCCGGGTGAAGGTGCCCCTGCTTGCCCTAGAAGCAACAATTCCTCCCCTCATCCGGCGTGTCGCCTGTGGACGACGCTTAGCGAGGCGGGCGCGCGCAGAGCGGTGAAGGTGCCCCGGGCCCCCCAAGAGGCGGCCCGGGGCACCTTCACCGCAACAGGTACGGGCTCAGATGCGCGGGCGGGACTGGCGGTACCACTCGGTGCCGAAGACCTTGCGGAAGAGCGGCTTGGGCATCCGCAGGAACGCGGCCAGCGTGCGGTCGCCGTCGTCGGCCGTGGCCTGCGAGGCGTGCGCGGCCATCGAGGCGCGCTTGGCGTCGACGAACCGGCGGACGTCGACGCGGTGGGTGATGTCGGACGACGCCGAGTACGCGCGCTCGAACGACGTCGGGTCGAACTCGGGCGGGAACCGGTAGACCTTGCCGGCCGCCTTGATCGCGCGGACGAGGACGTCGCGCGGGATCGTCGCCTCGAACACCCGCGGCGTGTACGCGAGCTCCGCCGCCCGGACGCCGATCTCGTGCACCCGCACGTGGTCGGGGTGCCCGTAGCCGCCGTTGCGGTCGTAGGAGATGAGGACGTCGGCGTCCTCCTCGGCCAGGACGTCGGCCACGCGCTGCGCCGCCTCCTCGAGCGGAGCCCGGCACAGCGGCACCGGGCCGCCGGGCTGCTGCTCCTCGTCGCCGTGCAGCCCGGAGTCGGCGTACCCGAGCCGCACGAGCCGGTGGACGCCGAGCACGCGCGCGGACTCGTCGAGCTCGGCAGCGCGCCGCGCCGCGAGGTCGACCGACATCGACGACGACGCCAGTCCCGCGGCGCCGTCGGTGGCGACGACGAGCACCACGCGCTGCCCCTCGGCCGACGCGCGCGCCATGGTCCCGGAGGTCAGCAGCGCCTCGTCGTCGGGATGCGCGTGCAGGAACACCAGCGTCTTCACGGGGGCCACGCCTCGATCCTGCCAGCACGGGGGAGGACGCGTGTAACACCAGCATGTGCGGCAAAGCCGGCCGAGTTTGCAGCACATGCTGGTGTTACACACGGACCCGGCCCGGCGGCAGGCGCCTGAGGCGGAGCAGCGGCCGAGGTCGCGTAGGGTCGTGGCGTGCGGATCGTCCACGTCTCCGACTGCTACCCGCCGCGCCTGGGCGGCATCGAGACCCAGGTCCGCGCCCTCGCCGTCCGCCAGGCCGCCGCGGGCCACGACGTCCACGTCATCACCGCGACGCCGGGCGAGCGCATCCGCAACGGCACCGAGACCCTCGACGGCGTCACCGTGCACCGAACCACGTTCAAGCTCCCCGCCGACCTCCCGGTGCACCCTCAGGTCACCAAGGTCCTGCGCGAGCAGCTGCAGTTCGGCGGGCCCGCGGGTGCGGCCGACGCCGTCCACGTGCACGGCGGCGTCGTCTCGCCGTTCGCCTACCCCGGCGCGTACGTCGCGCGGAAGCTCGCGCTCCCGACGGTCCTCACCATCCACGGCGTGTGGGGCGGGGTCTTCACGCCGGTCGCGCGGCTCTCGGAGAACCTCACGAAGTGGGCGCGCTGGGGCGTCGAGCTCAGCGCGGTGTCCGACGCCGCCGCCGACCCGATGCGCGACGTCGTCGGGCCCGGCACCCCGGTGTCGCTGCTGCCCAACGGGATCGACGTCGACCAGTGGCGCGTCAGCCCGGTGGCCGGCGACCCGCTCGAGACGCGGCTCGTCGCCGTCATGCGCCTCGCGCCGCGCAAGCGCACGATGCCGCTGGTCCGCATGGCCCGCGCCGCCTCGCAGCGTCTCCCGCAGGGCCACCGGATGCGCCTCACGATCGTCGGCAACGGGCCGCTGCTGAGCCAGGTGCAGCGCTACGTCGAGAAGCAGGGCCTCACCACCGGCCGCTTCGTCGTCGACCTGCCCGGCCGCCTCGCGCCCGACCAGGTGCGCGCGACCCTCGCGGCGTCCGACGCGTTCGTCGCGCCCGCGCAGCTCGAGTCGTTCGGCATCGCGGCGCTCGAGGCGCGCACCGCCGGTCTGCCGGTCCTCGCCTACGAGTCGACCGGCATCCGCTCGTTCGTGCGCCACGAGGTCGAGGGCCTGCTCGCCCGCGACGATGCGCACATGGTCGAGAACATGGCCCGCATCGGGTCCGACGCCGAGCTGCGCCAGGCGATCGCGACCCACAACCGCACCACCGAGCCCGAGCAGTCCTGGCCGCACGTGCTGCAGACGGCCGAGCAGCTCTACGCAAGCGCCGCCCGCGCCACCGCCCGCCCCTGAAGCCGGCCGCTCGGATAGGGGAGGGGAGCGCGGCTCGCGTAGGCTCGGGGGCGTGACGGGATACCTCGAGCGCAGCGGCGCCCTGGCCTCGCTGGCGGGCCTCGAGGTGCTCAAGGGCCACGGCACCGGCAACGACTTCGTGCTCGTTCCCGACGCCGGCGCCGCCCACCCGCTCTCGCCCGAGCAGGTCGCGGCCCTCGCCGATCGAAGGTTCGGGATCGGCGCCGACGGCATCCTGCGCGTCGTGCCCACCGAGTCCAGCCCCGAGGTGGCCGACCAGGCCGACCGCGCCCGCTGGTTCATGGACTACCGCAACGGCGACGGCACCGTCGCCGAGATGTGCGGCAACGGTGCGCGCGTCTTCGCCCGCTACCTCGTCGACGCCGGCCTCGAGACCGGCCGCGAGTTCGCCATCGCCACGCGCGGCGGCGTCTGCCCGGTGCGGATCGAGGACGACGGCGACGTCACGGTCGACATGGGCGAGGCCACGACGCCCCGCGCCCGCGCGATGCCGGTGGTCGTCGTCGGGGAGCAGAGCTGGCACGGCTCGGGCGTCCTCGTGCCCAACCCGCACTGCGTGGTGTTCCTCGACGACGCCGACCAGCTCGAGACCCTCGACCTCACGAAGGCGCCCGAGGTCGTGCCGCCCGCGGTGTTCCCCGACGGCGTCAACGTCGAGTTCGTGGTGCCGGTCAGCGAGCGCCACGTGCGCATGCGCGTCCACGAGCGCGGCGTCGGCGAGACCCTGAGCTGCGGCACCGGCGCCTGCGCCGTGATGGTCGCGGCGGCCGCGCGCGACGGCGCGGGCACCGAGTCGTCCTACGTCGTCGACGTGCCCGGCGGCACGGTCGTCGTCACACGCCGCGACGACGCGCGGATCGAGCTGCGCGGCCCGGCCGAGATCGTCGCCCGCATCACGATCGGCGGCGCCGCGTGAGCGCCGACGAGCTCGACGTCGACGACGGCCCCGCGTACGCCGCAGCCGTCGCGCCGCTGGTGTCCGGCCTCGGCGGCGGCTTCATGATCTCCAGCCAGGCCAAGGCTTTCGCCAAGGAGCACGGCCTGCGCGGCCGCGAGGGCTACGTGCGCGGGCGCGGCTCGGTGCTCGGCGACGTCGACGCCGACGTCGTCACCGCGGCCTTCGGCTTCTGGCCCGCCGACGTCGTCCGCGAGGCGTGGGAGGGCGGCCTGCGCGTGCCTGCCGACGTCGCCCGCGCCGGCTACGCCGAGGCCTGCCGCGACTGGGGCCGCGCGCGCTACACCGATGCCGCCTTCGACGTCGCGCGCCTCGCCGAGCTCGTGTCGTGGATCGTCGACGGCACCGACGTCGCCGGCCTGCCTCTCTACGCCGGCTGGCGCGCGGTCGACCTGCCCGACGACGCCGCCGGCCGGCTGAGCCAGCTGCTGCACGTGCTGCGCGAGCTGCGCGGCGGCCTGCACCTCGTCTCCGTCGTCGCCTCCGGGCTCACGCCGCTGCAGGCGGTGCTGGCCAGCGCCGGCGGCTCGGGCAACGCCGCGTTCTACGGCTGGGAGGAGCCGTTCGAGGACGCGAGCGGCCACCAGCTCGCGCGGTCGGAGGCCGAGTCGCTCACCGACCGGCTCATGACGCCGGCGCTCGACGTCCTCGGCCACGACGAGCGCATCGAGCTGCTCGTGCTGCTGCAGGATGCCTCGCGCGCAGCCTTCGGCCCCGAGGCCGCCTGACCGCTAGAAAGGCCCAGGCCCGCGGCTGCCCGCCTAGGGTCGATGCATGACGACGTGGGAGCAGGTCCTCGAAGCCGTCCAGACGACGCTGCAGGGCGACCGCGAGCGCGGCCGCCAGCTGATGGACGCCGCCTGGGCCGGCACCGACGACCACGCGCAGCGGTGCGTCCTCGCGCACTACCTCGCCGACACCGAGGAGTCGCTCGACGAGGAGATCGCCTGGGACGAAAGGGCTCTGGCCGAGCTGCCCCACCTCGCGCCCGATGCGCTGGCACCGATCGGCATCCCGTCGACCGCCGCGCTCGCGCCGAGCCTGCACCTCAACCTCGGCGACGGCTACGCGCGCCGGGGCGACGTCGTCCAAGCCCGCGAGCAGCTCGAGCAGGGCCGTGCGGCCGTGGGGCTGCTGGCGGACGACGGCTACGGCGACATGATCCGCCGCGGCCTCGACGGGCTCGCGGAGCGCCTCGGCCGCTGACCGCCGTCGTGCCGCTGGTGTGCGGCACGGGATCACCGCCTAGCCTGGCGCGGACGAGCGGGACGACGGGTCCTGCGGCGCAGGAGGGCCCGGCATGAGCGGTGCGACGCAGCAGGACGTGCGCCTGCGCGGACGCCGTCCCCGCGCCGACCGCATCGTCGGCGTCGACGTCGCCCGGGGCATCGCCCTCATCACGATGGCGTCCACGCACATGCTCTCGACGCATACGACGCCGACGGACATGACCGCGGTCGGCTGGCTGTTCAGCGGGCGCGCGTCGGCGCTGTTCGCCCTCCTCGCCGGCGTGAGCCTCGCGATCGTCACGGGCGGCACGTCGCCGAAGCAGGGGCTCGCGATGCGCCGGGCCCGGGTGACCATCGCCGTCCGCGCCGTCCTCATCGCGCTGATCGGCCTGCTGCTCGCGATGACCGACACCCCGGTCGCCGTGATCCTCGCCTACTACGGCGTCTACTTCCTGCTCGCGATCCCGTTCCTGCGGCTCCCGGCGCGCACGCTGTTCATCGCTGCCGCCGTGTGGGCCGTGGTGTCGCCGGTGATCAGCCACTACGCCCGCACCGCGCTGCCCGACGCTCCGCTCGGGCAGGTCGACGCCGAGATGCTGCTCACCGATCCCGCCACGGCGCTGCACGCGCTGCTGTTCACGGGCTACTACCCGGCCTTCACCTGGCTCACCTACATCCTCGCCGGCCTCGCGGTCGGCCGGTGCGACCTGCGCTCGACGGCCAACGCCGTGCGGCTCGCGGTGGTCGGCGGCGTGCTCGCCGTCGGCGCATGGACGGCGTCCACCGCTCTGCTGGTCATGGGCGGTGCCGACCGGCTGCTGCCCGAGCTCCTCGAGCTGCGGGGGATCGGGGCCCTCGACCTCCAGCAGCTGCAGTACGTCTCTGGCACCACGCCGCCCACCGACGCGGCGTGGCTGCTCATCGCCGCGCCGCACAGCGGCACGCCGTTCGACCTGATCGGCACCACCGGCTCGGCGCTGTGCGTGCTCGGCCTGTGCCTGCTGATGCTCCGCAGCGACGCGCTGCGCACCATCTCGGCTCCCGTCGCGGCGGCGGGCTCGATGACGCTCACGCTCTACGTGGTGCACGTCGTCCTGCTCGCTCTCCCGATCGGCGAGTTCGACTCCGTCGTCTACTACCTCAGCCACGTCGCGTTCTTCCTCATCGCACCGATGCTGTGGTTCCGCATCGCGCCCAAGGGCCCCATCGAGTCGCTCGTGCACGAGGTGAGCGCCAGCGTCGGCCGCTCCGTCGTGCCGCTCGAGCCGTCCCGGTAGCGCGTCGTCCGCCGGCTCCGCGCATCGGCGGGCCCTGCGGCGCAGACTGGCGGCATGAGGCTCCGGGGGACGGCTGCAGCAGCGGCGTCCGTGCTCGTGCTGGCCGCGTGCGGCGGGACGTCGTCGCCCGCGACGACGTCGACGGGCACCGGCTCCGCCACCCCCACGACGGAGTCCGCGAGCCCGTCGCCGACGCGGTCGAGCGTGATGCCCTCGACCCGCACGACGATCAGCTTCACGCTGGCGCCGGACGTGACGTGCGACAACGGCGTCGTCGGCGTCTACGCGACGACGCAGGACCCGGTCCTGCAGCGCAGCGTGGCCCTCAAGGACGGCGTCGCGAGCGCCACCGTGTCGTCGGACATCACCGCGGGGATGTCGTTCGACCTCCGGTGCGACGACTGGCCCTCCACCGGTGCCGTCAGCGCGGTGGTGCTGCAGTACGACAACGCGTCGCAGGGGGACGTGCCGCCCACGGACGGCATGGGCATGCCCACGGCGAAGCGCGGGTCGTGGTGCTGGGCGGGCACGACCGACGAGCAGGTCGACATCACCCTCGACGCCTACCTCGACGACGGCGACGGCACCCCGATGAGCGGCACGGCGGCCGTCTGGGCCCTGCCCACCCTGCCCAGCATCGCCTCCTCCGACGGCCAGCGCTGGCAGACGGCCTACTCCGGCATGCTCGGCCACCAGGACGCCCCCTACTGCTGAGGTCCGCGAGCAACCGGCGACCTGGTCGTCAACCGCGCCCCGGATACGACAACGTGGGCGGTTACTCGGGGACCTCCGGGGGATCCCCGGGTCAGCCGGGCGCGAACCCGTTGGGCACGGGCCCGCGGGGCGTGCGACCCTGGGAGGCATATGAACGACGACTTCCTCGAGGACGACGACCCCACCACGGGGTCGCTCGACCTCTCCGACCGCGCCGCGCTGCGCCGCGTGTCCGGGCTCTCGACCGAGCTGACCGACATCACCGAGGTCGAGTACCGGCAGATCCGCCTCGAGCAGGTGGTCCTCGTCGGCGTCTGGACCGAGGGCACGCTGCGCGACGCCGAGCGCTCCCTGGAGGAGCTCGCTCGCCTGGCCGAGACCGCGGGCTCGGTGGTGGTCGACGGCCTCATCCAGCGCCGCGACCGTCCCGACCCCGCGACCTACATCGGCTCGGGCAAGGCCGCCGAGCTGCGCGCCGTCGTCGTCGAGACCGGTGCCGACACCGTCATCTGCGACGGCGAGCTCACGCCCGGCCAGCTGCGCCAGCTCGAGGACGTCGTCAAGGTGAAGGTCGTCGACCGCACCTGGCTGATCCTCGACATCTTCGCCCAGCACGCCCGCAGCCGTGAGGGCAAGGCGCAGGTCTCGCTGGCGCAGATGCAGTACCTCCTTCCGCGCCTGCGCGGCTGGGGCGAGTCGCTGTCGCGCCAGGCCGGCGGACGCGCCGGCGGCCAGACCGGCGGCGTCGGCACCCGCGGCCCCGGCGAGACGAAGATCGAGACCGACCGCCGCCGCATCAACTCGCAGATGGCCAAGCTCCGTCGCGAGATCAAGGAGATGAAGACGGCGCGCGACACCCAGCGCCGCGACCGCCGCCGCCACGGCGTCCCGTCCGTCGCGATCGCGGGCTACACCAACGCCGGCAAGTCCTCGCTCCTCAACCGGATCACCGGCGCCGGCGTCCTGGTCGAGGACGCGCTGTTCGCGACGCTCGACCCCACGGTCCGCCGCGCGACGACGCCGACCGGCCGCGAGTTCACCGTCGCCGACACCGTCGGCTTCGTCCGCCACCTGCCGCACCAGCTCGTCGAGGCGTTCCGCTCGACGCTGGAGGAGGTGTCGGAGTCCGACCTGATCCTCCACGTCGTCGACGGCAGCGACGACCAGCCCGAGGACCAGATCAACGCCGTACGCGAGGTGCTGCAGGAGATCGGCGCGCACCACGTGCCCGAGATCATCGTGCTCAACAAGGCCGACGCCGCCGAGCCCGAGACCGTGGCCCGGATCCTGCGCCGCGAGCCGCACGCGATCGTGGTCTCCGCGCGCACCGGCGAGGGCATCCCCGAGCTGCTCGCGCTCATCGAGCACGACCTGCCGCGCGCCGCCGTCGAGGTCGACGTCCTCGTGCCGTACGACCGCGGCGACCTCGTGGCCCGGGCCCACAAGGACGGCGAGGTCGAGAAGATCGACCACACCGAGACCGGCACCCGCCTCGTCGCCCGCGTGCCCCAGTCCCTCGCCCAGGAGCTCCAGGCCGCCACCCTCTGACGTTCCAGATGAAGGGTCCCTTGGACCAATAGAGCCAGACACTTCTGCCCTTCATCCGCGATGCCGTCCCCAGCCTGGCAGCGCCGAGCGGGCGCGCCCTGGGCCCCCGCTGGTCGGGCCGGAGGAACGACGGCGCGGCCAGTAGGGGACTTCATATCTACCGGCTCAGGGGCGGGACGTAGGGGCCGACGTAGGGCTTGACGCGGTCGAGGGACTCGCGGAGGTACTGGCGGACGTCGGGGTCGAAGCGGGCGGTGCGGAAGCCACGGGCATCGAGCACCTGGTAGCCGAGCTTCTCCACGGTGAACGTCGGGATCAGCTCGGGCGCGCGGGCCTTCACCGCACCCGACTCGTCGCGGTAGAGCGCCACCTTCGCGATCACCGAGTCGCGCGCGTTGAGGCGCCAGTTGATGAGGTTGCCCAGGCCGTAGAGGACGAACGCGGACTTGTCGGCGTCCTCCTTCTCAGGCACGTGGCTGCCGGTGCCGACGACGAGGTCGACGCCGGCCTTCTCGACCAGCCAGGTGTCCCAGTCGGTCTGGTTGCGCGTGGGCCGGTACGCCAGCTCGTCGGCGTCGTGGATCGATACGACGACGTACTCCGCGCCGAGCTCGCGGGCCTTCGTCACGTCGGCCAGGATCCGCGGCTTGCTCGCCATCGCCATCCGCCACGGCTGCCCCGCCGGGATCGGCTTGCCGCCGACCTCGGTGTACGACAGATGGGTCACCTTGATGCCGCGCACGTCCAGCACGGTCGGCTCGAGACCGCCTGGCCCGCCGGCGGTGCCCGCCTCGGTCATGCCGTTGCGCTTGAACGCCGCGAGCGTCGCGTCGTTGCCCTTCGCACCGCGGTCGAGCGCGTGGTTGGACGCCGTCGAGCAGCGGTCGAAGCCGGCGTACTTCAGCGCGTCGATCACCTGCGGGGGAGTCGCGTAGCGCGGCTCCATGCCCTCGCCCTTGGGGATCACCGGCAGCTCTAGGTGGCAGACGGCGAGGTCGGCCGAGGAGATGAGGCCCTTGATCTCGTCGAACATGGGCCGGAAGTCGAAGTCGCGCCCGCCGCCGTTCTGCAGCGCCTGGTCGATGAGCGACTTGTGCATGAGCACCTCGCCCGTGAACACCATCGTGACGTCGCCGCTCTGCGCGACCGGCTGCGTCGTCGGGCCGCCGGTCGGCTCGGACGACGGCTGGGACGACGGCGACGACGTCGACGCGTCTGGCGTGGCGGAGTCCGACGACTCGGTGGGGGTGGGCTGCTCGGACGTCGCGGCGGGCGACGCGGTCGCAGCGCTCGTCGTCGGCGAGACGGTCGCGGGCGTCGACGTTGATGACGTCGAGCACGCGGCCAGGAGCAGGACCAGCGCCGTGCCCCCCGCGGCCGCCTGGGCGAGCCGCCTGGCGCGGTGCATGCCAGCAGCGTAAGCGGCGTCCGACGGCGCACCAGCCAGGACGACGGCGAGGCGTCACCGTTACACGCGGAGCAGGATGGGCCCATGGGCCGGCTCGATGCAGCGACGTGGAACGTCCTGGCGCCGGCGTACGCGATCCCGTCGCGCTACGACGGCGTCGCGCGCACCGACCTCGACGCCGAGTTCCGCACGCCCCGCGTCGAGTCGGCGGTCGACGCGCTGCTCGACGACGTCGACGTCCTCGCCCTCCAGGAGGTCGACGCCGGCCTCGCGGCCTGGCTCACCGACGTCGCGGAGTGCAGCGTCGTGTGGGCGAAGCGGCCGAGCAGCGTCGACGGCTCAGCGCTCGCCAGCCGGCGCCATGTCCTGCTCGACGCCGAGGCCGCGACGACGTCGGACGGGCGCCGCACCTGGGCCTCGGCGCGCGTCGGCGGGTGCCTCGTCGTGTCCGTCCATCTCGACCCGGAGTGGCCGCAGAGGCGGCTGCGCGGGGCGGCGCAGGCGAGCGAGCTCGTCGCCTCGCTGGAGGACGTCGACGGCCCGGTCGTGGTGCTCGGCGACATGAACAGCTCGTGGGACCGGCGCACCGGGCAGGCGCTGGAGTGGGGCGGCTTCGCGCCGTCGCGGATCGGCGCCACGGCGGCCACGAACGGCAAGACCCGCGAGCTCGACGTCGTCTGCGGCCGGGGCTGCACCGTGACCGCGGAGCCGACCGGGCTGCCCGCCCCGGGCACGCCGCTCTGGCTGCCGACGTCGGACCTCCCCAGCGACCACGCCCCCGTGCGGGCCACGATCACGTGGTGACCCCGGACGCAGCAGCGCCGCGGACCCCGGGGGTCCGCGGCGCTGCGTCGGGCTAAGGGCTCAGAGGCCCTTGGGGTTGGGGCCCCACTGGTTGTCGGGCTTGGAGTCCTGCAGCGCGAAGATCAGCAGGATGATGCCGCCGAAGCCGCAGAGCAGGATGACCAGCCACCACCAGCCGGAGTGGCCGGCGTCGTGGAGGCGCCGGAAGGTGACGGCCAGGCTCGGGATCACCAGCGCCAGCGTCACGATGAGGTAGAGCCACCCGAACTTGATCCCGCCGGCGCCCTCGATGGTGTTGATCTTGAGCACGGAGTCGAGGATGAACGCGATCGCCGTGACGAGGATCGTGAACAGGTACCACCACCAGTACTCGCTGCGGCGGGCGCGGCCGCTGAAGGTGGCGTACTTGCTGAAGACGGTGCTGACTGCCTGGCCGAAACCCATGGGCGTGTTCCCCTCCGGATGCGGCCCGTCCCGGGCCTCCTGCGCGGGAGGCTAGCGATCTTGGTGGACGAGGTGGGGGACCTCGGGCCTGTCACCGCTAGGGGATGGCACCGCTTCCGGCTGCGGTGACCGCCGGGTAATAGGTCATCTGACAGATGCCCCGACGATCTTGGTCGGGCCAGGGTGGGCCCGAACGGTCCCGGGACGGGGGTCGAGGTCGCAATGGGGGCGCCTCCTCATCCCATCGGTGCCTCCCGCCCCGGGTCCGTGTCGCGAGGCTCCGCTCCTCCCGCACCCGCGGGTGGCGCGGCAACGGAGGCGACGGGGTGCCCACCGCCCGGGCTCCCGTCGCCTCCGCTGCGTCCGAGACCCGGATCTCGGCGGGGCGGGCCGCCCGGGGGCCGGCCCGCTCCGCCGATCGGCCGGTCCGGCCCCTGCCGCTGAGGGGCCGGACCCCGCGAGGCCCGGCAGCGGGGACGACGCCGGACGACGCCGCCGTGCACAGCCGCGGCCCGGCCGGGCAGCCCGGGCTGGTTGGATCGGGGGGTGACCCCCGGCAAGCGCACCCGAGCCTCCGGCCCCGAGCTGTCGGTGGCCGAGGCGCTGCGCACGGCCGTGGGCGGCCTCGGCGGCGAGGGCGAGGACCGTCCCGGGCAGCTGGCCATGGCCGAGGCCGTGGCCTCCGCGCTCGGCGGCTCGGGCCACCTGCTCGTCCAGGCCGGCACCGGCACCGGCAAGTCGCTCGCCTACCTCGTCCCGTCGGTCCTGCACGCCCGCTCCTCCGAGCAGCGCGTCGTCGTCGCCACGGCCACGCTCGCGCTGCAGCACCAGCTGGTCTCGCGCGACCTGCCGCGACTGGCCGACGCGCTCGAGCCGGTGCTCGGCCGGCGTCCGACCTACGCCGTCCTCAAGGGCCGCCACAACTACGTGTGCCTCGACCGCCTGCACCGCGGCGCCGCCGACCGCGAGGACTCCGACGACGACGCCCTGTTCGCCGCGCCCACCACGGTGCTCGGGCGGCAGGCCAAGAAGCTGCGCGAGTGGGCCGACGAGACCGACACCGGCGACCGCGACGACCTGCCCTTCGCCGTCGACGGACGGGTGTGGCGCTCGGTCTCGGTCAACGGCCGCGAGTGCGTCGGCGCCGCGAAGTGCGCGTACGGCGAGGAGTGCTTCGCCGAGGCCGCCCGCGCGAAGGCGTCGGAGTCGCAGGTGGTCATCACCAACCACGCGATGCTCGCGATCCACACGCTCGACCAGGTGCCGGTGCTGCCCGAGCACGACGCCGTCGTCATCGACGAGGGCCACGAGCTCGTCGACCGCGCGACCGCCGCGGTGTCGTCGGAGCTGTCGGCGCCGCTGGTCGAGCGGGCCGTGCAGCGCTCCCGCCGTCTGCTCGACGAAGACCTCGTCGAGCGGCTCGAGGCCAGCACCGAGGCGTTCGAGATCGAGCTCGCCGCCCGCGCCGACGGCCAGCGCGGCCCGCTGCGGATCGAGAAGGTCGAGGGCTCGCTGCTGCTCGCGCTCGCCTCGCTGCGCGACACCACGCATGCCGCCGTCACCAAGCTGACGTCGGAGATCAACAGCGCCAAGGATGATCCCGAGCGCGCTGCCCAGGCCTCGCGCGCCCGCGGCCTGCTCACCGAGATCCACGACGTCGCCGGCGCGCTGCTCGAGGTCGACGAGGAGGACGTCGCCTGGATCGACGTCGCCGACAAGCGCGCGCCGGTGCTCAAGCTCGCTCCGCTGTCGGTGGCCGCCCTGCTGCGCACGCAGCTGTTCGACCAGTCGCGCGTCGTCGTCACCTCCGCAACCCTCCAGCTCGGCGGCTCGTTCGAGCCCGTCGCGCGGTCGTTCGGGCTCCCGCTCGACGGCGCGGCGTCGGCCGAGGGCGCGTGGCAGGGGATGGACGTCGGCTCGCCGTTCGACCACGGGCGGCAGGGGATCCTCTACGTGGCCTCCAGGGTGCCGCCGCCCGGGCGCGAGGGCACCGACCTCGCCGCCATGGAGGAGCTCGCCGACCTCATCGCCGCCGCGGGCGGCCGCACCCTCGCGCTGTTCTCGTCGTGGCGCGGGGTCGAGCGCGCGGAGGAGTACCTCGCCGACTCGCTGCCCGACAAGCTGCTCGACCGCAAGATCATCCCGACCGACGTGCCCGTGCTCGTGCAGAAGCGCGGCGACTCCGTGGCCGATCTCGTCTCGCGGTTCGCCGCCGACGAGCGGTCGATCCTGCTCGGCACCCTGTCTCTCTGGCAGGGCGTCGACGTGCCCGGCGAGGCCTGCCACCTCGTCGTCATCGACCGCATCCCGTTCCCGCGCCCCGACGACCCGCTCATCGCCGCGCGGTCGAAATGGGCGGAGGAGCACGGCGGCAACGGCTTCACCGCGGTGTCCGTGCCGCGGGCGGCGCTGCTGCTGGCCCAGGGCGTCGGACGTCTGATCCGGACGTCGTCCGACCGCGGCGTCGTCGCCGTCCTCGACCCGCGCCTGGCCACCGCCCGCTACGGCGACTTCCTCCGGCGCTCGCTGCCGCCGTTCTGGTTCACCACCGACGGCGCCCTCGTCCGCCAGAGCCTCGCCCGCCTCGACGACCTCGCCTCCCAGAAGCCCTGACTGCTCGCTTTGGATGCGTGAGCGACCGCTATAGACGTCGCTCACCCATCCAAAGCGGGTCAAGCGGCCGGGGAGGTTGGTCGGACGCCTGCCCTCGGAGCTTCGGTTGTCGAGGGCGGCGTCCGTTAGCGCGAGTGTGCTCCTGACGCCGACGTGATCACCCGCCGACAGGCGCGTCGAGCGACGAGACCCTCGTCACGGGACAGGCTCACCAGGGCGAGGGCACCTGGCCGACGAGGAAGAACGCCACCAGCCCCAGGGTGTTGGAGAACCCGTGGGCGAGCACCGAAGCCCACAGCGTGCGGAAGTGCAGTCGCAGCACCGCGAAGAAGACGCCGTCGATGGCGGACAGCAGCACGCCGACGAGCCCCTGCTCGGTGTGCGCCAGCCCGAACAGCGCCGAGCTGATCACAACGGCGGCCACGGCACCGGCGCGGCCGGCTCCGAGGGCGTCGGTGAGGCGCGTCAGGAGGTAGCCGCGGTACGCCGCCTCCTCGCCGACAGCGGCCAGCGTCCAGCTGACGGCGAGCAGGAGCATCAGCATCCCGACGTCGCCCTGCAGAGCCGTGAAGTCAGTCGTCACCTGTCGCTGGCCCGTGAGGTGCTCGAGCGACGGGATGAGCAGCAGCACCTCCATCGCGGTCCAGGCGACCGCTGCACCCAGCACGATCGCGGCCATGCGTCCGGGCCGCGCCACCCGGTGGAAGCCGATGGACGACGGTCGCTCGCGCCGCAGCAGCAGCGAGACCGCGAGGAGCAGCAGCATCACGATCGTCGGGATGAGCAGATCCAGGATGACGGCAACTGCGCACAGCAGGACCTCGATGCCGGCGATCCACCGCCAGGCACCGGCGGTGCGCCGCTCGCGGGACTCGTCGCCCAGACGGTCAAGATCCGCGCCAGCAGCAGCGAGGACGTCCATACCCACCCCCAGCGGTCCTCAGCCTTCTCCTTCCCGACCGTCGGTGCTCGGGGATCCGCTGCGACGTGGCGCAGATCGCACGCCGGCGACAACGCGCCGCCGCCGTCGCCGGAAACCCGCGTGACAGAGGCGGTTGCGGGTCGGCATCCTCGTCGTACCTCAGCGCGACGGACGCCGTCCGGCCCGGACGGCACCACCGTCGCGCCCGACGAAGGAACTCCCATGAACGCCTACGAGACCCGCCGTCACGGCCGTGGTCCGGGCATGCCCGCCTCCGGCGAGATCGTGCGCATCGTCGCGCTCGGCTTCGCCGGCGTCCCCTCGCTGTCGAAGAACGACGGCCAGGAGCAGCCCTCGAGGTACTGACGCCGCTCAGCCTCGAGGCCGCTCCCCGGATCACCGGGCGGGCGGCCTTCTTCATGCACCAGCCGCACCGATCCCGGAAGGAGACGTGGACATGACCAGCACGACCCGCACGCACAGGCAGGGCAGCGCCGCGCTCGCCCGCAGGGTGCGGCTCACCGACCTGCCGCTCGTCGTGGCGCGCCTGCGCTGCGGCCACCTCGTCCGCGAGCACGGGATCGCCGTGCGCGACATCGTCTTCTGCCCCGACTGCGGGACGCAGAGCTCCGTCGCGTCGGTCGTCGCGCAGTAGCGGCCGGAGCTGCGCCGGGCTGTCGGGCAGGGCGGACGGCGCAGCCGCGGGGGAGCGGCGTCCGGCACGGACCAGTGCCGGACTCCGCCCCACCCGACAGCACAGCGGGCGGAAATGCCCGATTCGCACCACTTCACGGGCGCCACGACGGCGTCCGGCCGTAACGCTGCCGCACGAAGGCCGTGCGATGGCGCACCATGGAACGACCGGGGCCAGCCAGACCGCCGGCCCCGCCCGAGCTGAGGGGAGGGGCCGTGTCCACCGTCCTCGTCCTCAACGCCGGGTACGAGCCGCTCCACCGCGTCTCCGTCCGCCACGCGATCCGCATGCTCGTCCGCGAGGTCGCGGTGGTCGAGGAGGCCGACCCAGGACGGCGGATGGGGCCGTTCCCGGTCCCGCGCGTCCTGCGCCTCACCCGCTACGTCCACATGCGCTGGCGCTCCCGCGGCACCCCGGCGTGGACCCGCGACGCGCTGTTCCGCCGCGACGGACGCCGCTGCGCCTACTGCGACCGCCACGACGTCGTCCTCACCGTCGACCACGTGGTGCCGCGGTCGCAGGGCGGCCGGACGACGTGGACCAACACGGTCGCGGCCTGCGGCGGGCCCAGCGGCTGCAACGCCCGCAAGGCCGACCGCACCCCGGAGCAGGCCGGCATGCGCCTCAGACGCCCGCCCCACGTCCCCAGCTACTGGGAGCTCATCGCCTAGCAGCAGGCCCGCGAGTAGCCGCCGACGTGGTCGTAGACCCGAGCGGGTTGCGACCACGTCGCCGGTTGCTCGGATCCTTGGCCAGCCCCGAAGCGCGGTGGCTTGCATACGGAGGGTCGCCGCGGTGGGCGTTCCGGGTGACCCATCGTCCGGTCGTTATGGTCCGAACGTCCGATGATCGGCGCCCCGCGCCCCTGACAGGGTGGCGCGCGTGGGACGGGGTCTTGCTGGGCGGGCGTGGCTGGGCGCCGTCGTCGTCATCGTCGTGGTGGTGGTGGCCGTGTTCGTCGGCATGCGCCTGACCAACCATGAGGCGTCGGCCCAGGAGGCCTGCGCAACCCAGCCGACCGACTGCTGATCAGCCGCGCTTCGCCAGCGCGAGGACCGACGCCGACGTCACGAGCTCGGCGGCGACCCACAGGCCCAGCGTCGCGTTCGCGATCCAGAACCAGTCCACCTCTGCCATCGCCAGGCACAGCACCACGAACGCCAGCACGGCGAGCATGTAGCCGCCGTACGCCGACGACCGCCAGCCGATCACGCGTTCGCGCTCATCTGCCGCGGCCTGCGCCTCGCGCGGGCGCACCAGAGCGACGACGATCTGGCCGCCGATCGACAGCAGCGCCAGCACGATGACGAACCCGATCACCATCGGCCGGTACTCGACGTCGGCGATCGCCTTCCCGCCGGCGGCGGTGACCAGCGAGACGACGTAGACGGCGCTCGCCAGCAGCAGTGCGCCGATGGTGACGACCGCGCTCTTCTCCCGGAACGACATGGCGGCTCCCCCTTCAGATGGTGACGACGGTCTTGCCGGCGTTGTGGCCCCCGGCCACGTGGCGCACGGCCTCGGCGGCGTCGGCGAGCGGGTAGGTGCGGTCGACGACGACGCGCAGCGAGCCGTCGGCCACGAGCGACGACAGCTCGGCGTACGACGCGGACTTCTCCGTCGACATCAGCCCCACCATCCGCCGCCGCGCGAACAGGCCGTAGACGGGGGAGAGGATGCCGCGCTGGAAGCCGCCGAGGATCTTGCCCTTGCCCGAGTCGCCGCCGACGACGATGAGCGAGCCGCCTTCGGCCAGCGCGCGGCGCAGGATCTTCAAAGGCCGGTTGCCGGCGCAGTCGAGGATGACGTCGTACGCCTCGCCGTCGCGGTCGACCTCGTCCACGCGGTAGTCGATGACGTCGGTCGCGCCGAGCGAGCGCACGAGGTCGGCCTTGCCGGCCGAGCAGACGCCGGTGACGACGGCCCCGCGCAGCGCCGCGAGCTGGACGGCGTACGCGCCGACGCCGCCGGCCGCGCCGATGACCAGCACGCGCGAGCCCTCGCCGATGCGGCCCGCGTTGACGGCGTCGAGCGCGGTGCCGGCCGAGATCGGCAGCGCAGCGGCGTCGACCCACGAGACGTCGGCGGGCTTGTGCGCGAGCCGGCTCGCCTTGCAGACGGCCTGCTCGGCGAACGAGCCGCTGATCGACGTGCCGAGCACCTCGTCGCCGACGGCGAAGCCCTCAACCTCGGGGCCCACTGCGGCGACGACGCCGGCGACGTCGCGCGCCGGCACCTTCTGGCGAGGGCGGGTGAGGCCGGTGCCGAGGCGCACCATGCGCGGCTCGCCGGCGACGAGGTGCACCGTCTCCGGCCCGACGCCGACGGCGCGGACGTCGACGAGAACCTCGCCCTTGCCCGGACTCGGCGGCTCGATGTCGTTGAGGCTCAGGACATCGGCGTTGCCGTACTCCTGCTGCGTGATGGCCTTCATGGTGCTCTCCAGGGTGTGCTGGTCAGACGGATCCGCGCCGTGCGCGTCCGCTGTGGTCGGTGTCGGTGGGGGAGTGCGGTCAGTCGGGGTAGTGGAAGACGTCCTCGAGCCGTGCCCCAAGGACGCGGGAGATCTGGAACGCCATCTCGAGCGACGGCGAGTACTTGCCCTGCTCGATCGCGATGACGGTCTGGCGGGTGACGCCGACGGCGTCGGCGAGGTCGGCCTGGGTGAGGCCGTTCAGCGTGCGCAGGTCCTTGATCGAGTTCGTGAGCTTCGTCGGCTTGACCATCAGGGCATGCCCTTGATGTAGAGCGCGGCCTTGGTGAGCGAGCCGAGGACGGCGGAGATCACGAAGCCGAGGTAGATCGTGTTGGAGATCCAGAACCAGTCCCACTCGGCCATCGACATCAGCAGCGCCGCGATGCCGCCGATCACGACGAACGAGTAGCCGGTGTAGTCGCCGAGGCGCCCGATCTCCTCGTCGCGCATGTCCTTGCGGGTGGATACCGGCTTGATGATCGCGAGCAGGATCTCGATCACGATGGCAGCGAGCATCGACGCGCCCATCGAGATGAGCAGCGGCTTCTGGTACGCGACGTCGGCGATCGGACCGCCGTCAGCCGCGCGGATCACCCAGATCACGTAGCCGACGTACGCCACCACGACGACGACCAGGAAGGTCCACGACCGCCGCTCCTGCAGTGTCATCACGCGCTCCGTCGACTCGATCCGATGTCAAGAATTCTTGACACGCAGACCATGTCAAAGATTCTTAACATCTGTCAACCCGACCCGCCGGCCCCTCTCACGCCTCACCCCTCCAACTGCTGCAAACCCCAGCAGTTTCAAGACACTTGGAGGGGTGGCGCGTGTGTCCGCAGCAGTCCGCGCAACCCGGCACCGTGCCCGCGGCCCCCTTCACGCCCCACCCCTCCAACTGCTGCAAACCCGCGCGGCTTAACGACACTTGGAGGGGTGAGGCGTGACAAAGCGAAGCGCCCCTGCCCGCGTCACAAGGGAGGGGGCGCTTCGGTGAGGAGCCGGCGCGGCGGAGTGCGCTGGTGTTGCTGGACAGTGATTCTCTGCGCGGGCCCCCGCCAATCCTCGGCTGTATCTCGTAGCGTGAACTTGTCGACGAAGGGGGAGGCGAGTGGACGAGCGTGGTCTTCTGGCGCATGTGGTGTCGAAGTTCGCGCCATCTCAATGGGAGAACGTCGCGTCCGAGGCGCTGTTGTACGTGCTGGACGACCTTGGCGCGGACGCTCTGCAGTCACTCGTGTCGGCGGCGGGCATTGGACTTTCCGGGTGCCGGTGGACGAGCCAGCTCTCGGATAGCGATGGGCTAGGGCGCCCCGACCTCGTGGCTCTGGACGCGTCGGACCGGCCCCTGTTGGTCATGGAGGCGAAGTTCTGGGCAGGGCTCACGGCTAATCAACCGGTCGGCTACTTGGCCCGTCAGCGGGCCGCTTTCGCTGGCTCGACAGGCTCACCATTGCTTCTGTTCGTGGCTCCTGGAGCGCGTCGTGAATCGTTGGTCACGCATCTCGCCGCGCGGCTCACCGGCGCGTCACGCACCAGCGAGGGTCCCCTGATTGTCTTGGACGCCGTTGAGGGCCGCGTCGCGGTGGCGAGTTGGACTGCTGTGTTGGAGACGCTTGAGGCCGTCGCTCAGACTCGCGGCTCTGCGGAGTCGCAGGATGCGCTGATGCAGATCCGTGGCCTCTGCGCCACGTCGGATCGCCAACCATGGTTGCCCCTCGGCATCTCAGACGTGGACATGTCCGTTGGGCAGCTGTATTTCAGGCTCGCTGAGACCGTTCACGCCGTAGTGGATCGCCTGCGACACGACAAGGTCATCGATGAGCAGAGATCCGAGTACAACACCAGGAACTCGACTGGGCGCCAGGTCAGGTCCGCACTGACCGGTGATTGGTTCTACGTGTTGTTCTCTCAGTTCCGTTGGGCGCAGGACTACCCGACGCCCTTCTGGCTGTCCTTCGAGAATCCTCGTGCTGAGGTGCGCACGGCCCTGACTTCTCTTGATAGTTCGGCCTCGCCGCGGGTTCTGGCCTTGAAGGATCGCGTGGTGCTGGCGCTGCATCCGCCCATCGGTGCTGACTCGGTTGAAACTGTCGAGCTGCTGGCATCGTCGGTCGCCAAGGTGCTTGAGGCGCTGCCCAAGAACGACGGTTAGCGCAGACCTGCCGTGGCCGCCCGGCCGCAGACGCTCCTTGCGCGGCGACGCCTGACAGCGGCGCGCCGACGCCTGCGCGCCAGCCTCTTCACGCCTCACCCCTCCAAGTGCTGCAAACCCGGCCGGCTTCACGACACTTGGAGGGGCGAGGCGTGGCAAAGCGAAGCGCCCCTGCCCGCTGTGACGCGGGAGGGGCGCTTTCGCTTGAGGGGACGGGGATTCAGAGGCGGCGGAGGACGGCGACGACCTTGCCGACGATGCGGGCGTGGTCGCCGTCGATGGGGGAGTACGCGGGGTTGGCCGGCAGCAGCTTCACGTGGCCGCCCCGCTTCTGGAACGTCTTGACCGTGGCCTCGTCGTCGAGCATCGCGGCGACGATCTCGCCGTTCTCGGCGGTGTGCTGCGAGCGGACGACGACCCAGTCGCCGTCGCAGATCGCGGCCTCGATCATCGAGTCGCCGGAGACCTTGAGCAGGAACAGCTCGCCGTCGCCGACGAGCGACTTCGGCAGCGGGAAGATCTCCTCGACGGCCTGCTCGGCGAGGATCGGGCCACCGGCGGCGATGCGGCCGAGGACGGGGACGTACTGCGCGGCCGGGCGCGAGTCGCCGGCCCCGGTCTCGTCGACGTGGGAGTCGGGGTCGGCGTGCGAGAGGGCCGAGCCGGAGGCGTGCGGGTCGACGACCTCCATCGCGCGCGGCAGGCGCGGGTCGCGGCGGATGTAGCCCTTCTTCTCCAGCGCGGCGAGCTGGTGGGCCACCGACGACGGCGACGTGAGCCCGACGGCGTCGCCGATCTCGCGCATCGACGGCGGGTAGCCGCGCGACTCGATCGACGTGCGGATCATGTCGAGGACGATCCGCTGCCGGACGGTCAGGCCGTCGGCCTCGGGCAGGCCGTCGGGCACGGGGATCTCGACGACCTTGGGCCGTCCCGCCTTGCGCTTGGGCTCGCCGCTCTTGCCGGTGGTGCTCATGCCGATCCCTCTCGATCGTCTCCCCGCGCTCCCGAGCCGGAGGTGCGGGCGGTGCTGCCGTACGCCGTTCTGGCAGGCCCCCGGCCGCGCGGCCGGACGGCGCTGTCGGACCCCCTCGGAAGACTCCTGGGTGTCGCAGCGGGCGGAGGATCCCGGCCCTCTCGGGGGAGGGGCCGGTGCTCGCACCTACGTCCGCTGCGGCGCCCGGAGCGCCTCGTCGGCGTCCGGGTAGGACGGTAACCGGTTCGAACACGCGTTTCAAACATCTGTACGGAAATGCTCGACACGGCGCGTCGCCCGGTGTAGAAATTCATACAGACGTTCCGAACACCCGTTCGAACGCCCGCCGCATCACCGGACCCGATTCCCCGCGGCCCGGCGGTACGACAGCAGGACAGACGGAGGCAGACATGGCAGCGATCACGATCCCGGCACCCGCCCGTGCGGCGCGCCCGGCGGCCCGTCGTACGACGGCCCCGGCAGCTGCGGCGCCGGCGCCCCTGCGGCTCACCCGCCGCGGCCGCCGCCTCGTGCGCACCGGCGTCGTCGTGCTCGCGCTCCTCGTCGTGCTGGCGCTGAGCCTGCTGGGCCGCACCCCGGCGGGCGCCGGCTCCGACGCCGCGGTGCCCGCCACCGTCCAGGTCGTCGTCCAGCCCGGCGACACGCTGTGGAGCATCGCCAAGGCCGCGGCCCCGAGCGACGACGTCCGCGCGACGATCGAGCGCATCGCGACGCTGAACAACCTCGACTCCAAGTCGGTCGTCCCCGGCCAGACCCTCGTCGTCCCCGCACCCGCGCGCTGACGCCCGCGATCCGCGCATCCTCGACACCCACGTCACGAGAACGGAGACGGCTGTGACCGCACGACGGATCACCACCGACGAGCTCGGCGTCGTCGCCTTCGTCCTGCCGCAGCACGCGAACCGCACGTTCGAGCTGCACGAATGGCCCGACGGCTCGTTCTCCCTCGAGCTCGTCGACGACGCCGCCGACGAGCTCCTCGAGCTCCAGCACGACCACCGCTACGACGCCGGCCTCCGCTCCGCCTGACGCGACGGTCTCTGGCCTGCCCGTTCGCGATGAAGGTGACCTTCGTGCAATAGACCGGTCGTTTCCGGACCTTCACGATCAGGCGGCTCTAAGGCCAGATGAAGGGTCCCAACGACCAATAGAGCCAGACACTTACGCCCTTCATCGTCGGCGCCATCCACAGCTTCTGCCCCGCACGTCTGCCGCCACAGGTGCGGGGCAGAGTCACGCCCGGACGCCGAACCCCCGCCCGGCTGTCGGCGCGCGCCTCTACGGTGACGCCGTGGAGCTGGAGTTCACCGGCGAGATCTGGGAGTGGCGCGGGCCGGCGCCGTTCCACTTCCTCACCGTGCCCGAGGACGAGTCGGCCGCCATCGAGTCGGCGTCCACGATCGTCACCTACGGCTGGGGGATGATCCCGGTCGCCTGCACGATCGGCGGCACCCGGTGGACGACGTCGCTGTGGCCCAAGGACGGCGGCTACGTCGTCCCGCTCAAGGACCTGGTGCGCCGCAAGGAGTCCCTCGAGCTCGGCGACACAGTCACGATCCACCTCCACATCGACGTCTGACGCCGACGAGGGGCCAGCACTACTCCTCGCGCCAGCGGACGATGCGCTGCGGGCTGACGCCGGGAAGCCGCTCGATCTCGCAGCGCGCCTCCATGTCGACCTTGGTGAAGGTGCAGTAGTTGCGCACCCGCCCCTTCGGGAACGCCTCGTGCATCGAGAACAGCCGCTGCGCCTCGGAGACGACGAGCGAGAGCGGTACCGACCCGTCGTCGCCGGCGAGCTCGTCGAGGCAGCGCAGGATGTGGTCGTGCATGAGCGTGTACTGGCGCTCGTCCATGGTCCAGCCGCCGTCGAGCCCGTCGGCCCGCGCGGCGTTGAAGATCGCCACCCGGCCGCGGGCCCGGGCGGCGTCGTCGGCGATCCACGCGGCCTCGGGCACCGGGCCGCAGTGCGGGTCGCGCTTGAGCGCCATGGGGGCTCCCGTCCACGAGGCGGTAGACCGATGCTGAGAGACCGCGGCCGGATCCGCATCCCGGAGCAGATCGGCTGAGCCGCCGGGGAGCGGGCGGGCCCGTCTGGCAGGGTGGCCCCCGACGAGAGGGGTACGGCGATGAGCGACGCTGCAGCGCAGCCGCAGTCGGAGGAGCAGGACACCGGCGCCGAGCTGGTAGCGATCCTCACCAGCCGCGGCTACCGCGGTCTGCTCCTGGTCGCGGCGATCATCGGCATCCCCGTCGCGCTCCTGGCGTGGGGCTTCCTCGCGATCGTGCACGGGCTCGAGCACGTCGTGTGGGAGTCGGTCCCGAGCGCGCTCGGCCAGAGCGAGCCGGCCTGGTGGTACGGCGTCGTGGTCCTGACCGTGGCCGGCCTCCTCGTCGGCCTCGCCATCCGCCTGCTCCCGGGCACCGGCGGCCACATCCCCGCGCACGGGCTCGGCGGCGGCATGCCGACGCCGGCGGAGATGCCCGGCATCCTCGTCGCCGCGATCGCCTCGCTGACCCTCGGCGCGGTCGTCGGCCCGGAGGCCCCGCTGGTCGCGATCGGGGCCGGCGCGGTGATCGTCGCGCTGAGGCAGACCAAGCTGCACACCAACCCGCAGGCCGGCGCGCTGCTGTCGGTCGCGGGCTCGGCGGCCGCCGTCGCGACGATCTTCGGCAACCCCGTCGTGGCCGTCGTCCTCATGCTCGAGGTGGTCGGCTTCGCCGGCCAGAAGGTGCTCGTGGTGCTGCTGCCGTCGGTGATGGCGGCCGGCGTCGGCGCGCTGGTGTTCACCGGCCTGGGCGACTGGACCGGCTTCGAGGCGCCGAGCCTCGGCATCCCCGGCCTGCCCGCCGGCACCCTCGACGTCGCCGACCTGCTCTGGACCATCCCGCTGTCGATCGTCTGCGCCCTCTTCGCCCAGGCCGCCCGCCGCGTCGGCCTGGCCGTCGCGCACCGCGCGGACAAGAGCCGCGGCAAGACCGTGCAGCTGACGGCGGTCGTCGGCCTCGTGGTCGGCCTGTGCGCCGCGGCGTACAGCCTCATGACCGACCGCCCGATCAGCGACGTCCTGTTCTCCGGCGAGGTCGCGCTCGGGGAGCTCGTGTCCCAGCCGCAGGAGTGGGTCACCGGGACCCTGCTGCTGCTCATCCTGTTCAAGGGCATCGCGTACGCCGTGTCGATCGGCGCGTTCCGCGGCGGCCCGACGTTCCCCGCGCTGTTCATCGGCGCGGCCATCGGCATCCTCGCCGGCAACCTGCCCGGCTTCGGCCCCACCGCCGCGATCGCTGTGGGCATGGCCGCGGCGACGTCGGCGGTGCTGCGCCTGCCGATCACGTCGATCGTGCTGGTCACCCTGCTGCTCGGCACGCAGGCCCTCAGCCAGATCCCGATCGTCCTCGTAGCCGCGGTGATCGGGCTGGTGACGGCGGTGAGCCTCGACCAGAAGGAGTCGATCCGCCCCGTCAAGATCCGCGAGCAGCGCCGCGCCGCCGAGAGCTGACGGCCTGTCGCAGCGCGACTTCGACGACGCCGTCCGGCACCATGGACGGGCGGCCACAAGGCCGCGCAGACCGTCGACGCCGAGCAGCACCGGCGTCGGCCACGGGGGAGGTCCGATGCTGTCCGTCCGACGCACGTCCGCACTGATCGCCGTCGCCATGGGCGCGGCCCTCATCGTCTCCGGCTGCAGCTCGGCGTCCGACGACGCCGCCACCGGCACGCCGAAGCCTGCCTCTCCTAGACCGGCCGCCACGCTGCCCGCGCCCGACGTCGACTTCGACCAGGGCGCCGGCGCCTGCGCAACGGCCACGCGCGTCGGCCGCGCCGAGGTCGCATCGCTCGAGCCCGTCGCTGTCGTGGTGTGCAGCCAGATCTACCGCGAGTTCGACGGCGGTCTGATGCAGGTCGTGGGCACCCTCGAGCAGCGGTACGACTCCGGCTTCGACGGCCTGACGACGGCGCTGAGCCAGCCCGACGACGAGCCGACCACGGGCGTCTGCACGGCGAGTCTCATCAGCGCGCCCGCCTTCGTGCTCGTCCTCGCCGACGGCTCCAGCGTGAAGGCCCGGGTGCCGCGTGGCGTGTGCAAGCAGCCCAAGGTCCCGGCCGTCCTCGCGGCGCTGGTGAAGCGCACGCCCGACAGCACCGCGCGCTACGAGACCGAGCACCAGCCGTCCGACGCCGCCGTGGTGCTGCGCCGCCGTGCCGCGAAGGACGGCTGCCCCGAGAAGGTCGAGCTCGCGAAGATGAACAAGCCCAACGGGAAGTGGGAGCCCGGCCAGCCGATGGTCGGGATCCGCGTCTGCGTGATGCTGCCGCGCGAGGGGGCCGGCTCGCCGACGTTCGAGTACGACCACGCCGTCGACCTCGACGGCGAGCTGAGCCACGCCGTGCGCGACGCCGTCAAGGGCAGCAAGCCGGTCCTCGCCCGATGCAGCGAACGGGCAACGCAGGTCGCGTTCATCACCAGCGCCGACGGCTATGGCGGCGGCGACGTCATCGTCGAGGTCGACGGCTGCGGCCGACTCACCAGCAACGGCTTCGTCGGCACCGCCAGCCAGGAGCTTCGCGACCTCCTCACCGCCAACCTCGCGTGACGGCGTAGGGGACAGGCGCATGTGGTCCGCGCCCTTGCGCTGCAAGGCCGAGCAGAGGACCGTGCCCGGCAACGAGGGGAGACGGGGATGATCCCGACGATGATCCTGTTCGGGCTGGTGCTCGGCTGGTGGTGGCGCACGGCGCTGATCGCGGCCGCAGTGGTGTGGCCGCTCATGCTCTGGCAGGCCGGCATCTTCGACGGCACGCAGGGCGTGATGGGCACGGTGGGCCTGGCGCTCGGTGCGGCCCTCTTCGGCGTCGCCAACGCCGGCGTCGGAGTCGCGATCGACCAAGGCATCCTCGCCCTGGTCCGCAGGATCAGGAGGAGGGGCGCGGCCGCCACGCCGGCAGCTTGAGCGTCAGCGGAACCAGCGGCACAGGGCGGCTGCGTGCTCGTGCTCGATACGGGCGGCCTCGAACCCTTGGAGGGCCGGGTCCAGCTCGTCCCATGTGGGCGGTCGGCGTTGCTGGGCTGAGACAAGCAGCGATGCCACCAGTGACCGATGCGCTGCCCACAGCCGTTCGATGCGCTCCTCGGCGTCGACCCGTTCCATCGGCTTGAAGTAGCCAAAGCCCCCGCGGAGCCTGCCGCCCGCGAACGGGTCCTCCCGGAGGTACCACTCGACCGTTGACCACTCGTCGTCGAGCGGCGGGAGGAGGGGTGCGGCGCTGCCAGCCGCGTTCGTTCGCCACGTGTCGATGAGGTCTCGTGCCTGATGCAGGAGCCTCGAGCTCGTGTCGACGGCGTCGTGAAGAGCGATCACGAGGTCGTCGTCGTTCAGCCGGTCGAGAGGCCGACCCAACGGCTCGCATGCGCTGAGGAGTGCCTGTGACGTCGTTCCGCGCAGCTGTGGCAGCGGCAGCAAGGGGCGGCACCGGTCTAGGAGCGCGGCAGGGATGGGGTCGACGGTCAGGAGCCAGTCCCGGGTGAAACCCAGCTGCCACCCCCGGGATCTCGCGAAGCCGGGCGCCGTGCTGCCGACATGCAGCCAAGCCTCGATCTCCGCCGGTGCTGAGTCCTGATTCATGGCTGCGATCAGGTCCCCCCAGGTGATGGAACGGTCACCCGTCCACCCCCGCACCACTGAAGCGGCCGGCTCGGGCCAGCGCTCCGACGCGGCCTCGTACAACAGCGCATGGGCGTCGCCGGGCCGCACATCCCTCCACCGACCGTCCACATAGGCGCCGCAGACGACGTCGTACCCGTAGCGGCTGTCGCTGCCCGTCTGCCAGTCCGGTGGCACGTCGTCGAGCACCTGATCCGGCGCCAGGGTCGCCCACTCGCAGCTGTGCTTGCCCCAGAACGAGACCACGGCCAGGCTCCTCGGCCAGCCGTCGGCGTCGTGGAGCAGCGTCGTCTCGTCCTCGATCGCCCGGCGCCACTCGTCCCGCATAGGCCACCCCCCAGCAGACGGTGACAGCGACGAGCCGTTCGTTGCTCGCCGAGAGGCGGAGCTGGGGGTCGGATCGCGTCGTGGAGAGCGCGTATCGACTCCCAACAGCCCAAGAGGGCCGCCCCCACATCTAGGGGTCCACAACGCGGGCCTGTGGACGATCTGGGGTGTCAGACCCCTCTGGAAGGCTCGGATCGAGGCCCGCGACACGCCGACGTAGGACGAGTCCGGAAGCCGGTCGTTCGGAGCCTCACGGCCGTAATCCCTAGGGAAATCCGGCGTGTCGCGACCACGCCACGCAGCGACAAGATCACGACACGCCGAGCCCGAATCAGGGCCTTGCGCCTGTCGGAGGCGAGGTCTACGGTTCCACCACATCTAGTAGTTACACCGCTGTAAGTCATCCACAGATTGTGGTCCGCGGCCAACAGGTTCTCCCCAGGAGATCCCCATGGCCATCCACAGGCGGACACGCGAACAGCACCAAATCCGGGCAAAACCGGACACCGGATAGCGGCCGAAGAGGGAGAGGAGGCGCCAGACATGCACTGCCCGTTCTGCCGCCACACCGACTCCCGCGTCGTCGACTCCCGGGCGTCCGAGGACGGCACCAGCATCCGCCGGCGCCGTCAGTGCCCCGAGTGCGGCAAGCGCTTCACCACGGCCGAGACGGTCACGCTCACGGTGGTCAAGCGCAACGGCGTCACCGAGCCCTTCAGCCGGTCCAAGGTCGCCAGCGGCGTCCGCAAGGCCTGCCAGGGGCGCCCGGTGAGCGAGGACGACCTGGCGCTGCTGGCCCAGGCGGTCGAGGAGGCCGTCCGCGCGAGCGGGTGCGCCGAGATCGCCAGCCACGACGTCGGCCTGGCCATCCTCGGGCCGCTGCGCGACCTCGACGAGATCGCCTACCTGCGCTTCGCCAGCGTCTACCGGGCCTTCGAGGGCCTCGAGGACTTCGAGGCCGAGATCGCCCTGCTCCGCGCCGAGCGCGAGCTGCCCACAGACCTCCGGGCCCCTGCCGCGAAGCAGGAGACCGGGCTCAGCACTACCTCGCCCTGATCGGGGCACACCCCAGCCAGACCCACGGCGTCTTCCCCTGCCGGCACGCGCACGACCCGCTCGACCCGCCAGAACCAGACCGCCCGAAAGGGCGGCCGCGAGACCCCGCCGATCCGGACTACCGGCACGGCACGAAACGTTGAAGAACCAGCAGGACTCGAAGCGCCGTCGGGGGCGGAGAGCCGGCCAGTGGAGGACACAGGAATGACGGAGACGACGAGCTCGAAGACGTCGAAGAAGGGCGGGCCCCGCGTGGCCGGCCTGACGATCGAGCGCATCTACACGACGCCGGGCGTGCACCCCTACGACGAGGTGACCTGGGAGCACCGCGACGTCGTCCAGACCAACTGGAAGACCGGCGAGACCGTCTTCGAGCAGCGCGGCGTCGAGTTCCCCGACTTCTGGTCGGTGAACGCCTCCACGATCGTCACCACGAAGTACTTCCGCGGCGCCGTGGGCACCGAGGTGCGCGAGCGCAGCCTGCGCCAGCTCATCGACCGCGTGGTGCTCACCTACACCAAGGCCGGCCGCGACTACGGCTACTTCCTCACCGAGGACGACGCCACCACGTTCGAGCACGAGCTCACGTGGATGCTGCTGCACCAGGTGTTCTCGTTCAACAGCCCGGTCTGGTTCAACGTCGGCACGCCGTCGCCGCAGCAGGTCAGCGCCTGCTTCATCCTCTCGGTCGACGACACGATGGACTCGATCCTGAACTGGTACCGCGAGGAGGGCCTGATCTTCAAGGGCGGCTCCGGCGCCGGCCTCAACCTCTCCCGCATCCGCTCGAGCAAGGAGCTGCTGTCCTCCGGCGGCACTGCGAGCGGCCCGGTCTCCTTCATGCGCGGCGCCGACGCGTCCGCGGGCACCATCAAGTCCGGCGGCGCCACCCGTCGCGCGGCGAAGATGGTCGTCCTCGACGTCGACCACCCCGACATCGAGGAGTTCATCGAGACCAAGGCCAGCGAGGAGCGCAAGATCCGCGTGCTCCGCGACGCCGGCTTCGACATGGACCTCGGCGGCAAGGACATCACCTCGGTCCAGTACCAGAACGCCAACAACTCGGTCCGCGTCAGCGACGAGTTCATGCGCGCCGTCGAGGACGGCACCGAGTTCGGCCTGCGCGCCCGCGCCACCGGCGAGGTCATCGAGACCGTCGACGCCCGCGACCTGTTCGCCAAGATCTGCAAGGCCGCGTGGGAGTGCGCCGACCCCGGCATCCAGTACGACGACACGATCAACGACTGGCACACCAACCCCGAGACCGGCCGCATCACCGCGTCCAACCCGTGCTCGGAGTACATGAGCCTCGACAACTCGTCCTGCAACCTGGCGTCGCTCAACCTGCTGAAGTTCCTCAAGGACGACGACACCTTCGACGCAGTCACCTTCGCCAAGGCGTGCGAGCTGATCATCACCGCGATGGACATCTCGATCTGCTTCGCGGACTTCCCGACCGAGCCGATCGGCGACACCACCCGCAAGTACCGCCAGCTCGGCATCGGCTACGCCAACCTCGGCGCGCTGCTCATGGCGACCGGCCTGCCCTACGACAGCGACGGCGGCCGCGCGCTCGCCGGCGCGATCACCTCGCTCATGACCGGCACCGCGTACAAGCGCTCCGCGGAGATCGCCGGCGTCGTCGGCGCCTACGAGGGCTACGCCCGCAACGCCGAGGCCCACCAGCGCGTCATGCGCAAGCACGCCGCGGCCACCGACAACCTGCGCACCGTGAGCAGCCTCGACGGCGACGTCGCCAAGCTCGCGCAGAAGGCGTGGCAGGACGGCATCAAGATCGGCGAGAAGAACGGCTGGCGCAACGCGCAGGCCTCCGTGCTCGCGCCCACCGGCACCATCGGCTTCATGATGGACTGCGACACCACGGGCATCGAGCCGGACTTCTCCCTGGTGAAGTTCAAGAAGCTCGTCGGCGGCGGCTCGATGCAGATCGTCAACCAGACGATCCCGCGGGCGCTGCGCAAGCTCGGCTACACCGAGGAGACCGTCGAGGCGATCGTCGAGTACATCGCCGACAAGGGCCACGTCGTCGACGCGCCCGGCCTCAAGCCGGAGCACTACGCCGTGTTCGACACCGCCATGGGCGAGCGCTCCATCTCGCCGATGGGCCACGTGCGGATGATGGCCGCGGCGCAGCCGTTCCTCTCCGGCGCGATCTCCAAGACGGTGAACATGCCGGAGAACGCGACCATCGAGGAAGTCGAGGAGATCTACTTCCAGAGCTGGAAGATGGGCATCAAGGCCCTCGCGATCTACCGCGACAACTGCAAGGTGGGCCAGCCGCTCTCCGACGCCAAGGCCAAGACCTCCGACGCCACCGCCGAGGAGTCGGCGCCGGCGACGGTCGTCGAGTACCGCCCGGTGCGCAAGCGCCTGCCGAAGAAGCGCCCGTCGTCGACGATCTCGTTCTCCGTGGGCGGAGCCGAGGGCTACATGACGGCCGGCTCCTACCCGGACGACGGCCTCGGCGAGGTCTTCCTCAAGCTCGGCAAGCAGGGCTCCACGCTCGCCGGCGTGATGGACGCCTTCTCCATCGCGATCTCGATCGCGCTGCAGTACGGCGTCCCGCTCGAGGCCTACGTCTCGAAGTTCGTCAACATGCGCTTCGAGCCGGCCGGTCTCACCGACGACCCGGACATCCGCATGGCGCAGTCGATGATGGACTACATCTTCCGCCGCCTGGCGCTGGACTACCTGCCCTACGAGAAGCGCTCCGCCCTCGGCATCTTCACCGCCGACGAGCGCGCCGAGCAGGTCGCCGGCTCCTACAACTCGGCCCCGGCGCCCGTCGCCTCGGT